>Ga0222428_100224_pt1 | contig 43276 bp, 41 predicted proteins | sample 2B5Ametagenome_FD_182471 | JGI IMG/M metagenome (GOLD analysis project Ga0222428, IMG submission 182471) | Enriched microbial communities from leaf-cutter ant dump, University of Wisconsin, Madison, United States - 2B5A (version 2) | ecosystem: Environmental > Terrestrial > Nest > Insects nest >...
ATCGACCATCTGCAAATGGGCCACGCCGGCGATGAAGCGGTTGTCGGCCCCCGCCAGCGCCGCCGTGCTGGCGGGAAAGACGATGTTGTCGCAGTTGGAATACCAGCAGGTGAACAGCGCGCGCCGCTGCGCCGGCTCGGCCTGCGCGAGCTGGCGCAGCCAGTCGCCGTCCAGACGCATCTGGCGGCCATTGCCGGCGCGGCTCCAGCGCGCCGCCCAGGTGCCCCCGTGGGGCGTTCCCAGGGTGATGACGCGGTGCACGCGCGCGTCGGCGCCCGGCACAGCGCGCAGCCAGGCGCGCGCGGCCAGCCCCCCCATGCTGTGGCACAGCAGCACCGGGGCGCGCCCCGTGGCGGCCGTGACGCGGCGCACGGCGTCGTCGATCTGCGCCGCATACCCGTCGATGGAGCCCAGCACCGGCTCCAGCGTCACCGCCACATGGGCATGGCCGCGCGCGCGCAGCCGGCGCATCCAGGGGTTCCAGATCCCCCGGTTGCACATGAAGCCGTGCACCAGCACCACGCCCCGGCCTGGCGCGCCCCCGGCCTCCTGGGCCGGCAGCCAGTCCGGGCAAGCGGCGTGGCGGAACGGCTGGCGCCAGCCGAACAGCAGCGTCGCCACGCCGGCCTCAGCCCACCAGGCGCGCAGGCACTGCCAGCGGCCCGCGCGCGGCGCGGGGTCGCCGCGGTTGACGTACCGCATCAGCGCGAACTGCAGCCCCAGCCACGCCAGGCTCCACAGCGCCAGCACGGCCAGGCCCGCCAGCGCCACGGCGGGCGAGCGGGGCCACTGCCAGGCCAGCCAGGCGGCTGCGGCGCACAGGAGCGTGAGCGTGAGGGCTTGCTGCCAGCGGGCGTTCATGGTAGGGAGAACTCTCTTTTTGATAGCTGCCCGCGCTTGCTGCATGGGCCTTGGAGGGTTATTTGGCTTATATTTCTCTGCACAGCGCCAACCCGCCCGAAAATACCATGGACGCCGCCCAGACCATCCGCCACTGCATCGCCGAGGTAACGGCCCTGCGCCAGCAGCGCACCGACACGCCCGCCTGGGGCGCGGCGGTGCACGCCGTCAAGGCGCTGCAATCGGCGCGCTTTCGCGGCACCTATGCCGACCTGCTGGCCTCCGTGCTGTACGCGCCGGCGGCGCGCTTCTTCCTGGCCGAGCTGTACGGCAGCGCCGACTACCAGGCGCGCGACGCGCAGTTCGGGCGCATCGCCGGCACGCTGCAGACGCTGTTCCCCCGCCCGGTGGTGGACATGGCCGTGGCGCTGGCGCAGTTGCATGCGCAGACCGAGCAACTCGACCATGCCATGGGCGCCACCTGGGACAGCCTGCCCGGCGACCCCGCCGCGCGCTACGTGGCCGCCTGGCGCCAGGTGGGCCAGCCGCAGGCGCGCCAGGCGCAGCTCGCCAGCGTGCTGGCCATGGGGCAGGACCTGGCGCGGCTGACCGCCAAGCCCGGCCTGCGCACCATGCTGCGCATGATGCGCGGCCCGGCCCAGGCCGCCGGGCTGAGCGAGTTGCAGCGCTTTCTGGAGGCCGGCTTCGACACCTTCGGCACCCTGGCGCGCACGCGCGGCGCGGTGGCGCACTTCCTCGACACCATCGCGCAGCGCGAGGGCGCCCTGCTGGAACAACTGTTCGGCGCGCCACCTGTCACCTGCGAGACCGCCTTGCGCCAGACCCTGGGACAAGCCCGATAGCCCTGGCCGGGGGGCGCACCCACAATGCCTGCCAACTTCCCTGGCGCATTTCGAGGTTCTTGCATGGAAAAAACCTGGCTCAAAAGCTACCCCCCCGGCGTACCGCACGATATCGACCCCGACCAGTACCGCTCGGTGCCGCACCTGCTGGAGGAATCGTTCCGCCAGCACGCCGCCAGCCCCTTCTCGGTCTGCATGGACCGCTGGATGACCTACGGGGAGCTGGACCGCCACAGCGCCGCCCTGGGCGCGTGGCTGCAGGGCCTGGGGCTGGCGCCGGACGCGCGCGTGGCCATCATGCTGCCCAACGTGCCGCAGTTCGGCGTGACCATGGCCGGCGTGCTGCGCGCGGGCTTCACCTGCGTCAACGTGAACCCGCTGTACACCGCGCGCGAACTGGAGCACCAGCTCAAGGACTCGGGCGCCACGGCCATCGTGATCCTGGAGAATTTCGCCCACACCCTGGCCGAGGTCATCGAGCACACGCCCATCCAGCACGTCTGCATCGCCTCCATGGGCGACATGCTGGGCGCCTGGTACGGCCGCTGGATCACCTTCGCCGTGCGCCACCTGGCGAAGATGGTGCCGCCATACGCCCTGCCGCTGACCGGCGGCCGCCAGGTCACGCCCTTCAAGAAGGCCCTGGCGCTGGGCCGCGCGCGCAGGCTCCAGCCCAGCCAGGCCACCCACGACTCCATCGCCTTCCTGCAGTACACCGGCGGCACCACCGGCCTGTCCAAGGGCGCCGTGCTGACGCACCGCAACATCATTGCCGCCACGTTGCAGGCCGAGGCCTGGTTCACCCCGGCGCTGGCCAAGATCGGCGACCTGAGCCGCGCCAACAGCATCGCGGCGCTGCCGCTGTACCACATCTTCGCGCTCACGCTGTGCCTGCTGGCCATCCGCCAGGGGTCGAGCCTGACGCTGATTCCCAATCCGCGCGACATCCCGAAGTTCGTCGACGTGCTGAAGAAGCGCCCCTTCCACATGCTGCCCGCGGTGAACACGCTGTTCAACGCGCTGCTGCAGAACCCGCAGTTCCGCAAGCTCGATTTCTCGCAACTGTGCATCTCCCAGGCCGGCGGCATGGCCGCCGCCGAGGGCACGGCGCGCCAGTGGCAGCAGGTCACGGGCAGCACCATGATCGAGGGCTGGGGCATGAGCGAGACCTGCGCCATCGGCACCAACAACCCGGTGAGCAACACCAGCTTCACCGGCACCATCGGCCTGCCGCTGCCGGGCATCGAGATCGCCATCAAGGACGACGCCGGCGCCAGCCTGCCCACGGGCCAGAGCGGCGAGATCTGCATCAAGGGCCCCAACGTCATGCGCGGCTACTACAACCAGCCCGAAGAGACGGCCAAGGCGTTCACGGCCGACGGCTTCATGCGTACCGGGGACATCGGCATCATGGACGAGGCGGGCTACACGCGCATCATCGACCGCAAGAAGGACATGATCATCGTCTCGGGCTTCAACGTCTTCCCGAACGAGCTGGAGCAGGTCATCTCGCTGTGTCCCGGGGTGCTGGAATGCGCGGCGGTGGGCGTGGCGGACGAAAAGTCGGGCGAGGCCATCAAGATCTTCGTCATCAAGAGCGACGCCTCGCTGACCGAGGACGCGCTGGTGCGCTACTGCCACGACAACCTGACCGGCTACAAGCGGCCCAAGTACATAGAATTCCGTGAGGAGCTGCCCAAGACCAACGTCGGAAAAATCCTGCGGCGCGAGCTGCGCAGCTGACACCCCGCGCGGCGTCCGCTGGCCGGGGCCGCGCCGGTTTCATAGGCCATGGGCGCCGCGTAGCGCCACGAACCACCGCGATCACTCTTTTTTTGATAGCTGATGACGCTTTCCCCGCCTGGGTTGCCGCCTGAAATCACCATATTGGAGCGCGGCTGGCTGTCCGCCAACAACATCCTCTTCATCGGCCGGCACGACACCGCCCTGGTGGACACCGGCTACCACAGCCATGCCGAACAGACCGTGGCGCTGGTGGCCACCTGCCTGGACGGACGGCCGCTGGACCGCGTGCTCAACACCCACCTGCACAGCGACCACTGCGGCGGCAACGCCGCGCTGCAGGCGGCGTGGCCCGGCGTGCGCACGGCCATCCCGCCAGGCCAGGCGCCCCACGTGCGCGCCTGGGATGCCTACGCGCTGAGCTACACCCCCACCGGCCAGCACTGCCCGCCGTTCCGCGCCGACATGCTGCTGGAGCCGGGCTCCTGCGTGCTGCTGGGCGACAAGCCCTGGCAAGTGCACGCCGCGCCGGGGCACGACCCGCACTCGGTGGTGCTGTTCGAGCCGCAAGCGCGCATCCTGCTGTCGGCCGACGCGCTGTGGGAAAACGGCTTCGGCGTGGTCTTCCCCGAGCTCGAAGGCGCGCAGGCCTTCGCCGACGTGGTCGCCACGTTCGACCTGATCGAGCGGCTCGCGCCGCGCACCGTGATCCCCGGCCACGGCCCGGTGTTCCACGACGCACCGCGCGCACTCGCCGGCGCGCGCCAGCGGCTGGAGGGCTTCGTGCGCAACCCAGCCAAGCACGCGCTGTACGCGGCCAAGGTGCTGCTCAAGTACAAGCTGCTCGAATGGCAGCAGATCGCACGCGCAGACCTGCTCGCCTGGGCCACGGCCACACCCTATTTCGGCATGCTGCATGCACGCCATTTCAGCGAACAGGCGCTCACCGGCTGGCTCGACGCGCTGGCGCAGGACCTGGTGCGCTCAGGCGCCGCCACCCGCGAAGGCGACGTGCTGCACAACGCTTGATTTTTCATGGCGCTACCGATGAAACCGGCGCGGCCCAGGCGCGGGCAGCCTTGCCGTGGCCGCCCCGCCGCGCTGGCTGCGTCCCCCTCCCACGCGCAGCGTGAGAGAGGGGGAAGCCGCGCAGCGGCTCAGGGGGTGCGTCATTTCAAGCCGGGCTGGCTTCGCGCCACAGGCTGCGAAACACCAGCACCGATGGGAACGCCATGATGGCGATGCACGCCCAGCCCACCCACGACCCCGCTTCGAGGGCGCGCGAGACGCCGACCATCCAGTGGTCCGGCGCGTACAGCATGCCTTGCGCGTAGAGGAAGCTGGCCATTCCGTCGAGGAAAAGCTCCACGGCCACCACGCCCGTCACCAGCGCCGAGAGGCGGAACAGCGCCAGGCTCTGCACGCGCGCCCCCACCGTCTTCCAGGCCAACCCGAGCAGCACCACGGCCACGGCCGCGGCGGCCACGCCGGACAACTGCGCGGCGGCCTTCTCGGGTTTCCAGACGGAGTTCAGCAGCACCACGATCTCCAACACCTCCCGGCCCGCGACGAAGCAGGCGAAGCAGGCCACCGCCCAGGGCGCCCAGGGCCGCTCCAGCGCGCTCTTGAGCCACGCGCCCGTGCCCAGGGTGATGCGCGATTCGGCCAGCAGCGAAGTGCTGACCAGCACCAGGATGCCGATGGCCATGCCGATGTGCAGCAGCGCCGTGCTGCGCAAGTCCAGCTCGGCCCAGTCCAGCAGGCTGGCCCCCAGCGCCCCGCCCACGGCGGCGCCCAGCAGCACGCTGAGCAGCACCAGCCGCACCAGCCCCCACTGGCGGGCCTCCCCCAGCCCCACGGCGAGGGTGCCCGCAATCAGTGCCAGTTCAGCCAGTTCCCGCAGCGTGATGAGAAAAGTTCCGAACATGCGTCCCCCGCCATACCGATTGGTGAAATTGATTCCTATTTGCCTGGTTCGATTTTACCGGGGCCGCCTTCACATAAACTTGGCGCCCACCGCGCCCCGCACGCCCCATGACGAACAAAGAACTCATCGAGATCATCGACCGCGCCACCGACGCATTCCATGGCGACCTCGGTGAGCTGGAGAGCGCGATCGGCATGCTCATGCTCGGCCGGCACTATGGCTGGCGCGTGCTCATGCTCATGCACAGCCAGGCGACCATCCGCAAATACCTGAAGATCCTGGGCATCCAGAACCTGCGCGACGTTCTGCCCGAGGTCGGCGTGCTGGCGGGCCGCTCGCGCGCGTGGCGCCTGGTGCAAGGCACCTCCAACTTCTGGCGCGTGGTGCGCGGCCAGGTCGCCAACGTGCGCAGCGCCCGGGTAGACGGCCCCGCGGGCACGCCCCCGGGCGACGGGCAGCGGCAGCAGTAGTAGTCCAGGCTCTACCCGCCTGCGCAAGCGCGGGGTGCTGTTGCACAAAGGCCACCGCCGCTGCGCGGCCGGCAAGTAGCACTTGACGCTACTACTTTCAACCCATTACATTCCACGCCGGTTTAACTGGTATCAAGAATGGGAACGAGAGCGCTTTGCATTACTGCACATGGCGCCGCGTCCCGGGTTTTTCATTGCACCTCCAACCCTCAACACTTTTCACACCTATGAATCCTGCTCGCACGAAGAAGCCCAAGAGCCTGCGCCTGGTCAACGGCATGGCGGCCGCCGGGCTGTCCTCCGCCGTCCTGCTGCCTCTGGGCGCCATCGCCCAGAACGCCACGCCCGCCACCACCGCCCTGCCCACCGTGACGGTGCAGGAGCAGGCCATCGACCCGAACCCGAACGCCGAAGTCGGCGCGCCCTACAAGGCCAAGACCTCGGCCGACGCGCGCCACACCCGCCCGCTGGCGGAAACGCCGCAAACCATCTCGGTGGTGACCAAGGCAGCCATCGATGATTCGGGCATGACCGACCTGAAGCAGATCCTGGCGGCACAGCCCGGCATCACCCTGGGCACGGGCGAGAACGGCAACGCCTTCGGCGACCGCTACATCATCCGCGGCCAGGAAGCGCGCTCCGACGTGTTCGTGGACGGCCTGCGCGACACCGGCATGACCACGCGCGAGAGCTTCGCCATCGAGCAGATCGAAATCACCAAGGGCCCCAGCTCCAGCTTCGCGGGCCGCGGCTCGGCGGGCGGCGCGATCAACGCCGTGACCAAGCAGGCCACGCTGGACTATGACTTCACGCGCGTCTCCGCCGGCATCGGCACCGACGGCCACCACCGCGTGACCATGGACGCGAACAAGGGCTTCGGCGAGAGCTTCGCGCTGCGCGTCAACGCGCTGCATGCGGGCGAGGACGTGCCCGACCGCAGCCCCTCCGAGCGCAGCCGCAAGGGCCTGGCACTGTCGGGCCTGTGGGAAGTGAACAAGGACCTGTCCGTCACGCTCGACTACTACGGCCTGCGCGCCAAGGACAGCCGCCCCGACCTGGGCGCCTACCTCGTCGGCACGCCGCCGTACCGCACCCCTGCCAAGGGCGTGCCCGTGTACGCGCAGGACAACGACTTCGTGCAGTCCGACGTGGACACGATCTCGGCGCGCATCGCCTACCGCCTGGCGCCCAACCTCAAGCTCACCAGCCTGACGCGCTACGGCACCTCGGACAACGGCTACGCCACCACCGGCGCCTCGTTCAACGCCACGGCGCAGCGCGGCGCCATCGACGGCGGCCACACCGGCTGGCAGGACGTGAAGTACTTCGCCCACCAGGACAACCTGCGCTGGGACGCGCAGCTCGGCGGCCTCAAGCATGAGTTCATCTTCGGCTTCGAGTACACCGACCACCGCGTCAAGTCGGGCAACTACAAGATCACCACCAACGGCAAGCCGAACTGCATCACCAACGCCACGGCCACCGCCAACAACGGCTTCTGCATCACCGACGCCAACGGCGTGCCGCTGCCCAACCTGGGTGGCCTGTCGGGCCGCACCTACGACCGCAACGCCATGAGCCGCGACTGGCACGTGAAGGCGCTGGCGCTGTCCATCATGGACACCGTGGACCTGACCGACAAGTGGACCGTGTTCGGCGGCCTGCGCGCCGACCGCACCGACCTGAGCCTGTCCACCTACAACGCCGCCACCGGCGCGCAGACCGCCGACTACGGCTACAAGGACACGCTGCTCAACGGCCACCTGGGCGTGAGCTACAAGATCAACCCCATGGGCATGGTCTACGCCAGCTACAGCAGCGCGCAGGACATCAACGGCGGCGAGTCCGACGTGGGCACCAGCGCCGGCTACGGCGGCCTGGTGGTGGACACCAAGGGCAACGCCAACGCCAAGCCCGAGCTGTCGCAGAACTTCGAGATCGGCACCAAGTGGAATCTGCTGGACGACAAGCTGCTGTTCACCGCCGCCGCCTTCCGCACGACCAAGAAGGACGTGATGGAAGCCGCGCCCAGCGGCACCGGCTATGACTCCGCCGGCATGTTCAACACCGGCAAGAACCGCGTGCAGGGCATCGAATTCGGTCTGGCGGGCAACGTCACGCGCGAGCTGCAGATGCAGGCGGGCGTGGCCTTCATGAAGTCCAAGGTGCTGGACTCGGTGTCGGCGGCCAACATCGGCAACCCGCTGTCCAACTTCGCCGACCGCGCCGTCACCATCCAGGGCAAGTACCAGTTCACGCGCGACTTCGGCCTGGGCGCCGTGGCACGCTACGAAAGCGGCAAGTGCGGCGGCCAGCCCGACACCGGCGCGGGCTACAACGCCCAGGGCCTGTGCTCGCAGCCCGTGCCCGGCTTCAGCGTGTACGACCTGTTCGCCACCTACCGCATCAACAAGACGGCCGACCTGCGCCTGAACGTGCTGAACGTGACCAACAAGGACTACTACACCGCCGTGTACCGCTCGGGCGCCTTCCTGTACAAGGGTGACGCCCGCGCCGTGCGCCTGACGCTGAACCTTGATTTGTAAGAAAATGGCCTCCAGCGCTTACCTGGTAAGCGCTGGCAGCTATTGTTTTTGATGAACCCAGCCGACCGCATCCCCCCCGGCGTCCACAACGCCATCGACTACGAGTTGCTGGCGCCCCAGTCCATGGACGCCGGCCACCACGCCTACGTGGCGGGCGGCTGCGGCTGGGATGCCACCGTGGCGGCCAACCGTGCCGCCTTCGGCCACTGGGCACCGCTGCCGCGCCTGCTGCGCGACGTGCGCCAGGGCCACACGCAACTCACGCTGGGCGGCCTCGCGCTGCCCCACCCCTTTCTGCTGGCCCCCGTGGCCTACCAGCGCCTGGCCCACGCCGGGGCCGAAGCCGCCACCGCGCGCGCGGCCCAGGCCACCGGTACCTGCATGGTGGCGAGCACGCTGTCGTCGTGCACGCTCGAAGCCATCGCCTCCGCCGCCGGCCCGGCACGCTGGTTCCAGCTCTACCTGCAGCCCGAGCGCGCCCATTCGCTCGACCTGCTGCGCCGCGCCGAGCAGGCGGGCTACCGCGCCATCGTGCTGACGCTGGACGCCAGCATCCAGTTGGCCAGCCGCAGCGCGCTGCGCGCCGGGTTCGCCATGCCCGCCGACTGCGTGGCCGCCAACCTCGCCGGCTACCCGCCGCCGCCCGCGCCGCCGCTGGAAGACGGGGCGAGCCGCATCTTCCAGGGCGCCATGCGCCACGCCCCCACCTGGGACGACCTGCACTGGCTGCTGCGGGAAAGCCGCCTGCCCGTCTGGGTCAAGGGCGTGCTGCACCCCGACGACGCCACCGCGCTGCGCGCCGCGGGCGTGGCGGGCGTCATCGTCTCCAACCACGGCGGGCGCAGCCTGGACGGCGCGCCCGCCAGCCTGGCGCGGCTGCCCGCCGTGCGCGCCGCCGTCGGCCCCGGCTACCCCGTGCTGCTCGACGGCGGCGTGCGCAGCGGCCAGGACGCCTTCAAGGCGCTGGCGCTGGGCGCCGACGCCGTGCTCATCGGCCGCCTGCAGGTGTACGCGCTGGCCGTGGCCGGCGCGCTCGGCGTGGCCCACATGCTGACCCTGCTGATCGAGGAACTGCACGCCTGCATGGCCCAGGCCGGCTGCGCCCGGCTGGCCGACATCACGCCCGAGGCGCTGCTGCCCCTTTCCATGACTTGCGAGAAACCGCCATGCTGATCTCCATCGACCAGGTTCTGACCAAGGACGAAGTCCGCCAATTCCGCCAGGAGCTGGACGCCAGCGACTGGAACGACGGCGCCGCCACCGCCGGCACGCTGGCCAAGAGCGTCAAGCGCAACCAGCAGGTGGCCGACGGCAGCGAACTCGCCGTGCGCCTGGGCCAGCACATCCTGCGCCGCCTGGCGGCTACGCCGCTGTTCATCTCGGCCGCGCTGCCGCGCACCATCTACCCGCCGAAGTTCAACCGCTACGCCGACGGCGGCACCTACGGCGCGCACGTGGACAGCGCGCTCATGTTCCTGCCCGGCAGCAGCCAGCAGATGCGCACCGACCTCTCGGCCACGCTGTTCCTGGCCGAGCCCGAGGAATACGAAGGCGGCGAGCTGGAGGTGGAAGGCCCGTTCGGCGTGCAGGCCGTCAAGCTCGGCGCGGGCGACATGGTGCTGTACCCCTCGACCAGCCTGCACCGCGTCACGCCGGTGACGCGCGGCGCACGCGTGGCCTCGTTCTTCTGGATCGAGAGCCTGGTGCAGGACGAAGGCGAGCGCACCCTGCTGTTCGACCTGGACCAGTCCATCCAGCAGATGACGCCGCTGGTCGCGCCCGACGACATGCGGCTGCTGCAGCTCACCGGCGTCTACCACAACCTTCTGCGCCGCTGGGCAAGGCCATGACCCCCCTGAGCGGCTGCGCGGCTGCCCGCGCCTAGCGGCACGCCAGTTTCATGCACTGCGCGCAGTGCGTGGCCCATGAATCACTGAAAGAAAACAACCCCATGACACCCTGGATCACCCGCATCGCCGCCCTCGCCCTTGCCGCCAGCGCGGGCACCGCCTTCGCCCACAGCAAGGTGGAGTGCAAGGCGCACCCCAAGTCCGAATGGCGCCCGCACACCGAGCTGGAGAAGAAGCTCACCGAGGAAGGCTGGAAGGTGCGCCGCATGGAGCGCACCGACACCTGCTACGAGGTCTACGCCAAGACCCCGGACGGCAAGCGCGTCGAGGCCTTCTTCGACCCCAAGACCTTCGAGCGCGTGGAGGAATGAGACACCCCCCTGAGCCGCTGCGCGGCTTCCCCCCGCTCTCGCCACGCTGCGCGTGGCGGGCAGGGGGACGACGCCCGCGCGGCGGGGCGGCCCTTGCGCGGCGTCCGCTGGTCTGGGCCGCGCCGGTTTCATGGGCCGTGGGCCGCTGATGCGTTCCGTGCCTGTCTGGGATGCGCCCGTGCGCCTGCTGCACTGGGGCATGGTCACGGCCGTGGCCGTGGCCTGGTGGAGCCGCAGCGACACCGGCCCGCTGCACGAGCGCGTGGGCTACGGGATCATCGCGCTGCTCGCGGCGCGGCTGGCCTGGGGCTTTTGCGGCAGCCGCTACGCGCGCTTCGCGCAGTTCGTGCGCGCGCCGCGCGCCACGCTGGCCTACGCGCGCGCGGCGCTGGCCGGCCGTGCGCCGCGCTACATCGGCCACAACCCACTGGGCGGCTGGATGGTGCTGGCGCTGCTGGCCAACCTGTCCCTGCTGGGCTTCACCGGCTGGCTCCAGACCACCGATATGTTCTGGGGCTACGCCTGGCTCGCCTACCTGCACAAATACCTGGGCTGGGCGCTGCTGGCGCTGGTCGCGCTGCACGTGGGCGGCATGCTGTGGACCAGCCGCGCGCACCGCGAAAACCTGGCACGCGCCATGGTCACGGGCGGCAAGGCGCCGCCGGGCCCGCACGACGTGGCCTGAAGATTCAGTGCTTGAACTGCTTGTCGCAGCCCGTCACATGGTTGCGGCTGCTGGACATGCACTGGTAGAACGCGCGCTTGCCGCCCGACGCCGACTGGCAGTCGGCCACGCTGTAGCGGCCCTTGGCCTCGCGGATCCTGGGCGCCGCCTTGTCAAAGTCGGCCTGCGCCATGTAGCCGTCGCGCACGTTCTTCTGGCCCACCTCCAGCATCGTGTCGGCCTGGCCGTGGATGTTGGCGACGGCACCTGCGCAGTTCAGCGGCACGGTCTGGGAGTCCACCGTGCCCAGCGACTTCTGCAGGCCTTCGCCGAACTCCTGCACTTCCTTCGGGATCTTCTTCGTGCCGTCGGCGTTGTAACGCGGGCCCGCCGCGCGGCCGGGCGCGCCGCCGCCGTGCAGCTTCATCGGCTCGGCGTCCTGCAGGCTGGCCGGGGGCTGGCCGCCGTAGTGGGTCCGGCCCTCGGCATCGACCCACTTGTACACCGGCTGCGCCTGCGCGCCGGCCCACGCCAGCAGCGCGGCGGCAGCCACGGTTTTCCAATCGCGCAGGTGCATCGCGCCTCCAGGGAATCAGTAGGAAATCGACCTCCAGCGCTTGCCAGGTAAGCGCCAGCAGCTCTCAATAAAATAGCATCAAGGCAGGTCCCGGCTCGGGTCGGGCGTGGACGCATCGCGCGGCCCCACCGTGCCCAGGCGGCTCTTGAGCGACTGCGGCTGGCCCGTGAGCAGCGCGGCGTAGGTGGTGGTGTTGGCCAGCACCTTCTTCACGTAGTCGCGCGTTTCGCTGAAGGGCACGTTCTCGGCCCAGATGGCGGCGTCCAGCACCGGGCCGTTGCGCCAGTTGCGCGGGCGGCCCGGCCCGGCGTTGTAGGCGGCGGCGGCCAGCGGCATGGAGCCGGCGAAGTCGTCCAGCGCCAGCTTGAGGTAGGCGGTGCCGATGGTGATGTTGGTGTCACGGTCGTTGATCTGGTCGGGCGTGAAGCCGGCCAGGCCGATCTTGCGCGCCGTCCAGCGCGCGGTGGCCGGCATCACCTGCATCAGGCCCGAGGCGCCGACGCCCGAGCGCGCATCCATGATGAAGCGGCTTTCCTGGCGGATCAGGCCATACACGTAGGCCGGGTCGAGCCCGATGCCCTGGGCGCGCGCCACCACCGCGCTGCGGTACGGCGTGGGAAAGCGCTGCGCCATGTCCACCACGGCGCGCGTGCGCTCGCTGGTGTTGATGCAGCGGTCCCACACCTGCTGCGCGCAGGCGAAGTCGGCGGCGGCGAGCAGCTCGCGGTCGGTCATGCCGCCGCTCTGGTGCAGGTTGGTGGTGTAGTTCCACTCGCGCACACCTTCGCTGCGCAGGCCGAGCAGGATGGCGTACAGCCCCCGGTTCAGCCCCGGGTTGGCGCGCGCGGCGGCCTTTTCCTCGGCGGTGAGCGGCGCGGGCGCGGGCGGCACGGTGATGGACTGGCCCAGCTCCTCCAGCGCCAGTTGCTCGTAGAAGCCGCGCGGGCTGGCGATGCCCTCCAGCAACTGGCGCGCCTGCTCGCGCTCGGCCTCGCCGGGGCGCCCGGCGAGCAGGGCGCGCGCCTTCCAGTACACCCAGGTGCTGTCCTGGCGCGCCTCGGGGGTCATCGCGTCGATGGCCTTGCGCACCGTCTGCCACTGCCCGGCGCGCAGCGCGGCGCGGGCCTTCCAGGCCAGGTGCTCGTCGGACAGGTCGGTGTCCCGGGCCACCTTGCCGAAGTAGACCAGCGCGTCTTCCGACAGGCGCTGCGCGGCCTGCTTGCCGATCACGCCCCAGACCCAGTGGCGCTCCTCGGGCGCGAGCTGCGTGCTCCACGTGCCTTCCAGCAGGCGGGCGGCGGCCTCGTGGTCGCTGGTGGCGAGCTTGGTGAGCGCGAGCGTGGCCAATTCCTGGCGCACCTTGCCCGCAGGCACGGCGCGGCCCTTGGCGTCGCGCCCCAGCAGGAAGCGCGTGGGCGAGGCCTGCAGCTGCGCCAGACCGGGCAGCGCGTCGCTGGAGACGATGGCCACGGCGTTGCGCGCGGCGCGGCCGCGGTTGGCCTCGATGGCCAGGCGCGCCTTGCGCCACACGTCCTGCGCGCCGAGCTTCTTCTCGCCGTAGAGCTGGTCGGCGGCATGGGTGCAGCCGTCGTCGGCATCGCGCTGCGCGTACCACAGGCGGCGCACCTCATCGGCCATCTGCGGCGGCGCGCTGCCCTGCAGCAGATCGACGTACAGCGCATAGCAGCGCACCTCGCGGTCGTCGCCCATGCGGTACTGCGGGTGCAGCCCGGCAAAGCGCGCCCAGTCGCGGCGCTGGCCCAGCAGCAGCAGCCAGTCGTTGCGCAGGCGGTCTTCCTGGTAGGTGCCGGCGTAGCGCGTGAAGAAGTCCTGCAGCTCCTGCGGCTGCGCTTCGTCCAGGCGCGCGCGCAGCTCCCAGTAGGCGGCCCAGGGCTCCAGCGCGTGGCCGCGCGCGGCCGGCAGCAGCTGCGCGAGCTTCTTGCGGTCGCCCTTGCGGTACGCCTGCTGCATCTCCAGCAGGGTGTCATCGCCCGGGTTTTGCGCCTGTGCAGGCAGCGCCGCCATGGCAAGCAGGGCCGAGGCCGCCAGCGGTGTCAGAATCTTCGTCCATTGCATGAGGGAATTATGTGATGGACAAAGCCGCCCTGCGCCGCCAATTGATAGAGCAACGCCTGAATCTGCCCGACCGCCTGGAACGCGCCGACGCGCTGCAGCGCGTGATGCGCCTGTGGCTGCTGAACCAGGCCGACACGGTGATCGGCGCCTACTGGCCGATCAAGGGCGAGTTCGACCCGCTGCCCGCGCTGCACCGCTGGAAGGAGGACGGCGAGCTGCTGGACCAGCCCCAGCGCCGGCGCATCGGCCTGCCCGTGATCAACAAGCAGCACAAGACGCTCACCTTCCACGCCTGGTACCCCGGCTGCGAGATGGAGGAGGACGCCTACGGCATCCCCAAGCCCAAGGACACCGAGCTGATCGTGCCCACACTGCTGTTCGTGCCTTGCGTGGGCTACGGCCCGGGCGGCTACCGGCTGGGGTATGGTGGCGGCTTCTACGACCGCACCCTGGCCAGCCTGCAGCCGCGCCCCGTGACCGTGGGCCTGGGCTACACCGTGGGCTACCTGGACGACTTCGAGCCCGAGGCGCACGACCAGCCGCTGGACGCCATCCTGAACGACAACGGCGTGGTCTGGCCGGTGTAGATCTATCAAAAACGTAGCGGCTGGCGCTTGCTGCGCAAGGATTCTGCGGTGTTTTGTACCGTAAATGCTTTCATGACAAGCGCCAGTAGCTCTTTTTTCCATAGCACCGCAGCGCAAGGAAACGCCATGCTCCAGCTCTACATCGGCAACAAGAACTACTCGTCCTGGTCCATGCGCCCGTGGGTGCTGCTGCGCCAGGCGGGCATTGCCTTCGAGGAAAGGCCCGTGCGCTTCGACAGCTTCGCGCCCGGCTCGCAGTTCAAGGCGCAGCTCGCGGATCTGTCGCCCACGGGCAAGGTGCCGGTGCTGGTCGATGACGGACTGGTCCTCTGGGACAGCCTGGCCATCGCCGAATACCTGGCCGAGCAGTACCCCGACAAGCAGCTCTGGCCGGCGGACCGCGCCGCCCGCGCGACGGCGCGCAGCGTGGTGGCCGAGATGCACAGCGGCTTCACCGCGCTGCGCAGCGCCTGCGGCATGAACATCGAGGCGCGCCTGCCCGAGGCCGGCGCGCTGGTCTGGCGCGACAACGCCGGCGTGCGCGCCGACGTGCAGCGCCTGGTGGCGATGTGGAGTGCGCTGCTGCAGGAACACGGCGGCCCGATGCTGTTCGGCGCGTTCAGCATCGCCGACGCCTTCTACGCCCCGGTGTGCATGCGCCTGGCCACCTTCGCGTTGCCGGTGCCGCAGCCCATCGCGGACTACGTGCGACGCGTGCAGGCGCTGCCGGGCGTGAAGGACTGGATCGACGGCGCACTGGCGGAGCAAGACTTCCGCGAATTCGAGGAGCCATACCGGCTGCGGCGCTGAGCAGTGCCCGGGGTGGTGTTCAGTCCGCAGGCGTGCTCGGCCTGAACTGCTTGCGCAGGAACGGCTTGTGCCGCGCGATGTGCGCCATCTGCGCGGCGGCGATCGAGCCGCCCAGGTCCTCCCCGTCGCCGTTGAGCACGTCGTTGGCGTAGGCTATGGCGCGCGCCACCACCTCGGTTTCGCTCAGCCCCTGCGCCTCGGCCAGGTCGAGCGCCACGCGGCGCATGGCGCGCTGCGACAGCACCCACAGCGCGCCGAAGGCATCCCACGCGGCGGCGGCCTGCTTGAAGCGGTCGCGGTCGGCCAGGATTTCGCTCAGCGGCTTGGCCAGGACTTCCTCCAGATCCGCCACCTGGGCCTGCAGGGCCTCCAACTGCGCCGCGCGCTGCAAGGCGTCCGCCGCCGCGTTGGCCTGCGCGTCGGGCGCCACGGGCACGGGCACGCTGCCGTCGGGGTTCAACTGGGCGATGGTGAGCGAGGCGGCAATGGACATGGGGCGGGCTGCGGAATGGGAGGGGCCACTATACAAATGCCGCCCCGTCCGGCGCGGCGCGGTAGCCTTCCCAGCCGCGCGCGCGCAGCGCACAGGCCGGGCACGCGCCGCAGCCGTAGCCCCAGGCATGGCGCGCCCCGCGCTCGCCCTGGTAGCAGGTGTGCGTTTCCTCGACGATCAGATCGACCAGCGCCGGGCCGCCGAGCTGCGCGGCCAGGCGCCAGGTGGCGGCCTTGTCGATCCACATCAGCGGCGTTTCGATGCGCAGGCGCTGCGCCAGGCCCAGGTTGAGCGCGAGCTGCATGGCCTTCATGGTGTCGTCGCGGCAGTCGGGGTAGCCGGAGAAATCGGTCTCGCACACCCCGGCCACGATGACCTGCAGCCCGCGCCGGTAGGCCAGCGCCCCGGCCAGCGTGAGGAACACCAGGTTGCGCCCGGGCACGAAGGTGTTGGGCAGCCCGTCGGCCTGCATGGCGAAGGCGCACTCCTCGGTGAGCGAGGAACCGCCGATCTGGCGCAGCACGTCGAGCGTGAGCACGTGGTCTTCGCCCAGGCGCGGCGCCCAGGCCGGAAAGCGTTCGCGCAGGCGCGCCAGCACCGTGGTGCGCGCCTGCAGCTCCACGCGGTGGCGCTGGCCGTAGTCGAAGCCCAGGGTCTCGACGCGCGCGTAGCGCGCCAGCGCATGGGCCAGGCAGGTGGTCGAGTCCTGCCCGCCGGAGAAAAGAACCAGGGCGGTGGTGTGCATGGTCAAAGCCCGTGGAGCCGGTCGCCGTGGGTGAAGCCGGCGGGCTGCCACGGCGCGCCCTTGGCCAGCAGCAGCACCTTGAACAGCTCGCCCATTTCGTGTTCCATCATCAATTTGGCCGCCATCGCCCGTGGGGCAAGCGCTAGCAGCTCCATTTTCTGTAGCAAACCGCAGTTCACCAGGAAGTGCGCCTGCGAGGTATAGCCCAGCACCTCGAAGCCCGCGTCCTGCCCGGCCACGGCCATGGCGGTGAAGTTGACGTGGGCGGTGATGTCCTTCTCGCCCACGTCGGCCAGCGGGTCGGCGTCGGCGCGGTGCGCGCGGTGGCACATCACCGTGCCCATGGCGCGCTGCGGGTGGTAGTACTCGCGCTCGCCAAAGCCGTAGTCGATCAGCAGCGCCGCGCCGCGCGCCAGGCGCTCGCCCAGGGTGTGGATGAAGGCCTCGCCCTGCGCGTGCAGCTCGGTCAGGTAGTCGTGCGCGCCCTCCACCTCCACGGGCGGGCGCAGCGCGGTCGGGCGGTCTTCCCAGGCGAAAGCGCCGCCGGCCCAGGCCACGCCGCGCTCGTGCCACACGCCGCCCTTGCGCGCCAGCAACTGCACGGGCATGGCGTCGAGCAGTTCGTTGCCCACGACCACGCCCTCGAAGGCATCGGGCAGGCGGTCGAGCCAGCGCACCTTGCCGCCCCACGGCGCCAGGCGTGCCTGCTGGCGCGCGCGCAGGTCGCCCGAGAGATCGACGATGGTGTAGCGCTCCACGGCATCGGGCAGCGCGTCCAGCAGTTGCGCCGCCAGCGCGCCGGTGCCGGCGCCGAATTCCCACACCTCGCGCGTGCCGGTGTGCGCCAGCGCCTCGGCCACCTGCACGGCCAGCACCTCGCCGAACAGCGGCGACAGCTCGGGCGCGGTGACGAAGTCGCTGCCGCCCTCGGGCATGGCGCCGATCTTGGGCAGGCCGCCGCTGTAGTAGCCCAGGCCGGGCTGGTACAGGGCCAGCTGCATGAAGCGGTCAAAGCCGATCCAGCCGCCGGCCTCGGCGATGGCCTTGGCGATCAGGGTTTGCAGGGCGCTCGGTAGAATTTCGGGTTCGCTGGTCATCAGGGCTGCGATTGTCCCTGAACCCTTGCCCCCATGCCCTCTGCCGCTTCCCCTCCCCGCACCGTCCTGGTCACCGGCGCCGCCAGGCGCCTGGGCCGCACCATCGCGCTGGCGCTCGCCACGGCGGGCTGGCAGGTGGCCGTGCACTACCGGGGCTCCCGCCACGACGCTACTGAAACCGTAGCTGCTTGCGCAGGCCTGTCGGGCGCTAGCGGCCATTTTGATGCGGATTTTGCCGACGAAGCCGCGGTGCGCGCCCTGCTGCCGCGCGTGGTGGCGCATTTCGGCGCCGTGGACGCCGTGGTCAACAGCGCCGCGCTGTTCGAGCACGACGACGCCGCCAGCTTCAGCTACGGCCTGCTGGAGCGCCACCTGCGCAGCAACGCCGGCGCCCCGGTGCTGCTGGCCCAGGCGCTGCACCAGCACCTGGCCGAGCGCGCGCAGGCGGGCGAGGCCGATGCCCACGGCGCGGTGGTGAACCTGCTGGACCAGAAGCTGTGGAACCAGAACCCCGACTTCCTGAGCTACACCCTTTCCAAGGCCGCGCTGGAAGCCGCCGGCACCATGCTGGCCCTGGCGCTGGCGCCGCGCGTGCGCGTGGTGGGCGTGGCGCCGGGCCTGACGCTGACCAGCCACCTGCTCACGCCCGAGCGCTTCGCCCAGCTGCACACGCTGAGCCCGCTGGGGCGCTCGTCCTCGCCCGAGGATGTGGCCGGCGCGGTGCGCTTCGCGCTGGAAAACCGCTCGCTGACCGGCACGACGCTGCTGGTCGATGGCGGCCAGCACCTGCAGCGCTTCGCGCGCGATTTTTCGATGATGTAACCCCACCATGACCCACGCCGCAGGCACGCAAATCCTCACGCTGACGGGACTGCGCTTCGATGCCAACCTGGGCATCCTGGCGCATGAGAAAACCGCGCCCCAGCCCATCCAAGTCGATGCCGAGCTGAACCTGGGCCCCCAGCCCCTGGCGCCGCGCGACGACGACATCCTGCACGTGCTGGACTACCGCAAGGTGCGCCAGATCATCATCGACGAATGCCGCGCCGAGCACGTGAACCTGCTGGAGAGCCTGATCGGCAAGCTGGCCAGCCGCCTCATGCAGTTGCCCGGCGTGCTGGGCGTGCGCGTGAAGATCGCCAAGCTGGAAATCTTCGACGACTGCGAAGTGGCGATCCGCGTCGAGACGGGGCTGTGGTAGCGCATGCGGCGCGGCCCCGCCTGGGGCCGACGGTGCTGCTGGTGGTCTGCTTTGCCGCCTGCATGGGGCTGCGCTGGCAGCTCACGGTGGCCCAGCTCGCGCAGGCCACCGCCTGCACCCGCGATTGCCTGGTGTGGAGCGCCCCCGCCTACGACGCCGGCGTCCTGGGTGTCCTGCTCGCCCTGGTGGGGTTGGCCAAGGCCAGCCCGGCCTGGCTGCGCTGGCCGCTGGCCCTGTGCGCGCTGGCGGTGCTGTGGCTGTACGCCATCGACATGGCGGTGTACGACCTGTTCAGCTTTCGCCTGCGCATCGCCGACCTGGTCAAATACGCGGGCGATTTTTCGTCGAACACCACCGTGGCCCTGCCGTACCTGGCAAGCGGCCGGGGGCTGCTCCTGGTGGCGCTCACGCTGTTGACCAGCGTATTCCTGGTGCTGGCGTCCAGACGCGCATGGACCACCCCGCGGCAGAAAACCCGCGCACTCGTTTACCTGTGCGCCTTGCCCATCCTGTGGGCGTTCCGGTACCTGCCGCAGGGTGCGGAATACATTCACCAGAATGGCTACCAGGACTATTTGAGCAGCAACCTCCAGAGCGGAACCGACGCCCCCTTTTCCGCCGCGCTGCGGACGCACCTGCAAAACGCACCCACGCCCGCGCAGACCTGCACCCCCAGCGCGAAAAAGGCCCGCCCGGTGATCCTGCTGGTGGTCGAGTCCCTGTCGCTGCACCACAGCCAGAAATTCGCCGGCCTGAAGAACTACACCCCGGCGCTGGACCGGATCGCCTCGCAATACAGCTACCTCGAATCCTTCTATGCCAATGGATTCACCACCGATGGCGGCCTGATCGCCTTGCTGACCGGCCATGTGCCATTTCCGCAAGTCAACCGCTACCAGTCCACGAACACCTTCGCGGGCTACGACAAGCCGCAGCAGGATTTCTTCGCCGCACTGGCCCGGCACCATATCCCGGCGCTTTACTTCACCTCGGCGGACCTGAATTTCCTCGGCACCCGGGGCTGGCTGAAGAACCTGGGCTTTACCTCCATCGAAGGCCCCGAGCACCCGGCCTACGCGGGCCTGCCCCGGGGCTCCTTCGACGACCCGGGCGATGCCGCGCTGTACCGGCGCCTGCTGCACTGGCTCGACCAGGAGCGCCCGGCAGGGCCGTTCTTCGCCGTGGTGCAAACCATCACCACCCACCCGCCCTTCACCATTCCGGGCAGCACGCAGCACGGCGAGGAAGCCGCCCTGCGCTACGCCGACGCGGCCCTGGGCGAACTCGTGGCGCAACTGGAGGCACGCCATTTCTTCGACGACGGGCTGCTGTTCATCACCGGCGACCACCGCAGCATGACCCTGCTGGACGCCCAGGAAAAGGCCCGCCTGGGCCCCGCGGCACCGGCGCGCGTGCCCGCCGTCGTGGTGAGCGCCGAGCACCAGGGCCAGCCGCCCGTGGCGGGGCAGTGGCAGCAGGCCGACGCCATTCCCTCTTTTCTCGCCACCATGGGGCTGCCCTCGTGCACCTCGGATTTCCAGGGCCGGTTCCTGGAGCAGCCCGTGCAGGCGCGGTTCATCTTCCACCCGCTGGGCGCACAGCGTGGCCAGGTGCTGGTGAAGATCAAGGACCAGGAAACGCCGTTCCTCGCACGCCTGGCGGGGGACGACACCGCCTGGATCAACGCGCCCACCGATGCCCAGGATGCCCAGGCCGCGCTGCAGGAAATCAACCGCCAACGCGCGCTGCTGCCCGACCTGGAGGCGAACTTCGCCCACGAACTGCTACGCTTTCACCAATGGATTCCCTGATGCCTACCGCTACCGACACCACCACCTCCGCCTGGGTACCGCAGGACGCCCCCCACCCCGAAGCCGCCCCCCCCGCCAGTGGCAAGCCCAAGATCGAACGCGAGGCGCACAAGCTGGAAAAGCGCCTGTGCCGCGAGGTCGGCCGCGCCATCGTGGACTACAACATGATCGAGGACGGCGACAAGGTCATGGTCTGCATGTCCGGCGGCAAGGACAGCTACACCCTGCTAGACATCCTGATCCGCCTGCAAAAGCGCGCGCCCGTGCGCTTCGAGCTGGTGGCCGTGAACCTCGACCAGAAGCAGCCGGGCTTTCCCGAGCACATCCTGCCCGAATACCTGAAGGCCACGGGCGTGCCCTTCCACATCGAGAACCAGGACACCTACAGCATCGTCAAGCGCGTGGTGCCCGAGGGCAAGACCACCTGCGGCCTGTGCTCGCGCCTGCGCCGCGGCATCCTGTACCGCGTGGCCGAGGAACTGGGCGCCACCAAGATCGCGCTGGGCCACCACCGCGACGACATCGTGCAGACGCTGATGCTCAACATGTTCTTCGGCGGGCGCATGAAGGCCATGCCGCCCAAGCTCGCCAGCGACAACGGCAAGCACGTGGTGATCCGCCCGCTGGCCTACGTGCCCGAGAAGGACACGGCGCGCTGGGCGCAGTACCAAGACTTCCCCATCATCCCCTGCAACCTGTGCGGCAGCCAGGAAAACCTGCAGCGCCAGGTGGTGGGCGACATGCTGCGCGACTGGGACAAGAAGTACCCCGGCCGCATCGACAACATGTTCCGCTCGATGCAGAACGTGGTGCGCACCCACCTGCTCGACGGAACCCTGCACGATTTCCGCCATCTCAAGGCTACGGGCATCGCCAGCGAAGACGGCGACACGGCGTTCGACCACGAGGAGTTTCCCGCCGCGCCCGCACTGCCGGGCGTGCAGGTGGTACAACTGACCTGACGCACCCACCGCAGCCTGCCACACAGCCAGCGCCCGCCAGCCATTTCGTTCCATCCTCCCGGGAGAGTCCACCATGATGTCGCGCTGGTTCCACACCCTCTTTCTTGCCCTGGCCGCCGCGCTGCTGGCCGGCTGCGCCTCCACCCGCGCGGTGGACAGCTCCGTGCAGAGCTATTCCACGCTCACGGCCCTGCCCGCGCCGCCCACGTACCGGCTGGAGCTGCTGCCCTCGCAGAAGGCCGAAGCCGCCAGCTTCTCGGCCATCGAGGCGCAGGCCCAGCAGTCGCTGCAGAAAGTGGGCCTGCAGCGCGACGACCAGAACGGCAGCCTCATCGTGCAGATCGGCGCCCAGGCGCGCTACACCAGCCCCGAGTACTGGCCCTACGGCCCCTATGGCCGCCCCTGGGCCTGGGGGTGGGGCGGGGGCCACCGCGGCTGGGCCATGGGCGGCACCTGGATGATGGACCGCCCGCCCACGCTGCAGTACCGCGCCGTGAGCATCGTGATGCGCGACGCGCAAACGCAGAAGATCGTCTACGAAACCTCCGCCTCCTACGAGGAAGTGTGGAGCAACGACGCGCTGATCTTCGGCGTGCTGTTCGACGCCGCGCTCACCGGCTTTCCGCAGCCGCCCGCGGGCGGGCGCCAGATCCGCACCGAAATCCCCGCACGCTGAAGAACCTGCCGATGGATGCCACCCGCCTGATCGCCGTGCGCCACGGCGAAACCGCCTGGAACGTGGACACACGCATCCAGGGCCACCTGGACATTCCGCTCAACGCCACCGGCCAGTGGCAGGCGCACCAGCTCGCCGGCGCGCTGGCGGGCGAACCCATCAGTGCCATCTACACCAGCGACCTGCTGCGCGCCCGCACCACCGCCCAGGCCGTGGCCGACGCCACCGGCGCCCGCCTGGCCGATGAGCCCGGCCTGCGCGAGCGCGCCTTTGGCCTGTTCCAGGGCCGTACCTTCGCCGAGGTCGAGGCCGAGCAGCCCGAGCAGGCGCGCCGCTGGCGCCAGCGCGACCCCGACTACGCGCCGGAAGGCGGCGAGTCGCTGCGCGCGCTGCGCGAGCGCGTGATCGGCACCACGCACCGCCTGGCCGCCCGGCACCCCGGCGGCCTGGTGCTGCTGGTGGCGCACGGCGGCGTGCTCGACGTGCTGTACCGCGCCGCCACACGCCAGGACATCCAGGCGCCGCGCACCTGGCAGCTCGGCAACGCCGCCATCAACCGCCTGCTGTGGACGCACGGGCACGGCCTGTCCCTGGTCGGCTGGGCCGATACGCAGCACCTCGAACACGCCGCACGCGATGAAACCACGGCCTGACGCCTGGGCGGCGGCCGCCGTCGGGCTGCGCGTGGACCTGATCGACACCCCTGCCCTGGTCATCGATCTGGACGCCATGGAGCGCAACATCCAGCGCATGGCCGACTTCGCGCGCAAGCACGGCGTGCGCTGGCGCCCGCATGCCAAGCTGCACAAGAGCGCCGAGATCGCCCTGCTGCTGCAAAAGGCCGGGGCCTGCGGCGCCTGCGTGCAAAAGCTCTCCGAGGCCGAGGCACTGGCCGCCGGGGGCGTGAGCGACCTGTTCATCAGCAACGAAATCCTCGCCGCCAACAAGCTGCTGCGCACCGCGCGCCTGGCTGCGCAGCTCGCCGCGCGCGGCGGACGCCTGGCGCTGGCGGTGGACAGCGAGGAAGGCATCGCGCGCCTGGCCGAGGCCATGGGCAAGGCGGGCAGCGACGCCGGCATCGACGTGTTCGTCGAGATCGACGTGGGCCAGGGCCGCTGCGGCGTGCCGCCCGGCCCCGAGGCCGTGGCGCTGGCGCAGTCCATCGCACGCCACCACCGCCTGCGCTTCGCCGGCCTGCATGCCTACCACGGCGGCGCCCAGCACCTGCGCGGCACCGACGCACGGCGCGCCGCCATCGCGGCCGCCGTGGCCGCCGCCGCGCACACGCGCGCGCTCATCGAGGCCGCCGGGCTGCCCGTGGGCCTGGTCACCGGCGCGGGCACCGGCACCCTGGTGCACGAGGCCGCCAGCGGCGTGTACGGCGAGCTGCAGGCCGGCTCGTTCCTGTTCATGGACGCGGACTACGCGCGCAACGAACGCGAGAGCGCCCAGCCCGCGTTCGAGCACGCGCTGTTCGTCAAGACGCAGGTGATCTCGGCCCGCGCCACGCACGCCGTGTGCGACGCCGGGCACAAGAGCCACGCCATCGACTCCGGCCTGCCGCTGGTGCACGGCCTGGCGCCGGAGCGCGCGCTGCGCTTCGCCAACGGCGGGGACGAGCACGGCATCCTCTACCCCGAGGGCCCCAAGGCCCGCCTGCCCGCGCTCGGGCGCATGCTGTGGCTGGTGCCCGGCCACTGCGACCCGACGGTGAACCTGCACGACCACCTGGTCGGCGTGCGCGGCGGGCTGGCGCACGGCGTGGTGGAGCGCATCATCCGCGTCGATGCGCGCGGGGCGGTGACGTAGGCGATAGAAGCCGGCCCGCCGGGCATGCGCCCGCACGCTGGCTGTGGGGAAAAAGACCTCGCACGCGCCGCGGCGAAGCGCGTGCCGGCGTGAACAAAGCGCTTGACCTTCAACCCAGGTTCAACCCTAGAGTCATGCCGTTGGCAAGAAAGGCCGGGCCACGCAGGCATGCGCCAGGCGCCAACGCCCGAACGGCCGGCAGCCCCCACGCAACCCTCCACACGCGCCCAACGACATGAACGCCCTGTTGAAGAAACTGCTCCCACTGACCGCCGCCGTGGGACTCGCGCTGGCCTCACAGGCGCGGGCACAGACACCGGCCGAAGCCCCGGCGCCCGGCCCGCGCGTGCTGATCGTGGTGACCAACCACGCCGACTACCCCAGCCGCGAAGACAAGACGGGCCTGTGGCTGACCGAGCTGACCCACTTCTGGGACGTACTGCACGCGGCAGGCTTCGCCATGGACATCGCCAGCCCCCGCGGCGGCAAGAGCCCGCTCGACGAACGCAGCCTGCACAGCCTCCACCTTGACGATGCCGCACGCGCCCATCTACAGGACAAGGCCTTCATGGACCGGCTCGCCAACACCCGGCGGGCCGCGGACGTGGACCCAACCGCCTACGCCGCCATCTACTTCACCGGCGGCCACGGCACGATGTGGGACTTTCGCGCGGCTCCCGACCTCAAGCACCTGGCGGAATCCATCTACCGCCAGGGCGGCGTGGTCTCGGCGGTATGCCATGGCAATGCCGCGTTGGTCCAGCTCCAGAACGCGGACGGCCAACCCCTGATCGCCGGGCGCCGCGTCACGGGGTTTTCCAACGCGGAAGAGCGGCTGTCGGGCATGCGCAGCCAGGTCCCGTTCCTCCTTCAGGACGCGCTGGAGGCCGCTGCCGCGAAGTACGAGAAGGCTTTCTTGCCCTTCACCGCCTACGCGGTCACCGATGGCCGCCTTGTCACGGGGCAGAACCCCCAGTCGGGCAAGGCGGTCGCGCAGCAGGTGTTGGCCTTGTTGCGGGAGCGGCAATCCCAGCCCGCCGTGCGATAGGCCGCGACCGATGCAAAGACGAACCCTCCTGAAGCTGGGCCTGGCGTCGGGCGCGGTGCTGGCCCTGGCGGGCGGCGCGGCGGCGCTGCTGCGGCCCGGGCTGGACCAGGGCCGGCTCACCGCGCCGGCGCGCGACTTGTTCGCCAGCCTGGGCCGCGCCATGCTGCAGGGCGCGCTGCCCGCCGAACCCGCGGCCCAGGAAAGCGCTCTGCAGGGGCTGGTCGAGCGCATCGACGCGGTGGCGCAGAACCTGCCCGCGCACGTGCAGGCCGAGCTATCGCAGCTCGCGGGCCTGCTGTGCACCGCGCCGGGGCGCCTCGCGCTGGCCGGGCTGGTGGCTGGCTGGGACGAAGCCAGCGGCGACGCGGTGCGGGCCGCGCTCGACGGCATGCGCTTTTCCGGCCTGGCGCTGCGCCAGCAGGCCTACCAGGCGCTGCACGAGATCGTGGGCGGCGCCTATTTTTCCGGCGAGAGCGCCTGGGCGGCCGTGGGCTACCCCGGCCCGCTGGCCCTCTGATTGCCTGGATTTCCATGAGCCATTTCCCCGACCCCATCCGCGAGGGCCTCCGGCGCGGCTGGAAAGTGCATGGCGGCACGCACGGCGCGCTGCCCGAGAAGATCACCTGCGACGTGGCCATCGTCGGCTCCGGCGCGGGCGCGGGCATCACCGCCGAGCTGCTGGCACGCGCCGGGCTGGACGTGACCATCGTCGAGGAAGGGCCTCTCAAGAGCAGCGCCGACTTCCGCCAGCGCGAAGCCGAGGCCTACCCCGCGCTCTACCAGGAGAGCGCCAGCCGCAAGACCGAGGACAAGGCCATCTCCATCCTGCAGGGCCGCTGCGTGGGCGGCTCCACCACGGTGAACTGGACCAGTTCGTTCCGCACGCCGCCTTCCACGCTGGGCTACTGGCAGGCGCATTTCGGGCTCCAGGATTTCAGCGTGGAGGCGCTGGCGCCGTATTTCGCGCAGGCCGAGCGGCGCCTCCATATCGCGCCCTGGGAGGCCGCGCCCAACGAGAACAACGACCTGCTGCGCCGGGGCGCGCTCGCGCTCGGCATTCCCACGGGGTCGATCCGGCGCAACGTCAAGGGCTGCTGGAACCTGGGCTCGTGCGGCATGGGCTGCCCGACCAACGCCAAGCAGTCCATGCTGGTGACGACGATCCCCACGGCGCTGGACCGGGGCGCCACGCTGCTGGTGCAGACGCGGGCCGAGCAGTTCACCTTCGCGGGCGGCAAGGCCCAGTCGCTGCGCTGCGTGGCCGTGGACGCCAACGGCCGGCCGCGCGGCGCGGGCCGCGCCACGACCATCGTGGCGCGGCATTTCGTGCTCGCGGGCGGCGCCATCAACTCGCCCGCCGTGCTGCTGCGCTCGCAGGCGCCCGACCCGCACCAGCGCCTGGGCGCGCGCACCTTCCTGCACCCGGTGGTGATGTCGGCGGCGGTGATGGCGCAGGCGGTGGAGGGCTGGGCCGGCGCGCCGCAGTCCATCTACACCGACCACTACCTCGAAACCCAGCCCATCGACGGCCCCATCGGCTTCAAGCTGGAGGCGCCGCCGCTGCACCCGGTCATCATGGCCACCACGCTGCCGGGCCACGGACCAGCGCAGGCCGGCCTGCTGGCCCGGTTCCCGCACACGCACGTGCTGCTGGCCCTGCTGCGCGACGGCTTCCACGACCAGTCGCCCGGCGGGCGCGTGAAGCTGCACGGCGACGGCTCGGCCGTGCTCGACTACCCGCTGACCGGTTTCGTGATGGAGGGCGCGCGCCGCGCGCTGCTAGCCATGGCCGAGCTGCAGTTCGCCGCCGGGGCACGGCAGGTGCTGCCGGTACACGAGAGGAGCCGGCCCATGGGCTCGTGGGCGCAGGCCCAGGCGGCCATCGGGCAGCTTCCGATGAAGCCGCTGCTGGCCAAGGTGGTCAGCGCCCACGTGATGGGCGGCTGCGGCCTGGGCGGCTCCGAGGCGCTGGGCGTGGTGCGGCCCGACGGCGTGCACTGGCAGGTGGAGAACCTCTCGGTGCACGACGGCTCGCTGTTCCCCACCAGCGTGGGCGCGAACCCGCAGCTCTCCATCTACGGCCTCGCCAACCGGCTCGCGCAGGGGCTGGTGCAGCGCCTGGGCGGGCAGGCACAGGCACTGGCATGAGCTATCGAATAGATAGCTTCTAACGCTTTCCCGGCGGGCGTTTCAGGCCGATTTGACCATTATTCTTGGTCAATGCGCAGCGGCCCCGATCCGGGCAGGCGCGTCACCAGGTCGGCGCCCATGAGCCTGGCCGGCGTGTAGGCGCCGCCCGTGGGCCGGGCCGACATCAGGTGCTCGACCACGGCCAGCGCGCCGGTAATGGTCAGGCTGTAGCCGTTGGCAGTGCGGATGCGCGCGGTCCGCCTCTCTCCGCGCGCGTTGGTGGCCTCGCCCCAGACGTAGGTGGGCATTTGCGCGCGCTTTTCCGCGCTGGGCCCTTTCACCGTCCTGGCGATGCGCGCCTTGACCAGCTTCTGCACCCACGCCAGCCTCAGCAGCGGCCGGACCCAGTTGGCGCGCCTGGCGCTGGCGATCATGCGCGGCGAGCCGGGGATGAACACCTCGATGTTTGGAATGCCGGTGGTGTGGTAGGCGGTGGACACGTCGCCCCAGGGGATGGTCATCGCGTCCTTCTCGCCGTCGCCGAAATCGATGCGGCGCACCGCGTAGGCCAGCGGCACGGTGACGATCCTGCCGCCGCGCCGCACCTTGCCGCCCTGGGCCAGCCCCTCGACCGAGGTCTTGGCGGTGCCGGGCGAGAAGCCCGAGCGCGAATCGAAGCCCAGCGCGAGATGCGCCGCATCCGGCAGCGCCGCTTTCAGCGCGGCGGCCACGCAGTCGGTGGGAATGACGTCGAAGCCCACGCCGGGGCACAGCACCACGCCAGCGTCCCGCGCGCGGGCATCGAGCGACTGCGCGTGCTCGAACACGGCGATCTCGCCGGTGATGTCCAGGTAGTGCGCGCGAGCGCGCAGGCAGGCTTCCATCATCGGCGCGGCAGTGGCCGAAAACGGGCCGGCGCAGTTCAGCACCAGGGCATGGCCCTGGATCTGCGCGGCCAGCGCCGTCGGGTCATCGAGGCCGAAAGCACGCGCCTCCAGCCCCAGCGTGCGCGCCAGCGCCTCGACGCTTTCGCGCCGGCGGCCCGCCAGCACCGGCCGGAGCCCGCGCCGCACGGCCTCGCGGGCGATCAATTCCCCGGTGTAGCCGTTCGCACCATAGACCATCCAGCGCATCGGACTGGCGTCGTGTTCATTCATTGCATCGCTCCTTGCAGGGCCGGCCCGGCCATCATGGCCAGCGCAAGGCCGGGCGGGCTGCGCGGACAGCGGGCTTTTCACCGTCCTGCGCACCCAGTTGCATTTCCGACAGCAGGCGCTTGGCGTTGGTGGCGCAGTCCATATCGGCCGGCTTGGCCTCGATCTGCGCCATCAATTCGAGCAAGTGCGCCCTGCTCTGGGCCAATTGCGCCTGCAGCGCCTCGATGTCCCGCACCTTGCCGCGCAGGGTGCCGATCAGGTCGCCATGCGCCCAGGCGGTCAGCCCGCGCGGCAGCAAGGCGCGCAGCTCATCCAGGCTGAAGCCAGCCCGCTGCGCCGTCGTGACCAGCCGCAGCGCGAGGACGGCCTCCTCGGAATAGCTGCGGTAGCCGTTGGCCTGCCGCTCCACGGTCAGCAGGCCGACGCGTTCGTAGAAGCGGATGCGCGAGGGCGCGAGGCCCGTGCGCCGCGCCAGTTCTCCGATCCTCATGGCGAAGGCGCCTTGGATTTGCCCAGCGTGAGCGCGACCGCCATGTCGGCCAGTTTGCCGAACGGCGCATGCAGCAGACCAGGAAAGTTCCAACGGCCCTGCACGAAAACGCCCTTGGCATGGCTCATGGCCCGGAAGCCCTCGATGCCATGGTAGGCGCCCATGCCGCTCGGCCCCACGCCGCCGAAGGGCAGGTCGTCCTGCGCCACGTGCATCAGCGTGTTGTTGATGCCCACGTTGCCGGAGGTGGTGCGCGCCAGCAGCCGGGCGCAGTCGCGGTCCTCGGCGCCGAAGTAGTAGAGCGCCAAGGGGCGCGGCCGCGCGTTCACGTAGGCGATGGCTTCGTCGATGCTGCGGTAGGTGCGCACCGGCAGGATGGGGCCGAAGATTTCCTCCTGCATCAGCGGCGCATCGTCGCCCGCGTTGACGACCAGCGTGGGCACCAGGGTGCGCTCGCGCCCCGGCACGCGGGCGGGGCGTTCGCCCACTTCGATCACGCGGGCGCCGTTGCGACGTGCGTCCTCGACCAGCCCGCGCAGCCGGTCGTAGTGGCGGTCGCTGATGATGGTCGTGTAGTCGGGGCTGGCCGGACCGTCAGGGTAGAAGCGTTGTACTGTGGCGGTGTACTGGGCAATGAAGGCCTCCAGGTCGTCCTCGTGCACCAGGGCGTAGTCCGGCGCCACGCAGGTCTGGCCGGCGTTGGACAGCTTGCCGTACACGATGCCGTGCAGGGTGCGGTCGCTGGCGTGGCCGCGCGCCACGATGGCGGGGCTCTTGCCGCCCAGCTCCAGGGTCACGGGCACCAGGTTGTCGCTGGCGGCGCGCATCACCTTGCGGCCGACCTGCGTGCTGCCGGTGAACAGCAGGTGGTCGAACGGCAGCGCGCTGAACGCGGCGCCGACCTCGGGGCCGCCCAGCACCACGGCCACCTCCTCCTCGGGGAAGGCCTCGGCCAGCATGCGCCGCAGCGCCGCGCTGGTGCGCGGGGTCAGCTCCGAGGGCTTGAGCATGGCGCGGTTGCCCGCCGCCAGCGCGGTGGCCAGCGGCACCAGCGTGAGGGAGATGGGGTAGTTCCACGGCGCCATCACGCCCACGACGCCCAGCGGCTGGTATTCCACGTAGGCGCGCGCCGCGCGGTAGAAGAAGTGCACGTGGCGGCGCTCGCGCTTCATGAAGCGGCGCAGGTGGCTGGACAGGTAGTCGATGGCCTGGACGACGCAGGCCAGCTCCATGATGTCGGTCTCGTGGCGCGAGCGGTTGCCGAAGTCGGCGCTGACCGCGTCCTTCAGCGCCTCGCGGTGCGCGAGCACTGCGGCGCGCAGCCGGGCGAGCCGGGCCCGGCGCAATGCCAGGTCCGGCGGGCCGTCGTGCAGGAAGGCACCGCGCTGGCGGTGCAGCAGGTCGGCCATGCGGGTGCTGCTGTCTTCGGGGGCCATGGTGGTCACTCCTTGATGAGCGGCTTGGGCGCGTACAGCGCGGCCTGGAAGTCGGGCACGTATTCGTACTTGACCATCTTGCCCAGCTTCAGCGACGCGATGAAGCGCGAGAGGCTGCCGCCCGCCAGCGTGAGCTTCACCGCATCGGCGTCCGACGTGCTGGCGTGGCGCAACTGGCGCGAGGTGGTGTAGCCGGTGGTCAGTTGCCCTTGCGGGTCGATGTTGGTGAAGCTGTTGGTCACCAGGCTTTCCTTGGCGGAAGCCACGTCGAGCTTGCGGGTCTCCAGCGTCACGTCCAGCTTTTTCGTTTCGCTGTCGAAGATCTCGACCACGACGTTCTGCTCGCCCTCGCGGTAGTCGATGCGCGTGAGCCACTTGGGCAGGTTGTAGCCGACCACGCCGCGCACCCGCGCCAGTTCGGTATCGACGGGCAGCTTGAGCACATAGCCCCAGAAGTGGTCGGCAAAGGACTGGCCGAGCAGCGAGAACGGCCCCCAGTTCGACGCACCCGGCGGGTTGGTGACGACGGACAGGCCGATCTCGTTGTAGCTGTCGTTGTCGCAGTAGTGGTAGGCATAGGCGGTCAGCGCGACCACGCCCCGGCCCGGCCACACCTGCAGCGGCTGCACCTGCTGCAGCACCTTTTCGGGAACCAGCTCGCGCAGCCGGGCCAGGTCGGCGGTGAAGATCGCCGTCACCCGGCTGTTCTTGTAATAGAAGTTGGGCGACCAGCTTTCAAAGCCGATATCGACCTTCTCCTTGGCGATACCCTTGAACCAGCTCAGATCGACATCCGGCACCTCGGCGGCAATGACGGACAGCGGCGGGTTGGAGCGAAAGCGGTCGTACAGGCCGCCTTTCACCACGGGCACGTCGTGGCTGCCGATCTGGATCGTGGTGGTCTCAAAGGGGGGCGACGCGCCCGCCCAGGACAGGGTGGCGCTGGCGAGCAGGGGCAGGGCGAGCGCGGCGCGGCGTTGGGAGGTTTTCTTCATAGGGCAGTGATGGAAGCGAAGGGACGAAGCGGGAAGGAGCCGCCTTTGCGCACCGGCTCCTCCCACCTTGGAAAAGCATAAGATTCAACTTGACTTCAAGGTCAAGCGCTTTTTTGCCCTTGCGTGCACGCCGCCTTGGCGCTCATTCGCCCCACAGGTTTTATGAAGAAAAACAGCCTCCAGCGCCCGCCAGTAAAGCGCCACCAGCTATCAAATAGGGAGTGAACGGATCAGCCCTGGGCAGGCGCCTGGTCCAGCCGCATTTCCGCCAGCACGCGCCGGGCGTTGGCGGCGCAGTCCATGTCCTGGGGCTTGGCCTCAATCTGCGCCACCAGCTCCAGCAGGTGCGCCTTGCTCTGCGCGAGCTGCGCCTGCAGCGCCTCGATGTCCTGCACCTTGCGGCGCAGTGTGTCGACCAGGGTGCCGTGCTCCCACTGAGCCAGGCCATTAGGCAGCAGCGTGCGCAGTTCGTCCAGGCTGAAGCCCGCGCGCTGCCCGGCGGTGATGAGCTGCAGCGTCAGCACCGCGTCGGCGGGGTAGCTGCGGTAGCCGTTGGCCTGGCGTTCCACGGCCTTGAGCAGGCCGATGCGCTCGTAGAAGCGGATGCGCGAGGCGGCCAAGCCGGTGCGCCCGGCGAGTTCTCCGATTTTCATGGCCCGGAGTTTGACATTGAACTTTGCTTCAAGGTTAATCTCGCGCCAGCAAAATTTCAAAGGACCTCTCCATGCAAACGATCCTGGGCGCGAACGGGCAGATTGCCGTGGAACTGGCGCGTGAGCTGCGGCGCAGCCATACGGACGGCATCCGGCTGGTGAGCCGCACCCCGCGCCAGGTGAACGGCACGGACACGCTGGTGTCCGCCAACCTGCTCGACGCGCGGCAGACGGCCGAGGCGGTCCAGGGCAGCAGCGTGGTGTATTTCACCGCCGGGCTGCCGCCGGATACGGCGCTGTGGGAAGCGCAGTTCCCCACGATGCTGAAGAACGCCCTGGACGCCAGCCGCGCGGCGGGCGCCCGCTTCGCCTATTTCGACAACACCTACATGTACCCACAGGACGCGCGGCTGCAGACCGAGGACACGCCCTTCGCGCCCGTGGGCCGCAAGGGCAAGGTGCGCGCGGCGATGGCGTCCATGGTGCTGGAGGAAATGGCGCGCGGCGACATCCCCGTGCTCATCGGCCGCGCGCCCGAGTTCTACGGGCCGGGCAAGACGCAGAGCTTCACCAACGCGCTGGTCATCGAGAAACTCCAGGCCGGCCAGAAACCCCGCGTGCCGGTGCGCGACGACACGCGCCGCACGCTGATCTGGACGCCCGACGCCAGCCGCGCCCTGGCGGCCCTGGGCAACGCGCCCGATGCCTTCGGCCAGACCTGGCACCTGCCCTGCGACGACGACCGGCTGACGTACCGGCAGTTCGTCGCCATGGCCGCCGGGGTTTTCGGGCAGGATGCCGGCTACACGGTCCTGCCCCGATGGGCCTTGGCCGCCGCGGGCCTGTTCTCCCGCCCGGTGCGCGAGATCCGCGAGCTGCTGTCCCGGTATGGGCAGGACAACCTGTTCGACTCCAGCAAGTTCAAGCGGCGCTTCCCGGCGTTCGCGGTGACCACGTACCGGGAAGGGCTGGCACGAATCCAGCAGGAGGGAACCCCAAAATAGGCAGACCCCGGGCCTGTGCCTGCCAACGGCCTTCGAGCACTTCAATGCGCTCGCCGCAGGAATACGGAGGCAACATCACCGGGGATTTGGGGGGCTAGCCCATCACTCTTTTCCCCTGGCTTATCAGCGCGTGGCCCAGAGCGTTGATTTATTGCGGCCAGTGCGCTTGGAAATGTAGAGCGCACCGTCTGCGCGTTCCAGGCAATGCTTGACGGAGACCGCTCCACGCTCGAGCGAGCAAATACCCAGGCTTGCCGTGAAGTGGACGGGGCCTATGCCTTCCACGATGGCCGGATGGTTTTCCATGGCGGTGCGCAGGTCTTCCGCCCGCTTCATGGCCACCTGGGGATCGGCACCCGATAGAAGGACGGCGAACTCCTCGCCGCCCAAGCGGCCCAGCATGTCGTCCTTGCGCAATTCACGGGAGACGGTCTCTACGAGATGTTTGAGCACCACATCTCCTACTGCATGCCCATAGGTGTCGTTCACACGCTTGAAGTGGTCGATATCCAGCATGACGAGCGCCGCGTTGGCGACTTCTCCCAGGCGCAGATGTTCCATCTCCATTTCCAAGCGGTCGATGAATGCACGCCTGTTGCTCACCCCTGTCAGCGGGTCTGTCAGCGCGAGGGCCTGCAGAATGGATTCGCGCTTCTTGTAGTCGGTGATGTCATGGAGAACCCAGCATTGCCCCAGAGGTTGAGCACCCTTGGCGAGAGGAAGTGGCTCGATCTCCAGGTGGTGTCCATTGGGCAGAGCATGCTCCGTTCTATGGAGAAAGCTTCCCGACGCTGTTTGAAGTGCCTGTGCAATGGATTCCGGCAAATGCGGCATGAGTGCCTGGACCGGCTTTCCAACGAGGGTGTCTGCTGCGAATGGCAGGCCAAGCATACGGGTCAGCACTTGGTTCGCGGCAACGATGTGCCGCAGCTCGCCATCCGTGACCACGATGCCGAACGGAAAGTGGTCAATGATGGCTTCAAGGCGCTGCTGTGTGTTCGCCAGCTCGGCTTCCGCCTTGTGCTTCGCGTTGACGTCGATCAGCGTCCAGATGACGTTGCCCTCCGGGTCATTGGGGGTCAACAAGGATCCTTGCATGTCAAACCAGCATGGCTCCTCGTTGACGGTCCGCAGCTCCCATTCCGTGCGAACGGATCCTTGCGCCCTGAGAAGCTGGTACAGCTCGCCGAATGCGTGGAAGCGTTCTTCGTTGGTATGTATTGTCCGGAACGAGAGTGGCCGGCGGACGCGTCCGAGCGGCAGCCCGAGCCTCTCGGATGCGCGTTTGTTGGCATAGAGAATTTCTCTTCGCGGCCCTGCCACCAGGACCAGCGCACTTCCGTGATCGAGCAGCGCGCTGATCAAGTGGGCCTGCTCGACCCGTTCATGGAGGCTGGGCCGCAATTGCCTGGCCGGCATGGCTTTGCGTACGGCTGCACAACACATATGCGAGGCTCCGCACCGAAGTCAAAATGCCGCCCAGTCCGCCTCACCGTTCGCCGCCGCCAGAACCGGGGTGGCCGACCGCACGGGGAATTGGCGCTTGGCTCGTGACTGAGGGGCTTTGGCGATGGCTGGGGTGGCTGCCGTGGGCTGTGCAGCGGCCGTGTGCGGCTCTCCGTGCAGCGTGAAGGTGGCCACAAGCTGCGCCAGCGTTGCTGCCTGCTGCTCCAGGCTGCCGGCGGCGGCCGTGCTTTGCTCGACGAGCGCCGCATTCTGCTGCGTCACCAGGTCGAGCTGGTTGATGGCCTCGCCAACTTGGCGGATCCCCACGGCCTGCTCGTTCGAAGCATTCGAAATTTCGTTGATCATGGTGTCCACGCTGCGCACCTGCTCCACGATGCGCCCCACCTGCTCGCCGGCCCGTGTCGCCACCTGGGCTCCTTGCTCCACCTTTTCGAGGTTGGCCGCGATGAGGTCCTTGATTTCCTTGGCGGCCGTGGCGGAGCGCCGTGCCAGCGTCCGCACTTCTCCCGCCACAACGGCGAAACCCCGGCCCTGTTCGCCCGCGCGGGCTGCTTCCACTGCGGCGTTCAGCGCAAGGATGTTGGTCTGGAATGCGATGCCATCGATCACGTTGGTGATGTCGGCGATCCGGCGTGACGCGCTGATGATCTCGTTCATGGTCTGCACGACCTGAACCACCGACTCGCCTCCCTCGCTGGCGGCAGCCGATGCGGCGGAGGCGACCCGGCTGGCCTGCTGCGCCGTTTCCGCATTCGTGCGCACGGTGGCCGTGAGCTCCTCCATGGATGCGGCGGTTTCTTCCAGGTTGCTGGCCTGTTGTTCGGTGCGTTGGCTCAGGTCCATGCTGCCTGCCGCGATTTCGCTGGATCCGGTGGCGATGCTGTCACTGCTGTGGCGTACGTGGGTCACGATCTCGGCCAGCTTGTTGTTCATGTCGCGCATGGCGCCCAGGAGTTGGGCGGGCTCGTCGCGACCCTGCACGGTGATCGCGGTGCTCAGGTCGCCGTCCGCCACCGTTTGCGCCACGGAGACGGCCGTGCGCAGCGGCTGGGTGATGGAGCGCGTGATGGCCCAAGCCAGCGCGATACCGAGCGCCACGGCGAGCGCGATGACGCTTCCGAAAAAGTACAAGGCCGTGCGGTAGTCGCTCTCTGCCTGGGCCGTGGCATGGCGGCCGCCCGCCAGGTTCAGGTCGTTGTCCTGCGTGATGGCGTCCATGACGGCCATGAAGGCTTCGGCTGCGGGGCCTGTGGCGAGTTGCCTGGCTTCGATGAACCGCTCTTGCCCGGTGTTGGAGAGGGCAATCTGCTTCTGGTCGAGGGCCACGAAGGCATCCCAGCGCGCGCGGATGCTGTTGTAGAGCTGGCGCTCCTCCTCGGAGGCGATGAGCTTCTCGTAGGCGGCGAACTGCTGCGGTATCACGGTGTCGAGGTTGCGCTTGAGGATTTCTTCTTGCGCCTGCTTGGCCTCTTTGCTTTCCTCCAGCACATGGCGCAGGCTGGTGCGCCGCACTTCGTTGGCGGTGGAACGAATCGTGCTCAGCGCATCGATGGTGGGCAACCAATTGGTGCCCAGGTCATTGGCATTGAACTGCACGCGGCCAATTTGCAGGGCCCCGATCCCTCCGACCATGCTGAGCAACAGCAGGAGCAGGCCGAAGGCCAGCCCGAGACGGGTTCCGATGGAAACGTGACGAAGTGACATGGATGACTCCTCAGCCAAGATGGCCACCGAAAATGATCTTATTGATTAAAATGATAAATACAAATCCTTAATGTCTTCTTACTGACGGGCAAGACAGGGGAGAAAAAAATACAGTGGGGTGCTGCCGTTAGAGGGAAGAGAGAGAAAGAGGGAGGCGCTTTCCGTCGGTGCCACGCTAAGCACGCCTGGGGCACATGGCTCGGAGGCTTTTGGGATTCAAGATAAATTTATCAATTTAGCCAAATTCACCGAGCGATCCGCGAAGCTATTGCAGGGGGGCTGGCTGCGTATCCATGGACGAGCGGGCGGGCAGGACGATGTGGAATGCGGTGCCCCCCGCGCTCCGGTTGCGTGCGAAGATGCGCCCGCCCAGGGCCTCGATGATCTTCTTGCAGATGGCCAGGCCCAGCCCCGTGCCACCCGAGCCGTCCTTGGTTTTGCTGGACTGCACGAATGCCTCGAAGATGCTGTCCAACTCCTCGGGAGGGATGCCGGGACCTCGGTCCTTGATGCTGATCTGGATGCTGCCCTGCGCGTCGATAGCGCCGTGGATCTCGATCCGGCTGCCGCTGGGCGAAAACTTGACCGCGTTGGCGAGGATGTTGCGGATGACCTGCTGAAAGCGCACCGGATCGGCCTTGGCGATCAGGGGCATGGCGTCCAGGTGCAGTTGCAGATCCAGTTGGCGCTGCACCAGCAGGGGCTCGAATTCGCGTGCGATGGGGCGAATGAGGCCGCGCAGATCCACTTTCTCGAGGTGGATGGTGCCCACGGTGCTCTCGATCTTCGCTACGTCGAGCAGGTCGTTCACCAGCGCCAGCATGCGCTGGCCGGCGGCATGGATATCCGCGAACATCTCGGCGAGGCGAGGCTCCTTCTTGCCACGGAGCGTGCCCAGTTCGGCGAAGCCGATGATGGACTGCAGCGGTGTCCGCAGCTCGTGGCTCATGTTGGCAACGAATTCCGACTTGGCCCGGAAGGCCTCCTCCATGGCATCGCGCGCTTCCTGCGTGGCGCGCTCGGCTTCGCGGAATTCGCTGATGTCCATCAGGATGTTGAGGATGCCCGTGGGCTTGCCGTCGCTGCCCAGGACTACGGTTTTTACGATACGGGTATCCCGGCAGGAGCCATCCCCGTGGCGCACCTTGAGCTCCAGCTGTGTGTCCCCGCCCCAGCGCAGGAGTTGGCGGTCGTGAGAGGCATGCACCTGCGCCTCGCCTTCGGGCAGGAAGTCGTGCAATGCCAGGCCCATGACGTCCTGGCGCTTGCGGCCCTTGTACTCTTCCCAGGCGCGGTTGACGAGCACGATCCGGCCTTCGGTGTCCGTCAGCGACATGGGCAAGGGCGAGGTTTCCAGCAGAAGGTGCTGGAAGGCCAACTGGGCCTGCAGCTTCTGCTCGGCGCGCCAGCGCTCCGTAACATCCACAGCGCTGCCGGCGAACCCCTGGATGCCTTGGTTGACGGCCAGCGGAACCACGGCGACGTCGAAGAGCATCTCCTTGCCGTCCTGACTCCGGACCAGCGCCTGGCAAGTGCGCAGCCCCGCCATGGATGCGGGATCCAGCAGTGCACGGATAGCCGGCTTGCTCGACGGATCGACGATATCCATCAGCCGCTGGCCCAGGGCGCTGCCCGTGTCCTGGCCGCTCAGTGCGCTCCAGCGTGCATTCACGAAGGTCAGCACGCCGCGCGCATCCGTCCGGAAGATCAGCTCCTGCACACTGCGCATGAGCAGGGACATGTCGCGCTCGCTGCGCGCGATGCGCTGCTGCGCAGCCTCCATCGCGCGCTGCGTCGCTTCGCGAGCCTGGAGCCCGCGCCACATCGTCAGGGACAGGCCGCACACCACCAGCACCAGCGCCACGCCGATCACGCTGAAATTTCGCGTGCCGTCGAGCCACATGCTGCGGACCAGCGCGAGAGGCTCCTCGACGACGACGACGATGGGCTGGCTGCGGGACACGCGAAATGCCACGATGCTTTCGCGGCTCAGGACGCCCGTGCCGATGTAGCTCCCATGCTCGCGCTGGGGCAGGTACTGCTGGAACACAGGCAATGCCTTCACGCTCTGGCCAATCAGCGCCTGGGCCGGGCTGGATGTATCGGACGTGGCGAATACCTGGCCCGCATAGCTGGCGATGACCGTTTCATAGCCCACCGATTCGAGGGCCACATGCTGGAAATTCGACAGTGCATCGGGGTTGATGAGGCCGACCAGCGTGCGCGCATCGCCTTGCTCCCCCTGGTAGCGGTAGAGCAGGGGAATGACGGCGACGCCGCGTGGCACGGGCCGGGAGTGCGCGGTGGGGGCAAGGTCTGCGAGCCCCCGGCCGGGGAGCATGGGGCCGATCTGGATTTTGCCGGAGCCTGGAGCGTTGGTGGATGGTACGTCTCCAAGCAGCCCCAGGTTTACCGTGGCTCCTGCGTCAGAGGCGCTGGTGCTGGCAATGACATGCCCGCGCGCATCCACCACGGCCACCCCCCGCAGAAAGGGAAGGCCGGACAGCACCTGCTGCATGGCGTCGACCATGGGGCCGCTGGTGCTTGCCGCCGCATGCATGGAGGGCAGCCGGGACAGTGCGCCGAAGGCGAGGTCGGCCGAATCGAACATGCGGGTGGTCTGGTCCTCCATCACCGTGGCGAGGATGCGGGCCTGTTCCTCGTTCGATTTCGTGGTCGCGTGCCAGTCGCTGAGAATGACCAGCACCACGGCCACAAGCCCACTGAAAGCAACGGCCAGACCCGCCGCCAGCACAATGACGCTCGTGCGCAGATGGTGCAGATGCGACGGCTTTCGTGCAGGCCTGGGCATGCGAGCTTTCATTTCTCGATGATGGAGGCCAGTCCATTGGCCCTTGCCGCCTTCTCGAGGCGGCCGTCTTGCTTGATCTGCGCCACGAACTGGTTCAGGTAGGCCAGCCACTCGGCGTCACCGGGCTTGACAGCGTAAGCATACGGCAGCACGTGGAAGGGCGTCTCGGGCTCGATGAGCTTGGCCCAGTCCGCGTTATCGAGCAGGCGCCGGCTGTAGGGGTAGTCGGTCATGAACACGTCGATACGGCCTGCGCGCAGTTCCTTCTCGCGGGTCAGCGGCAGCCGGATAGAGACCACAGTGCCCTGCTTGATCCGCTCGGCCATGACGGGCTCCATAAAGGTGCCCTGCTGCACGCCTATGAGTACGCCTGGCTTGTCGATATCGGCCCAGGCCCGCACCGCGGTATTGCTCTTGGTGGTGACAGCATAGATGCCACTGCGCAGGTAGGGCTGGGTGAAGCGCAGCTTCTCCTGGCGCTGCGGCAGCACCCCGATGGCGAACATGCCCACGTCGCATTTGTCTTCGAGCAGGTCGGGAATGAGTGTTGCGAAGGAAGACTCGACATACTCCAGCCGCACACCGAGACCCTTGCTCAGCTCGGACGACAATTCGATGTCGAGGCCCTGCAGTTGGGCAGTTCGCGGGTTGCGGTAGGTGATGCCGTAGTAGTCGGGCCAGATGCAGACCTTGAGGACGCCTTGGGCCTTGACGCGGTTCAGTACGTCCGCCGCAATGGAGGGGGTGCAAAGGCTGGCCGCCATGCATGCTGCCAGGATCGGCGCGATGTAAAAGGCAATCTTCTTCATGACAGGCTCCCAAAGGGTCATGGGGCATCGATCAGTGCGGAGAAGCTCGGGCACTCCCGCGTGATCCCGATACGCAATGCATCCAGTTCGGCGACATGGGCGGTGAAGGCGTCCACGATATGCGGATCCAGCGCCTTGCCGCGCTGGGCTGCAATCATGCGCACGGCATCCTCCACGGCAAAGGCGGGCCGGTACACGCGGTCCATGGTGAGCGCGTCGAAGATGTCTACAACGCTCGTGATACGGCCGGACAGGGGGATTTCCTCACCGCGCAAACCACGCGGGTAGCCAGTGCCATCATATTTCTCGTGGTGGGTCAGGGCGATTTCCGCAGCCATGGTGAGCACCGGGACGCGGGATTTGCCGAGAATCTCTGCGCCGATCTCGGCATGGCGATTCATGATCCTCCGCTCCTGGTCGTCGAGGGGACCCGGCTTCTTGAGGATGTGGTCCGGCGTACCGATCTTCCCGATGTCGTGCATGGGGGCCGATTTGCGCAACATGCTGGCGTAGGCAGCACTCTGGCCCAGCTTCAGGGCAAGCGCCTCGGCCAGGTAGCCGATGCGCACGATGTGCACGCCCGTGTCGTCGTCCTTATAGTCCGCCGCAACCGAGAGATGCAGCAGCGTCTCATGGTGCGCACGTGTCACCTGCTGCAGCAGATCATTCCGCTCACGGTACATGCGCCCGAAATCCTGGACGAAGCGTTCCATCTGCGCCATGGCGCCCTCGCTGAAGCAATGGTCGTCCCAGGCCGGCTCGAGCATGCGAGGCATGGTTTCCATGGCGGCGCTCATGTGCAGGCCCCCATCTCGTGCAGTACGTCCAGCACCTGCAGCGTGCTGAAAGGCTTGACCAAGTAGCCGTCCACGCCGCAATGCTGCCCCTGCTCCTTGTCGGCGGCGGTGCCCTTCGCGGTGAGCATTACGACCCGTGTATGGCGCAGCGACGGGGTTTGCTTGATGCGCTGGCAGACCTCGAAGCCATTGAGAAGGCCAGGCATCATCACGTCCAGCAGCACTACGTCAGGCTGCGTTTCGCGAGCCTGGGTCCACCCGTCGTCGCCCGTGGCGGCTTCCAATATCTCGACGTCCTCGAACTCCAGCGTCATCCGCAGCAGCTTGCGGATGTCCTTGTGGTCTTCCACGATCAGGATCTTTTTCATGTGCGGCCTCTATCTGGGGGGTTGGGTTACGGAATGAATCATATGAATCATTTTTATCAAAGTCAACAAATTATTCAAATCAAGAACATGCATAATTGCAAATTATGAACATGCGAACCACAGCAGAGGTTGCCGGCATCCCGCCGCACTACACCACCGTGGAAGTCGCCAAGCTGTTGGGCATGGCGGTGCGTTCGGTGCAATTGATGGTGGACCGGGGGGAACTGCAAGCGTGGAAGACTTCCGGCGGCCATCGCCGTATCTCGCGGGAGTCGGTGGATCAATGGCTGCGCACGCGCGCGACGGTCGAAGCAGGAGGCAGGCCCGCTGTCGCGGCGCAGGGAGGCAATCCTGCGGAGCCAGCCCGGCAGCCTCCTCGACCGGGGCAACCCGTGCGGGCGTTGCTGATCGAGGACTCCATGCATTTCCAGAATCTGATGCGGCTTCTGGTTCAGCAGCAGGCACCCGAGGTGGAGTTGCACATCGCGAACGATGGAATCACCGGGCTTGCGCTGTATGGCCAGATCCAGCCAAGCATCTTGATCGTGGACATCCTGTTGCCCGACATCGATGGGGCGACGCTGATCACGACGCTGCGCTCACGCCCGCAGTTCGCCCATAGCAAATTGATCGTCGTTACCTCGCTGGACGTGCATGAGCGAACCCCTTATGCCTTTGCACTGGATGGCGTGACCGTGATCTACAAGCCGCGGCTCGTCAGCGAGTTGCCGGGAGTACTGCGCACTTGCCTGGACAGGGAGGCGGCGTGACGCGCTCGCAAGTCCTGCTGGTGGAGGACGATGCCTCGATCGTCCGGTTTGTCACGGCCGCGCTGGAAGAGCTGCCGATCGAGCTGGTGGCATGCCAGAGCACGGAGGATGCATGGCGCTTGCTGAACGCGCTGCCAGTCGCGCTGGTCATATCCGACCTCATGCTGCCGGGAGGCTCCGGGCTGGACTTGCTCCATCGGATGCGGCGTTCCTCCATGCCTGCGCTGCAGGTCATTCCAGTCATTGTGGTGAGCGCCGGCTTGAACGCGGACGTGCTGCGCGAGCTGGAGTCGGCGGGGGTATTTCGGGCGCTGCTCAAGCCGGTTTCGGTCGCCACACTCGAGGCCTGCGTGAACGAAGCACTTGGAGGAGCCCCCCGGACAGAAAGCCCCCCTGCGGCTCCCGGGCCGATGGATGAACGGGTGACCCATGCCGAACAGCACGCGATTGCCACCTACTTCGCCGGTGATCAGGCACTGTTCGGCGCCTACAAGGCCAGCTGCCTGGCCCAGTTTGCCAACGACGCGGAAATGGGCGATGCGGCAGTGCTCAACGGCGATGCGCACGCCTTGAGACGCGTGGCGCACAATCTCAAGAGCGTGCTGCTGACACTGGGATACCCAGAAGACAGTGAACTGGCGCGCGGCCTAGAGCATTCGGCTGCCAATCAAGCACTGGCGGCCGCCACCACCGCCTGGGGCCCCCTGCGAGAGCGCCTATTGATACTGATGCACTCGACAAACGTCGCAGGGCCTGTATAGGTTTTCATGGCTGATGGGGGACGCTGGAGCAGGCGCTGACGGCGGCTGCCAGGCGGCCCAAGCACGAGCGGCGCACGGCGCGTGCGCTGCGCGAAGTGAGTGGTGTCCAAACCGCCCAACCGCGGCGCTCTGCGCGGCGGCTGCTGATCGTAAAAATAAGCCCTGTAAAAAAGCCCTTCTTGAGGCTTAATTTTCTTATTCTGTAAAAAATCATGCGCCAGCCAAATTGGGCGGAGAGCAAAAAATAAAAGCTGTAAAACTACCCTCGGTAGCCAGATGTTGACATGCTCCCCGCAGGGTAAGGCTGCTCTGTCAGCGAAGTCGGCATCAGGCTGGTTGCGGTCGTTCGGCACGTGTAGAGCTAGTGACGTCTAAGAACGTGTTCAAAGTCTCGTCTGCTTGATGTGAGAAGCTCGCAGGGTGAGAAAAGGCTACCCCAGCGACATCAAGCGCGAACAGTTTGAAGTGATCCGGCCCCTGTTGGAGAGTGCGCGCAGAAAGACAGCCCCGCGCAAGGTGGAACTGTACGAGGTGTTCTGCGCAGTCCTGTATCTGCTGCGCACAGGCTGTCAGTGGCGGGCACTGCCCAGCGACTTTCCCAAGTGGCGCACGGTGCATTCGTACTTTGCTATTTGGAGCGAGCCACGCGAGGGTGGCAGCCTGCTGGAGCAGGCGTTAAAAAAATCGGGTTGGTGCGGCCCGCGAGAAACTGGGGCGCAACGCATGCAGCGCGTTCTTGATCGTGGACGCGCAGAGC
>Ga0222428_100225_pt1 | contig 43127 bp, 40 predicted proteins | sample 2B5Ametagenome_FD_182471 | JGI IMG/M metagenome (GOLD analysis project Ga0222428, IMG submission 182471) | Enriched microbial communities from leaf-cutter ant dump, University of Wisconsin, Madison, United States - 2B5A (version 2) | ecosystem: Environmental > Terrestrial > Nest > Insects nest >...
GGGCATTTGGAACGACACGTGGTGCAGCTTGCCGTCTTCGGCGTGGCGCACAAAAGCGATGTCGTGCGCCTTGGCGCTGCATGTCAGCCACACGGCCAAGTCGGTCTTGCCGTCTTCCAGCTTCACGCGCTCGACCAGGGTAAAGCCCAGCACTTCGGTGAACAGCTTGACGTTGCCGTCCACATCGCCGCCGTACAGCAGGCAGTGGTCCATGCGGATGGGGCGGATGCCGGGGCCGTCCAGCACGTCCACATCGGGGTCGAAGTAGCCGATGCCGTTGCCCACGTCGGTTTTTTCGGCGTACAGCTCCACGGTGTGGCCGGTGGGAATTTGGAAGCGCACGCGCTCGCCGGTTTCCAGCAGCTCACCGGCGGGGATGCGCTCGGTTTTCACGCCAAAGGCTTGCAGCTTCTTGTCGAAGTCTTCCAGCGTGGCTTTGTCCAGCACCTTGAAGGCGAAGAAGTCGATGCCCGCTTGGTCAGCCTGGCGCAGCACCACGCTGTTGTGGTCGCGTTCGGAGCGGGTCTTGAAATAGGCACGGCCTTGGGCATCGCGGCCCATGGGCACCAGGCCCATGACCTCGGTGTACCACTTGACCGATTCTTCCAGATCGAGCACGCGAATCTGCGCATGCCCTGGACGCAAAACACCTGTCATTGCCATGAGTTGTCTCCTTCAGTTTGGTTGGTTCATGGATTGGGGGGAAAGGATGCCGCCGCGGGGCGGCATACGTTTTTCTTCATCGCGCCGATGACGTTGACGCGCAGGTCGCTGCTGGGGTAGATCCGGCACGACAGCACGCAGCCTGCGGATTCCTCCTCGGCGCTGACATGTGCGCGGCTCATCACGCGGCGCACAAACTGGCCCTCAAGGACCTGCACCTTGCACACGCCGCAACCGCCCTGGCGGCAGCCCACGGGAATGCCTTTTTTGCCCAGCGCCTCCATGCCTTCGAGCACGGAGCGGCTGCCCGCGCAGGTGTAGCGCTCGCCGGTGTTTTCGATGCAAATGTCGAATTTGTGCATGAACTTGTCTCCTTCACGGTGCCCTCTTTGCGCGGGGTGCCTGTGGTGATGGGTGTAACGATAGGGCGGCCTTTCAATGCCGTCCAATACCATTTTTTGGCAACTCCAATACTCTTTCGGTATCGTAAAAACGCGTGCCACGGGCCATGTCACGGCCTCTTCGCGTGCAGCCAGGGATCGAGCAAGCGCGTCAGGCGCGGCGCGACCACCCAGGTCATGAGCACCACCACCAGCACGGTGATGACCATGACGCGTGGCACCAGCAGCCAGTGCTCCAGCAGCGGCGCCACGGTCAGGAACAGCAACAGCACGGTGGGGAAAATGCCCAGCCACGTGACCACCGCCACCTTCCAGCGCGGCGGCGCGGCGCGGGTCGTCGCACCGGGTTGGGCAAACCAATAGTCCAACCCGCTGACACGGCGCAGCTGCTGCGTGCCCACCGTGTGCGGCGCGACCTGCGCCAGCCAGTACGCGCGCTCGGCCGAGCGCTGCCAGGCGGCCAGGTGGTCTTCGCTGTCGAAGGCGAAGACCACGTGGTAGAGCAAGGGCTCTGCGCCATCGCCAGCGTCTTCGGGCGGCACCAACTGCCCGCCGAGGTGCCCGGCGAAACCGTTGGCGGCGGCCAGCATGCCCTGCATGGCGGCCTCGAAGGCGGCCACGGCACCGGGCGCGACGCGGCGGGCGATGAGCACCGTGACGGCGCGTGCCGCAGCAGCGCCGGCCTGCGGGACGTCAGGAGAGGGCGACGGCGGGAAAGATCGTGACAAGGGCAGCCTCCGCTTCAGATGGGGAATGCACCCGACGATAGGGAACCGCGCCGATACCGTCCAATACCATTTACCCCGCAATTCGATACCATTTCCGTATCCCATTCCTTACTGGAGAGCCCCCCATGGATCTGCGTGACATGCGCCACTTTCTCGCCGTGGCCGAAGAGGGCCACATCGGCCGCGCCGCGGCGCGGTTGCACTTGTCGCAGCCACCGCTGACACGGCACATCCAGGCGCTGGAGGAAAAGATCGGCGTGCCGCTGTTCGTGCGCACGCCCAAGGGCGTCACCCTGACCGAAGCGGGCCGCACGCTGTTGGAAGAAGCCCCCAACCTGCTCGCGCTGGCGCAGCAGACGGCCGAGCGCACGCGCCTGGCCGGCCAGGGACTGATCGGGCGGCTCGACGTGGCGCTGTTCGGCTCGGGTGTGCTGGACGTGATTCCACGCATCCTGGCGCGCTTTCACCAGGCGCGCCCCGAGGTGAAGATCGTGCTGCACAACCTGACCAAAGACGCGCAGCTGCAGGCGCTGCGCGAGCGGCGCATCAGCGTGGGCTTTAACCGCCTGGTGCCGCAGGAGGCGGACATCAGCGTCGAGACCGTGCTGCGCGAGCCCATGGTGGTGGCCTTGGCAGCCAGCCATCCGCTGGCGGTGCGTCCCTCGCTGCGCCTGCCGGATTTGGAAGGCGTGCCGCTCATCCTCTACCCCAACGTGCCCCTGCGCGGCCTGGCGCAGGAGGTGACCGACGCCTTTCGCGCCGAGGGCGTGGTGCCGCGCGTGGAGCAAGAGGTGCAGGATGTGGTGACGGCGGTGGCGCTGGTGTCGGCCGGTTTCGGCGCAGCCATTACCACCCAGTCGGCCACCAACTTGCGCTTGCCGGGCGTGGTGTTTCGGCCCCTGCACAGCGCCCGGCTGAAAGACCTGGAGCTGAGTTGCCTGTACCGCAGAGGCGACCCCTCGCCCGCCTTGCAGGCGTTCTTGGACGTGGTGCGCGCCTTCAAAGACGCGCAGGGCACGCGCCCGGCGCGTGCGCGCGACGACGCGCTGTGACGCAAAGCGGGGGGCGCAGCAGCGGCCAGGCATGGCTCAAATTTTCTTGAACAGCGGGCTGCGCACCTGCTGCGCATCGGCGGCCGAGATGAACTTCTCGGTGTAGATGTCGCGCTCGAACAGGCGCCCTTGCATCAGCGTGGTGATGCAGGCGTCGATCATCAGTGGCGGGCCACACAGGTAGGCCTTGTGGCCACGGAAGTCGTTGGCAAAGTGCGCTTTGGCCGCCTCGTGGACGAAGCCACGCGCGCCCGTCCAGCCGCTGTCCTCGGGCTCGTCGGACAGGGCCGCCACGTAGCTGAAGTTGGCGTGCTGCTGGGCCAGTTGCACGAACTCGTCGTGGTGGTACAGCTCGCTTTGGTAGCGCGCGCCGTTCACCAGGGTGATGGGGCGGGTGCAGCCGCTGGCCAGCAGCTCCAAAATCATGGAGCGCGGGCTCGACAGGCCCGAGCCGCCCGCCAAAAACAGGTAGCCCAGATCGTGCGCCTGGTGTTCGCTGTGGCGCAGGAAAAAGCGCCCGTAGGGGCCCGAGATTTTCACGCGCTCGCCTGCGCGCAGTTGCTCGTGGACCCACGCCGTGCCCATGCCGCCGGGCACGCGGCGGATGTTGAGTTCGATTTCGTTGCGTTGCGCCGGGGCGCTGGCAATGGAGAAGGCGCGCGTGTTGCCCTCGCCGGGAATGTGCAGGTTGACGTACTGGCCCGCCTGGAAGGTGATGGGTGCGTCCAGCTCGATCCACACGCCCTTGATGGTGGGGGTGAGGTCTTCGATGCGCGCCACCACGCCGTGGAAGTCTTGCACGGGCAGGTTCAGCGCGTCGGGCTCTTCGTCGATTTCGGCCTCGACCACCACGTCGGATTCGACGGTGGCGCAGCAGGCCAGGCACAGGCCTTCTTCGCGTTCGTAGTCCATCAGGGCAAAGCCGCTGGCCTCGCCGTGTTCGATCTCGCCGTCGCTGACCTGCACTTTGCAGGTGCCGCACAGGCCGTGGCCGCAGGCGTGGGGGAGGTAAATGCCGGCGCGCAGCGCGGCATCCAAAATGGTCTGGCCTTCCTCGATCTCGATGACCTGGCCGAGCGGTTCAATGGTGAGCTGGTGGCTCATGGCAATCTCGATGTGTTAAAAGTGATAGCTGCTTGCGCTTGCTGGTAAAGGGTTTGAGCCACTTTTGAGCAAAATTCCCTCCCCCGAAGGGGAGGGCAAAAGCCAGGAGGGGCCGCATATTCCCTCCTGCACCCAAACCGTGGAGTCAGCGGCTCAGAAGCACGAGCCGTTCAGGCCCGTGAGGCCCGGTGTGCGAAAGCGGATGGCGCTTTTGTGGCCAATGCCGTTCTCGGCCAGGGTCTTGTCCATGTCGGGCTGGAAGGCTTGGCCCGACAAGAACCACTCGGCCTGGCTCCAGTCGATCTTGGCAAAGTCCGGGTGGGCGCCGTACATGCCGGGCAGCGCGCCTTGCACCAAATCGCCAAACTTCATCGTCGGCGGCATGGGCACGCAAAACGGCGCGCACAGCATCTTGTGGTCTTCCCAGCCGATGTACAGCAGCGGCGCGGGGAACTTGTCCACCGTGTCTTTTTGCTCGAACTCGTAGGGGGCGATGGATTTCACAGCCATGGTGTCTCTCCTTGTTTTTTGCCGCGCGCGGTGTCAGTTGCCGGTGGCTTGGGCGCGCCAGGCCTCGAAGTTCTTCTTGTCGGGCGAGTCGGCGTAGTCCATGTTGTCCTGGCCCTGATTGATCTTGTACCAGCGCAGCACTTCGGCCAGCGGGTTGAAATCGGGCTGGGTGGGGTCGGCGTCTTCGGGGAAGCAGTTGCCCTGGTAAATCTGGTGCACGGGCAGCCAGGCCTGGGAATATTTCTCGGGCTCGTTGTCGAAGATGTGCTTGCAGCCGTCTGAGCAGCAGTGGTACTTCATGCCCTTGTATTCGCTCTCGCGGTAGGCAATCTTGGTGGGGTCGTCCGGCTCGGTGAAGAACATCGGAATCTGGCACACCTGGCACAGCATGGGCAGCGTGCCGTTGTAAAAGCGCTTGCCTTCGGCTTGCTCTTTGGCGTAGTGCTCCCACACGGGGCGGTAGTACTTGTCAAAGGTGTCGGGGTACTTGGCCGAGAGCCACTCCATGTCCTTCTCGCTGGGTGCCCAGGTGTGGAAGGGGGCGGCCGCGCCGTAGTTGTAGAACACGTTCCACGCTTGGTGGCTGAGGTGGTCTTTGTCTTTGCAGGCCTGCTCCCAGCCCTTGGGCACTTTGATGCCGTAGCGTGCCAGGTCGTTGAACAGGGCGGCGCCGTTTTGCTCGGCGTAGATTTCCCAGGCTTCCTTCCAGCTCATCACGCGCTTGGGCAGCATGTAGTCCATCATCATGGCCACCAGGGTGAGCACGCGGTAGCCGCGCCAGAACCACTTGTCCAGCCAGGCTTGCACGATGGGCAGGTTGTCTGGGTCTTGTTCCAAGATGAACTTGATGATCTCCAGCCCCAGCGTCATGTGGCGCGACTCATCGGACTGCGCCGAGAAGCCAAAGGCCATGGCGCCCATGTCGCCGTTGTAGGCCGCGCCGCTGATGAAGGGCACGAACAGCAAGTTGGTCAGCACGTATTCAAACGCAAAGCCAATGGCCACGATGAACTCGAAGGGCCCGGCGCTCACGGCATCGTCAAAGAAGCTCTTGGGCACGCTCAGGTACCACACGCGGTCGTGCTGGTGGCGCCAGTTTTGAAAGCCGTTGTAGTGCTTGTTGTAGTTCGACAGGCTGTGGATTTGCGTCTGCGAGTGGCGGATTTCATCCAGGCTTTGCATCAGGCAGGCCACGCGCGGGCCAGCCCCCGGGTACTGGCGACCCACGTGGGCAAAGCCACGGTGCGCCATGTATTCCAGCGGGCTCACGCCGGTGAGGAACAGCTTGAGCGCGTTGATGTAGCGCGCATCGGTCACGCCCAGGTGGCCGTTGTTTTGCGTGAAGGCGTCAATGATGGCGTAGAGCTTGCGTTCTTTCTCGGCCTGGTACTTCCAGTACGAGTCCATCGTCATGCGAAAGGGGTCTTCGAACTTGTCCCAGTCGTGGATCTTGATGCCTTCGTACTCGGTGTACGGGAACACGTCTTTGACGGCCTGGTAGGTGGGCGTCCAGGCCAGGTCGCGCGTCATCAGCGAATAGCGCTCTTTCAGGCCGAGCTTTTTGTTGACTTTCATGTCCATGGTGTCTGTCTCCTTGCGTCGTCTAAAGGGGTGACGGTGGCGTCGGGGTTATTGGTGCCAGGTGAGGGTGAATTCGTCGTCGGTTTCATCGACGTTGCCGCTCATGGTGATGAGGTGGACTTGCATTTCCTGCAGGTCAAATTCGCGGCCCAGCTCTTCTTCGATGGTGGCTTTGCGCACCACCAGGTGGCCCGGCACATCGATCTTCACCATGGCGGGCTGGTCGTTGACGATGGCGTTGGGGTTGTCGGCCAAGATGGCGTTGACGATGGCGCGCGAGTCTTCGTTTTTCTGAAAAGCAATGAATACGTTGGACATGCCTGTGCTCCTGTACGGCGTGGGGGTGGGGCTCAGGCCGCGAGGCTCAGGCCAGCTTTGTTCATGCGCGCATCCACGGCGGCCAGCGCGCGCTCCAGTGCCTGCGCACCGTCGCTGCCCAGGCCCAGCGCGGCCACGGGGGTCAGCGCCTCTTGCACGCGGGCGCGCCAGTGGGCGTACCACTCGCTCAGCAGCGCCTTGTTCTCAGGGCTTTCGGCGGCGGCGACTTTCATCACCGCATCGACCCACTTGTTGGCGTCTTGCGCCCACTCGGCCTGAAAGCGTGTGAGCATGGACACCACAGGGCCTGCGCGCTCGCTCAAGGCCTGATCGACCTCTTTGTAGGCCAGGCCGAACAGCACGCCGTCGAGCACCACGTTTTGTGCCACATACAGCTCGAACCAGTCTTTCATCACCCAGGTGTCTTCCACCAGGCGGCGCAGCGGCTGCCAGGCGGGTGCTTCCAGCCAGGCTTGCTTGCCCGCTTCCAGCTCGCCGGGGTTGCCCAGCAGCAGGCCCAGGCGCGTGAGGTACTGGGCAATGCCCAGCTGGTCCATGCCCGCGTACAGGCAAGGCTGGGTAATGGCTGTGCCATAGCCGTAGGCGCACTGGTAGGCGCCGTTCATGTTCGCGCCCCAGGCGACGTGGCGCAGCGGCACGTAAAAGTCCAGCGCCACGCGGCGCGCGCCGTCGTCAAAGCGGTCGGCCAGGCCACGGGTTTCGACAAACTCGAAATCGGCTTCGGCCACTTCCTGCATGCGCGCACGCGCCTGGGTGTAGGCACCGTAGTAGAACTGGCGCGGGTCTTTCAGCGCGTACCAGTCTTTCATCACCAGGCGCGTGCGGCGCGGGTCGAACAGCTCGTGCTCGGGATCCCAGGTGGGGCGGTAGTGGAAGTTGGCATCGGGCTGCACATTCATCGTGCCCTCGATGTAGCGCGAGGCCGGCTTGTCTGCGCCCTGGCGCTCGGCAATGTGGTTGTAGGTCTGCCGCAGCGGGGTGATGCTGACGGTGCGCAGATCGATTTGCATGGGGGTGTCTCCTCTGTGGGGGTGGCAGTGCCGGGGGTGAAAAAGCAAGCCTCAGGGCTCGTGGCGGAAGTGGCGCTCGCGCGCATCGCGCAGACTCCAGTCCCACTCGTGGGCGGCGCTGCCGTCGGCTTGTTCGGGCAAGCGCCCCTGGGTGGGCTGCACGCCTTGCATGGCGCAAAACTCGTCAAACTGCGCACGCGGCATCACCATCTCAACGAACAGCTCGGGCTCGCCTACGGCGAACTCGAACTCCACCATGCCGTTGTCGTGCGCTTGCACGATGCGGATGAAGCGGCGCTGAACGTCCCAGCCAGTGCGGGGATCTGCGGAAGGAGTGGGCATGGTGCTCATGCCCCGGCCAATGCAGGGCCTGTGCCAACCGGCACGAAGCAGGCGGAAAATCTCGATAATTTCGGGTAAACCCCTAAATTTTTCGCCGCTTTGGCACGCCTGATGCCCCCTGGCAGAACCGCACGCCCGGCCCATGTTGCACTGCAACTTGACGATTTGCACACCATTTCACGCGATCGAATTCACCATTTGGTGAAGTTTCCGTACCGTGACCGCCCTGAACAGCAGCGGCACGCGCGATTTCCCCAATGGGCGTGCAATCGTTATTTATCGATAATTCAGCACATGCCCGCCCTCCCCGCCCTCCCCGCCTTGCCTTCGGACGCCGACCTGCGGCGCCAGATACAGTTCTCCGCGGCGGACGGCCGCATCTGGCTGGCGGGCCAGCGCATGGTGCTGCTGCACGCGGCCTCGCTGGGCATCCTGCGCCGCGAGCTGATGCACACCCTCGGCCCCACGGGCGCGCGCCGCCTGCTGCTGCGCGTGGGCTACGCCTCGGGCGAGCGCGACGCGGCGCTGGCGCGCCAGTTGCGCCCCGGCGCCGACACCTTCGCCATGTTCAGCGTCGGCCCGCAACTGCACATGCTGCAGGGGGCCGTGCAGGTCACGCCCGAAAAGCTGGAGCTGGACGCCGGGCAGGGCCACTTCCACGGCATCTTCCGCTGGCAGCATTCATGGGAGGTGGAGACGCATGTGCGCGACTTCGGCCCGCAGAGCGCCCCGGTGTGCTGGACGCTGCTGGGCTACGCCTCGGGCTACACCAGCGGCTTCATGGGCCGCACCGTGCTCTACAAGGAGGTGCAGTGCGCCGCCTGCGGCCACGCGCACTGCCGCATCGAGGGCCGGCCGGTGCAGGACTGGCCCGACGGCGCGCAACTGGCCAGCGACTACGCCCCCGAGGCCCTGGCGCACGCGCAGGCGCTCCCGGGCGGCCCGCGCGCCCTGCCCGCCTGGCCCGCGGCCATCGCGGCCGAGGACCAGCCCGAGCCGCCGGCCGACGCGCTCGGCCCCCTGATCGGCCGCTCGCCCGGCTTCACCGCCGCCACGCAGTTGCTGCGCAAGGCGGCGGGCACGCAGGTCACGGTGCTGCTCACGGGCGAGACCGGCGTGGGCAAGGAGCGCTTCGCGCGCGCCCTGCACGCTTTGAGCCCGCGCGCCACCAAGCCCTTCGTGGCGGTGAACTGCGCGGCGCTGCCGGGCAGCCTGGTCGAGTCGGAGCTGTTCGGCACCGAGAAAGGCGCCTACACCGGCGCCGACGCGGCGCGCGCCGGGCGCTTCGAGCGCGCGCACGGCGGCACGCTGTTCCTCGACGAGCTGGGCGAGCTGCCGCTGCCGGCGCAGGCCAAGCTGCTGCGCGTGCTGCAGGACGGCCAGGTGGAGCGCCTGGGCGCCACCCAGCCACGCCAGGTGGACGTGCGCCTGGTCGCCGCCACGCACGTCGATCTGCTGGACGCGGTGCGCGCCGGGCGCTTCCGCCAGGACCTGTACTACCGCCTCAACGTCTATCCCATCCGCATTCCGCCGCTGCGCGAGCGCGTGGACGACATCGAGCCCTTCGCGCAGCACCTGCTGCAGCGCTTCGCCACGCTGCACGACAAGCACGTCGGCGGCTTCACCGACCGCGCGCTGCACGCGCTGCGCCAGTACGCCTGGCCGGGCAACGTGCGCGAGATGGAGAACCTGATCGAGCGCGGCGTGATCCTGGCCGACCCGGGCCAGCCCGTGGACGCGGCACACCTGTTCCCCGACGCGGCCCCGGCCACCGGGCCGGCGCACACGCTGCAGGCCTCGGGCCGCCTGGGCGAAGCGCGCGCGCCGGCCTGCGACGCGGCGCTGGTGGAGCGCCTGCTGGGCGAGCGGCTGGACCTGCAGGCGCTGGAGACCCACCTGATCGAGGCCGCCGTGGAGCGCAGCCACGGCAACCTGGCCGCCGCCGCGCGCCTGCTGGGGCTGACGCGCCCGCAGTTGAGCTACCGGCTGAACAAGATAAGAGGGGACATTTGAATGGCCAAGCGCAGCGCTCTGTGTGCCATCGACACCCCCGTGCCATCGGCACGCACGCTGATCGAGCACGCCTACGCGCAGCTGCGCGACGACATCGTGACCGGCCAGCTCGTGCCCGGCGAGAAGCTGCGCGTGGAGCACCTCAAGGCGCGCTACGGCGTGAGCGCCGGCACGCTGCGCGAGGCCATCACGCGCCTGGCCAGCGACGCGCTGGTGGTGACCGAGGGGCAGCGCGGCTTTCGCGTGGCGCCCATCGCCACCGAGGACCTGGAGGACATCACCAGCCTGCGCGTGCAGATCGAGACCACGGCGCTGCGCCTGTCGATCCGCGCGGGCGGCGCGCCGTGGCGCCAGCGCGTGGAGCAGGCCTACGCCGCCATCTCGGCCGAGGAGCCCATCGCACCCGGGCGGCGGCGGCTGTGGGAGCAGCTCAACGTGCGCTTCCACGAGGCGCTGCTGTCGGGCCACGACTCGCCCTGGACGCTGCGCGTGCTGCGCCAGCTCTCGCGCCACACCGAGCGCTACCGCGGCTTCGCCATGGCACTGCCCGGCGCCGTGCGCAACGTGCACGCCGAGCACACCGAAATCTTCCACTACGCCCTGGCCGGGCAGGACGCGCGCGCCGCGCTGGCGCTGGAGGCGCACATCCGCACCACGCCCGACCTGCTCATCCAGGCGCTGCGCGCCGGGCGCGTCTCGCTGCCCGGCAGCGGCGAGCGGGTCAGCTCCTGAATCAATAGCTGCCAGCGCTTGACTGGAAAGGGCTTGAGGCCAATTTGGCTTCTAATGCCGCGACTGCTGGTACAGCCCCTGCACCTTGGGCACGTTCTGCTGCAGCTCGCGGATGCGCTCCGGCCCCGACGGGTGGGTGGACAGGAAGGCGATGCCGCCGCTGCCCCCGGTGGCCTGGCCCATCTTCTGCCACAGGCGCACCGCGGCCTGCGGATCGAACCCGGCGCGCGCGGCCAGCTCCAGGCCCACGAGGTCGGCCTCCGTCTCGTCGGAGCGGCTGAACTTCAGCGACAGCAGTTGCGTGCCCAGGTTGGCCGCCGTGTTCCCCAGGTCACCCAGGCCCAGCAGCTTGGCCCCCAGCGACAGGCCGATGCCCGTGGCCTGCGTCTTGGCCAGGCGCTCGCGCGCGTGCTCGCGCAGCGCGTGGGCCATCTCGTGGCCCATGACCATGGCGGTTTCGTCATCGGTCAAGCGGAGCTGGTCCAGGATGCCGGTGAAGAACGCAATCTTGCCGCCGGGCATGCAGAAGGCGTTGATCTGCTTGCTGCCAATCAGGTTGACCTCCCAGCGCCACGCGCGCGCACGCTCGTTCCACGGCGCAGCGAACGGAATGAGGCGCTTTGCAATGGCGCGCAACCGCGCCAGCTGCGGGTTGCCGTCGGCCGCCAGCGCCCCCTGGGCGCGTGCCTGCGCCAGCATCTGACCGTACTGCTGCACGGCAGAGCGCTCCAGCGACTCGGCCGGCACCAGGCGGCGCATGCTGGAGGCGCTGCCCACCTCCACCTGCGCCAGCGCGGGGCCGGCCACGGCCGCGCCCGCGGCCAGCAGAAAGCCGCGCCGCGCGTTCCAGGGCGACGCCTTGGCCGCGCACAGCGCGCAGCCGCTATGGGAGGGAAAGGAGAGCTCGTGCATGGCAGGCCAGATGGGGGCAAAAGCGCATTCTTACAGGCCCCGCGCCGGCGCGCCCTGCAGGCGGCTCAAGCGGCGGCGCTTTCACGCGGCGCACGAAACGCCGTGGGCCGCAGCTCCGCGCGAATCACCCCCATCAGCCCCAGCATGACCAGGCTCAGGCCGCACCAGGCCACCAGCGGCTGCTGCTCGCCCACGATCAACACCGCCAGCACGAACGCCGCCACCGGCTCGATGAGGGTCAGCGTCACCCCGGTGGCGCCCGAAATGCTGCGCAGCCCATGCGAGAACGCGACGTAGGCCAGCCCCGACACGACGATGCCCAGGTACACCACCACGGCCAGCGCCGCCGGGCTCCACTGCGGCGCCCCGGCCAGCGCCCACGCCAGCGGACAGGCCAGCAGCGCCGCCCCGGTGAACACGCGCTGGTTCACCTGGCCGGGTGCGTAGGCGGCCACCAGGCGCTTGTTCACCAGCGCGTAGCTGGCGTACCACAGCCCGGCGCCCAGGCACAGGGCCAGCCCGGTCCATGAGAGCGCCACGGCCGCGCCTTTGCTCAGCACCATGGCCACGCCCCCGGCCACGCTCACCGCCGTGCCCAGCCACCACAGGGGCGACGGCGGCGCACGCAGCAGCAGCGCCTGGATGAGCCCGGCCCAGATCGGGCTGCTGCCAATGGCCACGGCCGTGCCCACGCCCACGCCCGTCAGGCGCACCCCGGCATAGAACGTGATGCTGTAGCCCGCCACGCCCGCCGAGGCCAGCAGCCACAGCCCCGGCGGCACATGCGGCGGGGGCGTTGCGGCGGGCCTGGGCGCGGCCGCGCCGCGCGCCACGGCCTGCACCAGGGCAAAGAACAGGCTGGCCACGGCCAGCTGGGCCGCCCCGACCCAGAAGGGCGACAGGGCACCAGCGCCCAGGCTCTGGGCCGTGCCGGTGGTGCCCCACAAAATGGACGCGAGGGCCACCAGGGCCACGCCGCGACCGGAGTGCGATGCGAATGTCATGGCGCCCATGGTGCCTGCCAACGCGCGCAGAAATGTCGAGCAACGCGCAAAGTCATCGCCCGGATATTTGGGGTGAAAAATGCCTCCAACGCTTATCCAGCAAGCGCTAGCAGCTCTCATAAAAGGAGCTACTCAGCGTGCTGTTTGCGCAGCGCCCGCGCGCCCACGCCGCGCTCGCGCCTGAGTGCATAGGCCAGGGCGCTGGCGCTGGCGTAACCGCACTGCAGCGCCACGGTCTCCAGCGGCAGGCCGCGCGCCAGCAGGGCCTCAGCCCGGTCCAGGCGCAGGCCGCGCAGCCATTCCTGGGGCGTGCGCCCGGCCAGCTCACGCAGCCGCGCGTGAAAGCGCTGCGGGCTCAGGTGGCATAGCGCTGCCAGCCGCGCCGTGGGCCAGTCCTCGTGCAGCGCTGCCTGCACCGCCTGGGCCAGCCGGGCCACGTCCACACCCCGGCGAGCAATCACCCCGGGGGCCTGCAGCACCTGGGCCACGCGCGCGGCGGCATCCGGCGCCAGCGCCGCGCCCGCACGCCAGCCCGGCGGCACGGCAAAGCGGCGCACCCGCGCCAGACCGGCCTGGTCGGGTGCGTCAATGACGAACAGGCGCGAGGCCGGGGCGGCCAGGTAGCCATGCGCGGCCCCGGCCGGGATGACGATGCCGCAGGCCGTGTCGACGAAGGCCGCGCGCCCGGCAATCTCCAGCTCCATGCGCCCGTGCAGCGCGTACAGAATCTGCGCATAGCCATGCGCGTGCGCGGCATGCTCGCCGCTGTAGCGGCGCACCGAGCAACTGGGCTCCAGGAGCGAACGAACCTCTGACATAGGCCAAATAGTAGTAGGAGTGGCCCGGGCCCGACGGGATAATGCCCCAGCCCTCTCTGCCCTACCCCGCCCCATGCCCGAACAAGCCACCGCATCCCCTACACCGCGCCGCAGCTGGCTGGACACCCTGCGCGTCTACACCGAACCGGCCAGCCTGCGCATGCTGGCGCTGGGCTTTTCCGCCGGGCTGCCGCTGCTGCTGGTGCTGGGCACGCTGTCGTTCTGGCTGCGCGAGGCGGGCATCGACCGCACCACCATCGGCTACCTGAGCTGGGTCGGCCTGGCCTATGCCTTCAAGTGGGTGTGGTCGCCGCTGGTGGACCGCATGCCGCTGCCGCTGCTCACGCGCTGGCTCGGGCGGCGGCGCAGCTGGCTGCTGCTGGCGCAGGGCATGGTGGTGGCCGGCCTGGTGGGCATGGCCTTCAACGACCCGCAGCAGGCCCTGGGCCCGCTGGTGTGGTGCGCGCTGGCGGTGGCCTTCGGCTCGGCCACGCAGGACATCGCGCTCGACGCCTTCCGCATCGAATCGGCCGACGCCGACCGCCAGGCCGCCCTGGCCGCCACCTACCAGACCGGCTACCGCCTGGCCATGATCTGGGCCGGCGCGGGCGTGCTGTGGCTGGCCGCGCGCTCCGAGGCCAGCGGCGTGGCCGGCTACCAGGCCGGCGCCTGGCACATGGCTTACCTGGCCATGGCCGCGTCGATGGCGGTGGGCGTGCTCACCGTGCTGCTCTCGCCCGAGCCCACGCCGCGCCCGCAACCGCCCGCGCGCGGCCTGGGCGAATGGCTGCGCGGCGCGCTGGTCGATCCGTTCGCCGACTTCATCGGCCGCTACCGCTGGCACGCGCTGCTGGTGCTGGGGCTGATCGCGGTGTACCGCATCGCCGATGTGGTGATGGGCATCATGGCCAACCCGTTCTACGTGGACATGGGCTTCACCAAGGACGAGGTGGCCGCCGTGACCAAGGTCTACGGCGTGGTGATGACGCTGGGCGGCGCCTTCGTGGGCGGCGCCATGGCCATGCGCTGGGGCGTGATGCGCGTGCTCATGCTCGGCGCGCTGCTGTCGGCCGGCAGCAACCTGCTGTTCGCCTGGCTGGCCACGCGCGGGCACGACCTGTACGGGCTGATCTTCGTCGTCAGCGCCGACAACCTGGCCGGAGGCATCGCCTCGGCGGCGTTCATCGCCTACCTGTCGAGCCTGACCAACGTGCAGTACTCGGCCACGCAGTACGCGCTGTTCAGCTCCATGATGCTGCTGTTCCCGAAGTGGCTGGCGGGCTTCTCGGGGCGCTTCGTCGATGCCCACGGCTACGCCGACTTCTTCACCGCCACCGCGCTTCTCGGCCTGCCGGTGCTGCTGCTGGTGGCGCTGGCGTCCAGGGTAAAAAGTGCCGCCAGCCCTTGATGGGCAAGCGCTGGCAGCTATCGAAACAAAAGCATCTTTACCCGCGCTTTACATCCGCTTCAACACCGCGAGATACCCACCCTGCAGGATGGCCGCATGAACACACACCTGTTGATGATCGAAGACGACCATCGCCTGGCGCAGATGGTCGCCGAATACCTGGGCCACAACGGGCTGCAGGTGGCGCACCAGGCCGATGGCGCCAGCGGGCTGGCACAGCTGCAGAGCCCCGACGCAGGGAACCTGCCGGATCTGGTGATCCTCGACCTGATGCTGCCCGACATCGACGGGCTGGAAGTGTGCCGCCGCATCCGCGCCCTGCCCAGCCCGGCGGCACAGGTGCCGGTGCTGATGCTCACCGCCAAGGGCGACCCGATGGACCGCATCATCGGCCTGGAACTGGGCGCCGACGACTACCTGCCCAAGCCCTTCGAGCCGCGCGAGCTGCTGGCGCGCATCCGCGCCATCCTGCGCCGGCGCGGCGATGGCGGCGCGCCGGCCGCGGGCCAGGCACTGCGCTTCGGCACGCTGGAGATCGACCGCGACGCGCGCACCGTCACCGTGGGCGGGCAAGCGGCCGACCTGACCTCGTACCAGTTCGACCTGCTCGTGACCCTGGCCGAACGCGCCGGCCGCGTGCTGACGCGCGACCAGATCATGGAGGCCGTGCGCGGGCGCGAGCTGGAGGCGTTCGACCGCTCCATCGACGTGCACATGGGCCGCATCCGCGCCGCCATCGAATCCGACCCGAAGACGCCTAAACGCATCCTCACCGTGCGCGGCGTGGGCTACGTCTTCGCCAAACAGCAAGACTGAGAACGTGTCGTTGTTCCGCGCCTTCTCCCAGCGCCTGTACCTGCGCATCTGGCTCGCCGTCGTGGGCGGCGTGGCCGTGCTCACGCTGCTCGTGGGCTGGGCCTGGCGCATCGCAGCGGAGCAGAACAGCCAGGCCCTGGCGCCGCCGCCGCGCGAGATCGTGCTGCGCGACGCCGCCGGGCAGCCGCTGCTGGCGGGCCAGGCCACGCGCCTGCCTGGGCCGCCGGACGAAGGCATCGCGATGCGCATCGAGGGGCTGGACGGCAACACCTACCACCTGCAGATGTCGCCGCGCCAGGAGCGCGGCGGCCCCGGCGGCCCGCACCGCAGCCCCGAGGCCGCCTTCTGGCTGCGCCCGCCGTTCGGCTTCCTGTGGATGCTCGGCCTGGTGAGCCTGGCCGTGGTGGTGGGCGTGTTCCCCATCATCCGCCGCCTGCTGCAGCGGCTGGAGACCCTGCAGCGCAGCGTGCAGCGCTTCGGCGAGGGCGACCTCTCGGTGCGCGTGCCCGAGGGCGGGCAGGACGAGGTGGCCGACCTGGCGCGCCAGTTCAACGCCGCCGCCGCACGCATCGAGGCACTGATGGACGCACACAAGTCGCTGCTGGCCAACGCCTCGCACGAGCTGCGCTCGCCGCTCACGCGCATCCGCATGGGGCTGGAGCTGATGGGCGCGGGCAGCGCCCCCTCGCCCGCGTTCCGCCAGGAGATCGAGCGCAACATCGCCGAGTTGGACCAGCTCATCGACGAAATCCTGCTCGCCAGCCGCCTGGACGCGCGCGAGGCCGACATGGGCACGCTCGAAGCCATCGACCTGGTCGGCCTGGCCGCCGAGGAATGCGCGCGCGTGGGCGCCGAACTGGACATCGCCCCCGATGCCGTCACGCTGGAGGCGCGGGGCGTGGCCAAGCTGCTGCGCCGCGCCGTGCGCAACCTGCTGGAGAACGCGCGCCGCTACAGCCAGGGCGCCATCGAGCTGCAACTGGCGCGCGAAGGCCAGGGCGCCGACGCACGCGCCGTGCTGCGCGTGTGCGACCACGGCCCCGGCGTGCCGCCAGCGCAGCGCGAACGCATCTTCGAGCCCTTCTACCGCCTGCCCGGCGCCAGCGAGCGCGAAGGCGGCGTGGGCCTGGGCCTGGCCCTGGTGCGCTCCATCGCCCAACGCCATGGCGGCAGCGCGCACTGCACCGACCGGACGGACGGCCAGCCGGGGGCGTGCTTCGTGCTGGCGCTGCCGCTCGCGCTCTGGAAGTAGGAGCTGCTAGCGCTTTCCACGCAAGGGCTGGAGGGTGATTGGGCTAGTAAAATTTCAGGCCACGGCCCGCCAACGCAAGCAGGCCAGATCCAACTGCCAGCGCCCAGGCACCGGCTCCGCCGCGCCATCGGTGCCTGGCAGAAAGCGTTCACCACCAGAGACCTCGATCACCCCCGGCGCCACAAGCTGGGCCTGGTGCCCATGCAGCCAGCCTGGCGCCTCGCCCGTGCAATCCAGCCGCTGCATCCGCCAAGTAGCTGTGTCCAACGCATGCACGGGCGTCTGGCCAAAACGGCGCTGCGCCGGATAGCCCAAGCAGCCGATGACGATGATGCGCCCATCTACCAGGGTGGCGGTGTGGAAGTCCGTTGGCGGAAAAACGTCCTCGGGGTAGGCATGCACATGCCGATCCCAAGCGCCCCCCGGCGCGCCCGGCGGGGTGTGGACAATCACGTCCGCATAGATGAGGAAGTCCGGGTCGTAGCCGTCTTCGTGCTCGCCACCGATCTGCAGCCAACGCCCATCAGGCAAACCCGTCAGACTCTGACCGAAGCGGTCGGCATTCCAGATGTGGCGCCAAGGACTGTCGTTGAAACCTCGCTTCAGCGCAAAGGCCGCGCCAGCGCCGTAAGCGCTCTCGCCAGATTCCAGCATGGCGATGTGGAATGGGGTGGTGATGTCTTCGCCGTTGTGGAGTCCAGGACGCGGCGTGTGGTGCTGCGCGAACTCCTGGGAGGTGCAGGTGACGAGCCAGCCAGGTTCACGCCCGTCTGGCCGAGGGAGACCCAGCCAGATGCGGGCGCCATCACGGCCCATGTGCGCGGTATCGCCGCCGTGCGCCATGAGCAGCTCCAGCATGGAGCGGCTTTTTGCGCTGTTCATGGGGCAGCCCTGGTTGAGGTTATAGCGGTGCGGGTCGGCACCGGCTTGCAGCAGCACTTCGGCCATGGACACATCATCGTTCTCCACTGCCAAGAGCAAGGGGGTGCCGCCCAACCCGCCTTGGGGCTCTTCCACATCGGTACCCGACTGTGCCAGCCACCAGCGTAGCGCATCAGGCTGGCGAGAAGCCAGGATCCAGTACGCCATAGACCATTCACGCCAGCGGGCCCGCATATCAGCGCCAGCATCGCGCAACAGCACCATCTTGTCCACCGCGCCCTGCTGCGCCGCGTGCATTGCAGGGGTACGCCCCCAGCCGTCCCGAGCCTCGCACTGCGCGAGCCATGCTGCACCATCTGGTCCGTGCAGGGCCGCAGCCAGTTCCTGCGCTGAACCCAGTGCCACCAGGCGGTGCAGCGGCTGCCATTGCAGCGCCGCCATATCTACGCCGTGTGCGACCATCCGGCGCAGCGCCGCGTAGTCGCCTTGGCGTGCCATGGTCTCAATGACGCAGCCATCCCAGCGACGCTTTCCATCGACCGGTACGCCCTGGGCCAGTAACCAGTCCAGCATGTGCGGTGTGCGAGCGCACTGAATGGCGTTGTGACCATCAGCGTCCTGGTGATGCACGCTAGCGCCCACAGCCATCCACCACTGCACGCGCGCCACGTCGCTGCTGGAGACGGCATAGCGCAGTCCAGCATCAAGCCAATGGCGGAGGGTGGGAGCCGCCGTGGGCCACGTGCTGCGCTCCCATTCCACAGGCACACGCGCCTGCGCTGCCACTTCGGCATCTCCGCGCGGAAGACCACCCAACTCGCGCAGGCCGTCGAGGATGGCCACGGACGCCCCGACGCATGCGCTGGCCAGGTACAGATAGGGTGGCTCGCCCTGAGGCCGCAGCAGATCCCGGACGGTGCGCGGTCTCCATTGGCGCGCCAGCAACAGCAGGGCATCCCAGCGCTTACGGCGAGCCAGTAGCGCCAACGCCTGCGCCTGGCGCATGGCATCTCCCCCCGCCAAGGAGAGAAAGGATCGAGCCAGCGGTAACGCCCCCAGGGTCAGATCAAGGTGCTTCATGGAATTCAAGCCAAAACGGCAGGAAACCTTTATAGCTCAGCGCTTACAGCTATGGTTTTTGACTACCTGGTCGCCAGCGCCAGACCATTAGCCCATACAGCACCGCCCCCAGCACCAAGGCCCCCGCCGCCACGCTCAGCGCCCAGTCAAAGCCCTGCGCCTGTGATGGCGCGCGCACCAGCAGCCAGGCCACCAGGGGCGGCCCCACGATCTGGCCGATGCCGTAGAGCGCTGTGAGCAGCCCGGTAAACCCGGCGCCGGCCTGCGGCCACTGGTGGCGCGCCTCTTGCAGCGCAAAGAAGGTAATGGCCGTGAACGGCAGGCCCAGCAGCAGGCTGCCCAGCGCGAACCCCGCGCGCCCCGGCCACAGCAGGCCCAGGGCAATCGCCGCAGCCTGCAAAACGTAGGCCCAGGCCAACAGCACGCGCCGGTCGCGCGCGGGTGAGATGCGCGTGGACAGCAGCGCCCCCAGAGCCACGCCCGCGCCAAAAATCGGCCAGAACAGATCCGGCCAGGCCGAGCCTGCGGGCAGCACGGCGCGGGCGATCACCGGCAGGAAAGTCGCCGTCACGATGTAGCCAAAGCCCGCCAGGCCATAGGCCACGGCCAGCAGGGCGCGCTCGGGTGCGCTGCGGGGCGGCGGCACCGCGGCCTGCGCGGCCACCGCCGGCCCCGCGCCGTGCGGCCCCTGCTGCGGTGAGAACGTGCGCCACACACCGGCGCAGAGCATGCACGCCAGCAGCGCGAACACCGCCCACCCTTGCGCTGCGGTCCACTGCGCCGCCACCATGGCACTGGCCGACAGGCCCGTGAGCGCAATGCCCAGCCCGGGGCCACAGAACACCATGCCCCCGACGGCAGGCGCATGCAGCTGCGCTAGGCGCGCCATGCACCAGTTGACGGTACCTAAAAACACCAGCGCGCTGGTGATGCCCGCCAGCAGCCGCAGCGCAGGCCAGCTGGCGGGCCAGGGCAGCGCCAGGCCCGCCGTCAGCAGCGCCGCGGCGACCAGGCCGGCACGCACCAGCCAGGCGTTCAAGGTGGTGATATCGAGCCGGCTGCCCGAGCGACGCAGCAGCCACGGCAAGGCCATGTAGAGCAGCGCACCGGCCAGGTAGCCCGCGTAATTGGCCGTGGCCAGCCAACTGCCCAGGGGAATGTCCACCACGCCATCGTGCAGCATCATGGGCAGCAGCGGGGTGAAGGCGAAGCGACCAATGCCCATGGCCGAGGCCAGGGCTGCCATGCCGGCGAATGCGATGGTCAGCGGCGTGACGCCGCGGGAAGAAGAAGGGGCGGAGGCCATTGAAAGGACGTGGCGCCGAGCTTGCCAGGCGGTATGGAGAGAGTTAGCATCTTATCAAGAGATTGAATTTCCAATATTCATATTTAAAAAAGATGAACCCCCTTCCGATGGACCTGACCGCGCTGGACATCTTCCGCACCGTGGCGGCCGAGGGCAGCGTCACGCGGGCGGCCGAGCGGCTGCAGCGCGCGCAATCCAATGTGACGACGCGCGTGCGCCAGCTCGAAGCCGAGCTGGGCGTGGCGCTGTTCCTGCGCGAAGGCAAGCGCATGGCGCTGACCCCCGAGGGCCTGGTACTGCAGGACTATGCCCAGCGCCTGCTGGCCCTGGCCGAAGAAGCCCGCCAGGCGCTGCACCCGGGCCAGCCCGCAGGGCGGCTGCGCTTGGGCTCGATGGAGAGCACGGCCGCCAGCCGCCTGCCCGCGCCCCTGGCGCGCCTGCATGGGCAGTGGCCTGACATTGCGCTGGAGCTGTGCACGGGCGCCAGCCAGGTGCTGCTGGACAAACTGCGCGCCCACGCGCTCGACGCCGTCCTGGTGGCCTGGGCGCCCGGGCAGCCGCCCGATGCGGCGCTGGACAGCGTGCCCGTCTTCACCGAGGAGCTGCTGCTGGTGCTACCGGCAGGCCATCCGCCGGTGCAGGGCCCGCAAGACGTGCTGCCCGGCACACTCGCCGCCTTTGAGCCCGGCTGCACCTACCGGCGCATGGCCGAGGAATGGCTGGCCCCCCGCGCTCAGCCGCTGCGCTTGCTGGAGCTGGGTTCGTACCACGCCATCCTGGCCTGCGTGGCGGCGGGCACCTGCGTGGGCGTGGTGCCGCGCTCGGTGCTGGCGCTCGCGCCGCTGCCGCAGCCGCTGGGCCAGCACCTGCTGGCACGTATCGACACGCTGCTGGTCTGGCGCCGCGGCTACCGCTCGGCGGCCCTCGATGTACTGCGCCAAGCCCTTGTTTCCTGACCTTTACGCTCCTCTGTAGGCCCTGCCATGTCTGAATCCTCTGTGCTCGCGGCGCGCGGTGTGCGCCTGCCCCTCGTCCAAGGCCCCATGGCGGGCGCCGACACGGCGCGCCTGGCGGCCGCCGTCTCCCAGGCTGGCGGCCTGGGCATGCTGGGCTGCGGCATGCGCTCGCCCAGCGCCATGCACGAGGCGGCGGCCGAGGTGCGGCGCCTCACGGCGCAGCCGTTCGGCATCAACCTGTTCGTGCAGGAAACGCCCATGCCCGCCCCGGCCACCGTGGCCCAGGCGCTAGAGCAGCTGGCACCGCTGTACGCGCAATGGGGTCTGCAACCCAGCGTGCCTGCCCGCTGGTGCGAGGATTTCGGCGCGCAGTTCGAGACGCTGCTGGAACTGCGTCCGGCCTTCGCCAGCTTCACCTTCGGCATCCTGGATGCTGCGCAGGTGCAGCGCCTGCACTCGGCAGGCTGTACCGTGATCGGCACCGCCACCACGGTGCAGGAGGCCCTGGCCTGGGCCGAGGTGGGCGCCGATGCGGTGTGCGCCTCGGGCCTGGAGGCCGGCGGACACCGGGGCACCTTCCTGGGCGACTTCACGGCCGCGCAGGTGGGCACCCTGGCGCTGGTGCCGCAGTGCGTCGATGCGCTGGCGCCCCAGGGCGTGGCGGTGATCGCGGCGGGCGGCATCATGGATGGGCGCGGCATGGCCGCCGCGCAGGCCCTGGGCGCCCAGGCGGTACAGATGGGCACGGCCTTCCTGGCCTGCCCCGAGTCGGGCATCGGCCCGGCCTACCGCGCCGCCCTGGCACGGGCCGACGCCACGCAAACACGCATCACCCGTTCCTTCTCAGGCCGCCCGGCGCGGGGCATCACCAACGCGATGATGGCGCAGCTGCAGCCGCTGGAGCACACCTGGCCCGCCTACCCGGTGCACAACGCGCTGATGGGCCCAGTGCGCCGCGCCGCCGCCGAAGCGGACGACAGTGGTTACCTGGCCCTCTGGGCGGGCCAGGGCGTGGCAGCCGCACGCGCCCTGCCTGCAGCCGCGCTGGTGCAGGAACTGGTCCGCGAATGGCACGCGGCACGCAAGCAAATGCAGAGCTGAGACACACGAGGCACATGCGCAGGCCCTATAGTCGGCGCCCATGCTGCATGTGATAGCAAACACCCGCTTCTTTCTCACGGCCTTCGTGATGGAGCGCCTGCGGGGCGTCGAGGGCGTGCGGGTACTGCCGCATGGCAACCACGACCGGGGACTGACCCATTCGCTGGCCAAGTTTGCCGAAGCCAGCCTGCCCTGGGTGGGGCTGGGCTCCCGCGCGTTCGCCGCGGGCTACCTGGCCCAGTTGCGCGCCATTGAGCCGTCGGACAGCGTGCTGGTCTTCGGCGTGGAAAACGTCAAGGAACTGCGCATCCTGCGCCGCCACATCCGGGCACAGCGGCGTACCCTGTTCACCTGGAACCCCGTGCGGGACTACCAGCAAAACCCGCTGCTGCGCCTGGTGCACATCCGCGCCTTGAAAGGGCTCGGCATGGAGGTCGTCACCTTCGACCCGGAGGACGCGCAGCGCCACGGGCTGCGCCTGGTGGATCAGGTGTACCGGGACGTTTCACCATACCTGGAGGGCGACGTGGCGCAGGATATCGACCTGTACTTCGTTGGCCAGGACAAGGGGCGCCTGCCCACGCTGGCGCGCCTGCACGCAGCAGCGCGCCAGGCTGGACTGCGGGTGCACTTTCACATCACGCCGGACCGGCATCGCGCCTACACAGCGCAGGAAAGGGCGCTGCTGACCCCGACACCGCTGCCCTACGCCGAGAACCTGGCGTGGGTGCGCCGCGCGCGCTGCCTGCTCGAGGTGGTGCAGCCCCACCAAAGCGGGCCCACGGTGCGCAGCCTGGAAGCCGCCTTTTTCGGCACGAAACTGCTGACCACCCGCGCCGCTGCGGTGCGCGACGACCTTTACACCCCTGGGCGCGTTTTCGTCGATGGCCATGATGCACCGGACAGCCTCGGCGCCTTCATACGCGCCCCGCACCCGCCCATCGACCCCGCGCTGCTGGCGCGGCATGACATGCTGCACTGGCACCGGCAGTTCATCTGAACCGCCATCAAGGGGTAGCCGCAGCGGGCTGTGCGGCGCGGCCGCCGAAGTACGCCTGCGCGCACAGCCACAGCAGCAGCATGGTGAAGAAATGGCTCTCGCGCCCACTGAACAAGGGGGAGTTGATCAGGCTGTCCACAGCGAAAATCAGGGAGAACGCCCACAGCAAGGGACGATCCTGCGCCGCAGCATGCGCACTGGCGCGCGCGGGCGCGCTCACCAGGAGCAGAAACAGCAGCACGGCCAGCACGCCGTTTTCCATCCAGAAAAACAGGTACTGGTTGTGCGGATGCCAGCCGCCGAACCAGCACCAGCCCTCTTGGGTGACACGCTGGCACCAGACGCTGTGGTAACTGCCTGTGCCCCAGCCCTGCAAGGGCTTCTCCTGGATCAGCAGCGCCGTGTGCTTCCAGAAGTTGACACGCCCACCGATGCTGGTGATTTCCATGCTGCTGCTTTGCGCCGCCTCGGCCAGCCCCAGGGCGATGCGGTCGCGCACGGTTTGCGAAGTCACCAGCACGCCGCCGATGGCCAGCGCCAAACTGCCCAGCACCAGCCAGCGCGACAGCCCCCGCAGCGCCAGAAAGACATAGCCCGCCACCGCCACGCAGAGCAGCAGGTAGCCCGTGCGCCCCTGGGAAAGCTGGGTGACCGCCACCGCTGCCAGCGCGGCCACCAGCCACCAGGCCCAGCGGTACCCACCCCGGGCCGCCTGCCCGCGCGCGAGAGCCGCCGTGGCGAAGAAGACCATCATGATGTTCTGTGTGATGTAGTCCCCCACCACGGTATGGTCCCCACCCCACCCCTGGTTTTGGGTCACCGACCAGGGCAGTTGCCAGAACACATTGGCGTAGACCGACGCCAGGATGAACCCCATGGCCGCCATGAAGGCGTTCAGGCACCGCGTGCGCCATACCGCCTGCGCCAGCAGGGGCAGCAAGGCGGGCAGCAGCAGGAGCTTGGCGTACTTGCTCAGGTGCATGCCGATATCCTCGCCAGGCGCGGGGCTGTAGAGCGCGCCCACGAGCACCACCGCGTACAGACCCAACGCCCACCAGACCACGGGCATGCCGCGCACCGCCTGCCAGCGTGCACGGTAGTCCCCCGCCGCCAGCGACAGGAGGAAAGCCAGCACGATGGCGACGTTGCCGGGCGCAAAAGCCACGGGGAACAACAGGAACGCGGTGACCAGGCTCCATTGGGCCGCCAGCAGAAGGCGCGGCTGAATCCGCTTCAAGAACAAATCGATCCCCTTTTTCTGTCCATACAATGGCGCGCACCGCCACGGCCCACGCCCTTGTCCTTCGCTCCCGTCCCATGCACCCACTGCCCGTGATCCACACCATGTACTGGGACAACATCCCGGCGGATATTCTGGAACAGCAACGGGCGGTCTTCGCCCACTTGGATCTGCCGCTGCAGCAGGAGCGCGCGCACCAGCAGCCGCATGGCCGCTGGATGACCGAGGTGCTGGAGCGCCACAGCAGCGACGATGTGGTCATTTTCTGCGATATCGATGCCTTCCCCCTGCACCGCCAGGCCTGCCTCGGGGCCATTGCCCAGGCGCAGGCCGGCGCCCTGTTCGGGCTGGCGCAGTTTTCCAACCACAAGCCTGGCACCCAGGTCTACGCCGGTCCCATGTTCATGGCCTTGCGCAAGGGGCTGTGGGAAGCACTGGGCAAACCCGACCTGCAAACGAGCAAGCAGCATGACGCGGCCGAGGTGCTGAGCGCACTGGCGCGTGAGCGCGGCATTGCCCTGGCCATGCCGGCCCCCACGGCGACCCTGATACCCAAGTGGGCCCTGGGCCACGAAGGTGTGTTCGGCATCGGCACGTTCTATGGCCAGCGCGACTTTTTCCATCTGTTCGAGTCACGCAAGCCGGCCTACGGGGCCCTGCTCGCTGCCGTGGCGGCCGACGTGACGCAGGACCGCCCGCTGAACTTCGCACACTACCTCGCGCTGGCACAGCGCCTGGGCGACGATCCCCCCGCGCCCCGACGCCGCTGGTGGAGGCTGTAAATGCTGCCCCTGGTTTTCATCAACCTCGACAAGGACAGCGAACGCCGCACCCGCATCGAGGCCCAGCTCGCCCACCTGGGCTTGCCGGGCGAGCGCCTGCCCGCCGTATGGTGGAAGCGCCTGCCACCCGCTGAACAGTCGTTGCTCTACAGCGCCGAGCGCAACCATGGCCAGTACTACCAGCCGCTGGTCGATGGCGAGAAAGGCTGCTACGCCAGCCACATCCAGGCCTGGCGCCAGCTGCTGGCCAGTGACGCCCCGGCCATGGTCGTGCTGGAGGACGACGTGGTGCTCGAGGATGCCTTTGCGCCGGTGATGCAGGCCATTGCGGCGCTGGGGGACGATTGGGACATGGTCAAACTCATGGGCCGCCCTGCAGGCGAGAAGATTCGCACCACCCGCCCCCTGACCGCCTCGCACCGCTTGATCCAGTACCGGCGCGTGCCGAGCTTCACTGCAGGCTACGTGGTCAGCCGCGCGGGCGCGCGCAAGCTGCTCGACAGCCGGGTGCCCTTTGGCCGCCCGATCGACATCGACCTGCGCTTCTGGTGGGAAAACGACTTGCGCATCCTCGGGGTGCAGCCCCCCGTGGTGCGCCTTGACGTGACCAGCCAGGACAGCACCATTGCCGGGCGCGGCACCCGCGCCAGCTGGACCACGCGCTGGCGCAAACTGGCCATGAAGGCACGCCTGACCTGGGGCAACGCACGCCACCTGCGCACGCAAAAAGGCCTGTAGCCAAGGCTACAGGCCAAAATTGGCGCCAAGGCTTGTGCAGCAAGCGCTAGCAGCTATCAAAACAGGAATGGCCTGGATCCTATCCCCGGGCCATTCGCTGGGCCCTCAATGGCCGCCCTTGACCACCTCGCCCGCCTTGAGGCGGTACACGGTGCCACAGTACGGGCATTTGCCCTCGCCGTGGTGCGCCACGTCGATATAGACCTTCGGGTGGGTATTCCACAGCTTCATGTCGGCCTTGGGGCTGGGGCAATAGACACCGCCATTGCCGTTGAGGTCCTTGGCGAGCAATTCGACGACAGCTTGCGTCATGGTGGTCAAACCTTGGTGAGCCAGTGGGCGTATTGGGGATTGCGTCCGTTGACGATGTCAAAGAACGCGTTCTGGATTTTCTCGGTGATCGGGCCACGGCTGCCCGCGCCGATTTCGATGCGGTCCAGTTCGCGGATCGGCGTGACTTCAGCCGCCGTGCCGGTGAAGAAGGCCTCGTCAGCGATGTACACCTCGTCGCGCGTGATGCGCTTTTGCACGATCTCCAGGCCCAGGTCCTTGGCAATGTGGAAGACGGTGTTGCGCGTGATGCCATTGAGCGCACCAGCGGACAGGTCGGGCGTGTAGATGACGCCGTTCTTCACGACGAAAATGTTCTCGCCCGCGCCTTCGGAGACGAAGCCGGCGCTGTCGAGCAGCAGGGCCTCGTCGTAGCCGTCGTCCGTGGCTTCCATGTTGGCCAGGATGGAGTTGCTGTAGTTGCTCACCGCCTTGGCCTGCGTCATGGTGATGTTGACGTGGTGGCGCGTGTAGCTGCTGGTCTTGACGCGGATGCCGCGCTTCAGACCCTCTTCACCCAGGTACGCGCCCCAGGCCCAGGCTGCCACCATGGCATGGATGGTGTTGCCCTTGGGCGAGACGCCCAGCTTCTTGTCGCCAATCCACACCAGCGGGCGCAGGTAGCAGCTCTCGAGCTTGTTGGCCTTGACCACGTCGATTTGCGCCTGGTTGAGCTGCTCGGCGGTAAAGGGCAGCTTCATGCGCAAGATCTTGGCGCTGTTCATCAGGCGCTCGGTGTGCTCTTGCAGGCGGAAGATGGCGGTGCCGTTGACGGTGTTGTACGCGCGCACGCCTTCGAAGGCGCCGCAGCCATAGTGCAGCGTATGGGTCAGCACATGGATCTTGGCATCGCGCCAATCGACCATCTGGCCATCCATCCAGATCTTGCCGTCACGATCGGCCATCGAGGGAACTACGGGGCTCATGGGAATCCTTTGAAGGGTTTGCGGCACGCTACCGCAAAGACAGCGATTTTAGAGCGCGCGCACGCACCTACGGGCGGTGCAGCTGCCAGCGCAGCAGCCGCCCATCCTGAAACTCGCACTCCACCCACGACTGGCCGGCATCGGTCCAGCGGTAGCGCTCGGGTTGTGCGTCGGGCGCGGTGCGCAGCTCGCCCAGGGCGCGCGCCAGCGCCAGCACGTGCAGCAGGCGCTGGCCGGTGCGCAACTGGGCATGCAGCATCACGGCACTGGCCACCGTGCCCACGGGCTGCTGCGCGGCGCGCTGCATCACCCGCATCACCTGGGTGATGTGCAGCAGCAGCCACATGACCACGCCGCCACCCACCGCCAGCACACCCGGCCAGCGCATGGACTGCCAGGCCAGCACGAACAGCACCGCGACACCCAGCGGCACGATGAATTTGCGCAATCTCATGCGGGCCATTTTCCTATGCGCTGGCCCGCGCCAGCCGCCGCGCCACGCCGTCCAGCGCGCTGCACAGCAGCCAGTACACGGCGCCGACGCACAGAAACACCTCAGCCGGGTGCACCATGACGCGCGCGTTCACCTGGGTGGCGAGGAACGACAGCTCTGGCACGCCCACGATGTACGCCAGCGACGAGTCTTTGACCAGCGTGACCCACTGGTTGATGAACGACGGCAGCATCATGCGCAGCGCCTGCGGCAGCACCACATGGCGCAGCGCACCCCAGCGCGTGAAGCCCAGCGCCATGGCTGCGGCCCACTGCCCCGCAGGCACCCCGCGAATGCCCGCCGCCACCCCATGCGCCAGGTAGGCGCCGCCCACCAGCGCCAGCGCCGCCATGACGGAGAACACGCCCGGCACCTCGATGCCGAAAAGCATGGGCAACAGGAAATAGGTCCAGAAGATCAGCATCAGCACCGGGATGGCACGCAGAAAGCCCAGCACCACCGACAGCACCGCCAGCGCCGGGCCCTGCAGCCACACCAGGAGCACGCCAAAGACCAGCCCCAGCCCTGCGGAAGCCAGCCCGGCGCCGGCCGACAGCAGCAGCGTGAGCAGCGCGCCGCCCGGCGGACCCTCGGGGAAGGTGCCCCACAGCAGGTAGTGCCAGTCGTCCGCCAGGAAGGAGAAATCCATCATGCCCCCGGCAGCATGTACGCCCGGCGCCGCTGCAGCCGCTGCGCCAGCAGCTCCAGCACGGCGATGGCGGCGATATACAGCAGCGTGGCCACGGCATAGACCTGGAACGTCTTCCAGGTCTCGGCCTCGGCCTGGCGGGCGCGGTACGACAGCTCCAGCAGCCCCACGGCCATGCCCAGCGAGGTGTTCTTGAGGATGTTCATGTACTGCCCGAACAGGGGCGGCAGCGCGATGCGCAGCGCCTGCGGCAGCACCACGTGGCGCAGCGCCTGCGTAGGCGTGAGGCCCAAGGCCAGCGCGGCGGTGCGCTGGCTGGCGGGCACGCCGCGCAGGCCCGAGCGAATGTCCTCGCCCACGTAGGCGGTGGAATAGGCCACCAGGCCGACGAGCGCGGCCAGGAACTCAAACGACGGCCAGCGCACGAGCACCACGCCGCCCAGCGCCAGCGCGTGCACGCCGTTGAGCCATTGCACCCACGCCTCGGGCAGCAGGGCCGGGATGCCGAAGTACCAGAACAGCAGCTGCACCAGCAGCGGCGTGTTGCGGAACACCGAAAGATAGACACCGCTGGCGCGCACCAGCGCGGGCCGCGCGCTCTCGCGGGCCGCAGCGAAGACGATGCCCAGCAGGGTCGAGGCGGCCACCACCAGCAGCGTGGCCCACAGCGTCATGCCCCAGCCCTGCAGCATCCAGCCCAGGTACTTGGGCGCCAGAAAGCCGTCCGGCAACAAAGAATGCAGAGTCAAGACAGCGGGGCGCGCGCCACGACAGGTGGCGCACGCGTACGGGGTTAGGTCTTGTCGCCGATCTTGAAGATGCGCTGCAGCGGTGTCTTCGACTTCGGGCCAAACCAGGTGTCGTAAATCTTCTGCGCCTGGCCGCTGGCCTCCAGCTCGCGCAGCGTGGTGTTGACGTAGTCGGTCAACGCCGCTTCATCCTTGGGGATGCCCACGCCGATGTAATCCTGCGAGATGGCGAACGGCGGGATCTCGTACTTGTCGCGGTCGGGCACGTTGGCCAGCAGGCCGATGAGTTTGGGGCCGTCCTGCGAGATAGCCTGCACCTGGCCGTTGCGCAGCGCGGTGAAGGCAAACGGCGTGTCGTCGTACGCCACCAGCGTGGCCGTGGGGTACTTCTCGCGCAGCTGGATTTCGTTGGTCGTACCCTTGTCCACGCCGATGCGCAGGCTGGCGAGCTGCTCGGGCGCGGTCAGCGTGCCCTTCTTGGCGATGAACTGCGTGCCCGAAGAAAAGTAGGGAATGCTGAAGTTCACCACCTTGGCGCGCTCCTCGGTGATGGTGAAGTTGGCGAACACCAGGTCCACCTTGTTCGCGGTCAGCAGCGGAATGCGGTTGGCCGGGTTGGTGGGCACGATCTCCAGCCGGACGCCGAGCTTCTTGGCAAACGCCTGGGCGTAATCGACGTCGAGCCCGTGGATCTTGCGCGTCTTGGCATCGACGAAGCCGAACGGCGGGTTGGCGTCGAACGCGGCCACGCGCAGCACGCCAGCCTTTTTTATGTCGTCCAGCCGGTCCGCCCAAGTGGCGGACGAAGCCAGCGCCAGGGCCGCGAGCAGGGCAAAGTGGCGATAGCGTGGTGTCATGTAGTGATCTCCCTGAGGTGAATGAAAAGTGCTTTCATCCTAGGCAGGGAGGAATACCGCAGGAACGACGGAATTCGCGCTTGCTTATGCGCCCAAGCGCACACCTCAGCCCATGCCGCGCACCACGTTCATGGCCTCGTCCACGCGCTCCACGGCATGGATCGTGAGCCCGTCGATGGGCTTTTTCGGCGCGTTGGCCTTGGGCACCACGGCCACGGTGAAGCCCAGTTTGGCCGCTTCCTTCAAGCGCTCCTGCCCGCGCGGCGCGGGGCGCACCTCGCCCGCCAGGCCCACTTCGCCAAAGGCGATGAAGCCCTTGGGCAGGGCGCGCCCGCGCAGACTGCTGGTGATGGCCAGCATCACCGCCAGGTCGGCCGCGGGCTCGCTGATGCGCACACCGCCCACGGCGTTGACGAACACGTCCTGGTCGGCGCAGGCCACACCGGCGTGGCGGTGCAGCACGGCCAGCAGCATGGCCAGGCGGTCGCGCTCCAGGCCCACCGACAGGCGGCGCGGGCTGGGCCCGCCGCCATCGACCAGCGCCTGGATTTCCACCAGCAGCGGCCGTGTGCCCTCCAGGGTGACCAGCACGCAGGCGCCGGGCACGGGCTCGCTGTGCTGCGAGAGAAAGATGGCGCTGGGGTTGGAGACACCGCGCAGGCCGCGCTCGGTCATGGCGAACACGCCGATCTCGTTCACCGCGCCAAAGCGGTTTTTGATGGCACGCACCAGGCGGTAGCTGCTGTGCGTGTCGCCCTCGAAGTACAGCACCGTATCCACCATGTGCTCCAGCACGCGCGGGCCGGCCAGCGCGCCCTCCTTGGTCACGTGGCCCACCAGGATGACGGCGATGCCCGTGGCCTTGGCCATGCGCGTGAGGTGCGCCGCGCACTCGCGCACCTGGGCCACGCTGCCGGGGGCGCTGGTGAGCTGGTCGGAATAGATGGTCTGAATCGAGTCGATCACGCACACCGCGGGCTGCGTGGCCTCGACGGTGGCGAGGATTTTCTCCAGCTGGATCTCGGCCAGCACGTTCACCTGGCTGGCCTCTAGCCCGAGGCGGCGCGAGCGCAGCGCCACCTGTGCGCCACTTTCTTCGCCCGTCACGTACAGCGTGGGCAGGCCCACGCGGTGCAGCGCGTCCATGGCCTGCAGCAGCAGCGTGGATTTGCCGATGCCCGGGTCGCCGCCGATGAGCACCACGCCGCCTTCCACCACGCCGCCGCCAAGCACGCGGTCGAGCTCCTCGATGCCACTGGGTGTGCGCGCCACGTCGGAGGCCTCAATGGCGGCCAGCGGCATCACCGCCTGGGCCTGCGCCAGCCCGGCGTACTGGCCGCTGGCGGCGCTCATGCGGTTCTTGCCGCCACCGCTGGCCTCGGCCACGGTTTCCAGCAGCGTGTTCCAGGCGCCGCAGCCCGGGCATTTGCCCAGCCAGCGCGGGCTGGTGGCGCCGCATTCGGTGCAGGTGTAAAGGGTCTTGTCTTTGGCCATGGCGGCCGATCCTACCCGCTGCCAGGCGCTCATAAAAAAGGAGCTGCTGGCGCTTGTCTGGTGGGTATTTCAATACAAAATCGATTGAAACTCCGCACCAGACAGGCGCCAGCAGCTCTCATTCAAATAGCACCCCGGCGCCGGGGTGCGCCCTGAATCACTCGAACGGCTGGGGCCGCTTGGTCTTGTCGCTCGAGGGCGGCAGGATGGGCAGCGTGAACTTGGGCTGATCGCCCGTCAGCGTCTTCAGGAAGGCGACGATGTCGGCGTTCTCCTCGGGCGTGAACTTCTTGCCCAGCTGCAGGCGGCCCATGGTGTCCACGGCCTGGGTCAGCGTGTCGGCCGCGCCGTCGTGGAAGTAGGGGTAAGTCAGCTCGACGTTACGCAGCGTCGGCACCTTGAAGTTGAAGCGCTCGGCGTCGTTGCCAGTGACGGCGGAGCGGCCCTCGGCCGGGTTGTCGGTCTTGTAGGCCTCGACCAAGCCCATCTTCTGGAACGAGGTGCCGCCCAGGTTCGGGCCGTTGTGGCAGGCCACGCAGCCGCTGCTCTTGAACAGCTGGTAGCCGCGCAGTTCCTGTGCGTTGATGGCCTTCTTGTCGCCCTTGAGCCACTTGTCAAAGCGCGCGTTGGGCGTCACCAGCGTCTCTTCGAACGCGGCAATGGCCTGGGTCACTTCGTCAATCGTCAGCTTGTCGTGGCCGAACACCTTCTTGAACTCGGCCACGTACTGCGGAATCGAGGTCAGCAGATCGACAGCCAGATCGTGCGTGAAGGCCATTTCACCGGGGTTGGCGATCGGGCCGCCCGCCTGCTCCTTCAGGTCCTTGGCGCGGCCGTCCCAGAACTGGGCCACGTTGAGGCTGGAGTTGAGCACCGTGGGCGAGTTGATCGGGCCTTTTTGCCACTTGTCGCCGATGGAGGTCTTGAGGTTGTCCGAGCCGCCCATGCTCAGGTTGTGGCACGAGTTGCACGAGATGAAGCCGGATCGCGACAGGCGCGGGTCAAAGAACAGCTTCTTGCCCAACTCCACCTTGCCCGGGTTGGTGACCTTGGCGGCGGGGATGGGGGAAACGGGCTCGGCGTCCTTGGCCTGCACGGCGCCGGTGGCCAGCAGCGCAGCGACGCTGAGCGCACCCAGAACGAGGCGAGGAGCGGTGAAGCGGGACATCGTGGTTTCCTTTCTAGGTGGGAGAGATGTCCCATTGTTCTTGCCGCGCGTCAAAGGCCTCTTGAGATATCTCAAGCAAAGGGCGCGAAGCCAGTAGGGGCATTCACACCGCGCGCGGCACGCCGCCAGGCGGCCTGGCGTGTCAGTCGGCCACCAACACGTTCACACGCGGCGCCACGGCGCACATCAGCTCGTAGCCCACGGTGCCTGCGGCCTGCGCCACCTCGTCGATGGACAGCTGCGCGCCGCTGCTGGCACGGCCCCACAGCGTGACCTCGCTGCCCATGCCCACGGGCAGCCCGGCCTGCACCACGGGCGTGAGGTCCACGGTCAGCATGTCCATGCTCACGCGCCCCACCAGGCGGGTACGCACGCCGTTCACCAGCACCGGCGTGCCGGTATCGGCATGGCGCGGGTAGCCATCGGCGTAGCCGCAGGCCGCCACGCCGATCAGCATCGGGGCATCGGCACGGAAACGCGAGCCGTAGCCCACGGTGTCACCAGGCTGCAGCTGCTGGGTGGCGAGCAGACGGGTGGAAAGCGTCATGGCGGGCTGCAGCGCCCAGTCGCTGGCCTGGTGCTGCGGGTGGTCGGGCGCGCTGCCGTAGAGCATGATGCCGGCACGCACCCAGTCACAGCGCACCTGCGCGTCGCTGCCCTGGCGCAGCGTGGCAGCGCTGTTGCTGATGCTGCGCTCGCCCGGCAGGTCCTGCGTGGTGGCATGGAACACCGCGAGCTGGTGCCCGATGCCGCGCGGGCCGTCGGCGTCGGAGAAATGCGTCATGTGCGAGATTTCATCGACCTGCGGCAGCGCCGACAGCCGCGCCCAGGCGCCACGGTAGCGCGCAGGGGTGAAGCCCAGCCGGTTCATGCCCGTGTTCATCTTGAGGAACACACGGTGCGGCACCTGCGTCTTGTGCGCGGCCAGCCAGTCGATCTGCTCATCGCAATGCACGGCATGCCAGACGCCAAGGCGCGAGCACAGCTCCAGGTCGCGCGGCTCGAACACACCCTCCAGCAGCAGCAGCGGCCCGCGCCAGCCCAGGGCACGCAAGCGCTCGGCCTCGGCCAAGTCGAGCATGGCGAAGCCGTCAGCGCCGCGCAGCCCCTCGTACACGCGCTCGATGCCATGCCCGTAGGCGTTGGCCTTGACCACGGCCCAGACCTTGGCGTCGGGCGCTGCGGCGCGCGCGCGTGCAAGGTTGTGGTGCAGGGCCGGGGGGTGAATGGTGGTGAGAATCGGGCGCGGCATGGCGTAAGGGAGCGAAAACCGTGGCAACGGCGGAAGGCGCATTCTGGCACCGCGCCATGGCAGGCGTGCGCCGGGCGCGTGATATAACCGCCCATCTCCTGCCAGGGCCTCCTTTCACGCAGGGCATTAGCGCCGCTGATGCCCCTCCCACTCTCTCGATGAAGCGCGGTTTCTACACCATCATGTCGGCGCAGTTCTTCAGCTCGCTGGCCGACAATGCCCTCTTCGTCGCCGCCGTCGAACTGCTGCGCTCCAATGGCGCAGCCGAGTGGGAGCGCGCCGCCCTGGTGCCCATGTTCGCGCTGTTCTACGTGCTGCTGGCGCCCTTCGTCGGCGCCTTTGCCGACGCCCTGCCCAAAGGGCGGGTGATGCTCATCAGCAACGCCATCAAGGTGCTGGGCTGTCTCATGATGCTGTGGGGTTCGCACCCGCTGCTGGCCTACGCCGTGGTGGGCCTGGGCGCGGCGGCGTATTCCCCGGCCAAGTACGGCATCCTCACCGAGCTGCTGCCGGCCTCGCAGCTGGTCAAGGCCAACGGCTGGATCGAGGGGCTGACCATCGCTTCCATCATCCTCGGCGTGCTGCTGGGCGGGCAACTGGTGGCGCCGCACATTTCGGGCGTGCTGCTGGACTTCGACCTGCCCGGGGTCGATCTGGGCATCGGGCTGCCTGCAGAGGCCGCCATCCTGACGCTCATTCCGGTGTACGCGCTGGCTGCGGCGTTCAACCTGCGCATTCCGCACACCGGCGTGACCATGCGCCCCATGCCGCGCCACGTCGTGGCGCTGCTGCGCGACTTCTGGAGCTGCAACCAGCGGCTGTGGGGCGACAAGCTGGGCCAGATCTCGCTGGCCACCACCACGCTGTTCTGGGGTGTTTCGGGCAACCTGCGTTACATCGTGCTGGCCTGGGCCGCCGCCGCGCTGGGCTATGGCACGACGCAGGCCTCGGCGCTGGTCGGCGTGGTTGCCATTGGCACGGCAGCGGGGGCGGTATGGGCCTCGCTGCGCATGCGGCTGAACAAGGCCACGCGGGTGATTCCGCTGGGCATCGCCATGGGCATCCTGCTGGTGGGCATGATCTTCATCCACCAGCTGGCGCTGGCCGTGCCCTTTCTCATCCTGCTGGGCGGGCTGGGCGGCTTCCTGGTGGTGCCCATGAACGCGCTGCTGCAGCACCGTGGCCACAACCTCATGGGCGCCGGGCGCTCCATCGCAGTGCAGAACTTCAACGAACAGGCCGCCATCCTCGGCATGGGGGCGTTCTACAGCCTCTCCAGCAGCCTGGGGCTGTCGGCTTTTGGCGCCATCACCGCCTTTGGCCTGCTGGTGGCCGGCACCATGTGGCTCATTGGCCGCTGGATGGCCCACAACACGCGCTGCCACCGCAAGGAAATGGCGCGCCTGCTGGGCATCGCCCGGCGCGACGACCACTGAACTCCTTTTTTGATAGCTGCTAGCGCTTGTCTGGCAAGCGCTGGTGGCATTTTTCATGCCTTATTTACTGCCGATTCTCGCCCTCTTGTGCAATGCCTTCTTCTGGGGGGTGTCGTGGTGGCCGTTTCGCGCCATGCACGGCGCGGGGTTGCACCCGCTGTGGGCGACGGCGCTGATGTACGGCCTGGTCTCGGCCGGCCTGCTGGCACTGCGCCCCGCCACGCTGGGCCAGTTGCTGCGCCACCCCGGGCTGTGGCTGCTGGCGCTGTGCTCGGGCGTGACCAACGTGGCCTTCAACTGGGCCGTGACCGTGGGCGACGTGGTGCGCGTGGTGCTGCTGTTCTACCTCATGCCCGCCTGGGCCGTGCTGCTGGCCTGGCGCGTGCTGGGCGAGCGCCCGACGCCGACCGCGCTGCTGCGGCTGGCACTGGCCTTTGCCGGGGTGCTGCTGGTGCTGTGGCCCGCCGAGGGCGGGGCACGCCGCCTGGCCTCGGGGCTGGGCCTGGCCGATGCCCTGGCGCTGCTGGGGGGCTTCACCTTCGCGCTGACCAACGTGCAGCTGCGCCGCCTGCGCGAGGCGCCAGGCCCGGCGCGCATGCTCGCCATGTTCACCGGCTGCATGGCCATGGGCGTGGCCAGTGCGGCCGCGGGCCTCACCCTGGGCCTGGTGCCGGCGTTTCCGGCATGGCACCCGCTGTGGGCAAGCGTGGCGCTGACGATGGCGGTGGTGCTCATGTTCGGCAACTGGGCGCTGCAGTACGGCGCCGCGCGCCTGCCCACCAGCACTACGTCGGTGGTGATGCTGTCGGAAGTGCTATTCGCCAGCCTGTCGTCGTGGCTGCTGGCCTCGGCCGACCTGGCGCCGCGCACGCTGGCGGGCGGGGCACTGATCATGCTGGCTTCGCTGCTGGCGGCGCTGCGCCGTTGAGCCATCCGGCGTACCATGGGCCCCCCTTCCTACCGCGATGCCATGACCCGCCTGTACGACTTCGAAGCCCAGCCCATGAGCGGCCCGCCGGTACCCCTGTCGCAGTACCGCGGCAAGGTGCTGCTCATCGTCAACACCGCCAGCGCCTGCGGCTTCACGCCACAGTTCGCGGGGCTGGAGGAACTGCACCAACGGTACGCCGACCAAGGCCTGGCCGTGCTGGGCTTTCCGTGCAACCAGTTCGGCCGCCAGGACCCGGGCTCGAACGAGGAAATCGCCCGCTTCTGCCAGCGCAACTACGGCGTGAGCTTTCCGATGATGGCCAAGATCGACGTGAACGGCCCCGAGGCCGCGCCGCTGTACCGCTGGCTCACGGCCGAAGCGCCGGGGCTGCTCGGCAGCAAGGCCATCAAGTGGAATTTCACCAAGTTCCTCGTCGGGCGCGATGGGCAGGTGATCCGCCGCTACGCACCGCAGGACGCGCCGCAAAAGCTCGCCAGCGACATCGAGGCCGCGCTGGCCCGCTGACCTGCGCCCGCGCCGCACCCGGGACTGCGCCTACCGCGCCCCGGTTGGCCCGGCCCCACGCCGGGCGTGGCTTACACCACCTCAGGCGCCGCCGGCTGCACGGCGCTGGCGCGCACGCGCCAGCGTGTCGGCCGCCTGGCGCACGGGCAGTCCGTACATGTCGGCGAAGGCCGCCTCGGGCTGGCCACTGGCCTCAAAGGCGCGCAGCAGCGCCTCGTCGCGCGCCGCGCGGGCGGCAGCTTCGGCCAGCGCCTCGTCGAGCAAGGCGTTGGCCTTGTCGTCGCGGCCGCGCACGCGCTCGGCGTACTCTTCGCGCGTCAAGCCCGACGCCTCGAAAGCCTTCACGATGCGCTGGCGCAGCTTGGGCGTCAGGTCTTCCTGCACGCGCTGCTGGCGGCGGCGGAACACCTCAAGCAGCGCATGGTGCACATGCTCCGGTGCCAGCGCCTCCACGGGCACGCCTTGCAGATCATGGCGCTGCTGCCCGCCGGCAACCACCGTCAGGTAGCGTGTGGAGCGCGCATGCAGGGCCAGCGCCTGCTTGAGCTGATCGCGCTCCAGTGCCTCGGGATGGGCGGCGAGCAGATCCTCGAAGATGCCGCGCTTGAGCGGCAACGGCTCGGCGCCGAACAGGCGCGGATACCAGGCTGCCAGCTGCTCCAGCAGCGGATGCGTGCGCGGGCCTTTGACGGCGGCCACGGCAGACGCTGGAGCGGCAGCGCCGGGCGCGCTGGCCTGCTGCGAACGGCGGCGCTGGCCGCCACGGCGGTTGCGGCCAGGGCGGGCCGGCTCCTGCGCAGCGGGCGCGGTAGCGGGAGTGGGGGTGGCGGGCGCAGAATCGGTTGTCATGGCAAATCGCAGGGAGCCGGCGGCAAGGCCTGACGGCTCGGCAAGGAGGGAAACCCGCCATCATCCCAGATTTCGGCGCGCCCGCCCCATGTCAGTTCCGCGCCAAGGCCAGGCCTGAAAATCCCTACTGCTCATAATGTTGCAGCCAGACTCCCGAAAGCCCCGTCCATGGAACGTGCACGCGCATCTTCAACCCGAAGCAGCCGCCTCCTCCGCCTGCTGCAGCTCGCCCTGCTGGCGTGCGTGGGGCTGCTCGCGGGCTGCGGCCCGCACTACACACCGCCGCTCATGGTGGGCACAAACACCTGGATCGGCTACGAACCCCTGTACCTGGCACGCAGCATGGGCTACCACGACGGGTTACCGCTGCGCCTGGTAGAGCTGGGCTCGACCACGCAAGCCATGGACGCGCTGCGCGTGGGCAAGCTGGATCTCGCGGGCGTGACGCTCGACGAAGCCCTGACGCTGGTACAGGAGGGCTTGCCGCTGCGCATCATCTGGGTGATGGATGTCTCGGCAGGTGCCGACGCCATCATCGCGCGCCCGGGCATCAGGCGCCTGGCGGACTTGCGCGGGCAGCGCATCGGCGTGGAGCAAACCGCCGTCGGAGCCTACATGCTCCAGGCCGCACTGAAGCAAGCCGGCATGCAGGCCAGCGATGTCAGCGTGCTGCCGCTGCCGCTGGACGAGCACCTGAGCGCCTGGCACGGCCGCCGCGTGGACGCGGTGGTGACTTTCGACCCTGTGCGCCAGACGCTGCTCAACGAGGGCGGCGTCACGGTCTTTGACAGCCGCGCGCTGCCTGGCGAGATTGTCGATGTGCTGGTGGCGCGCGACGAGGCCCTGCAGTGCTGCGCCCGGCGCATCGCCCAGTTGCTCGACAGCCAGCGGCGTGCCCTGGCCTACCTGGCCGAGCACCGTGACGATGCGCTGGCACGCATGGCACAGCGCCCCGGCGTCACCAGCGCCGACATGGCCGCCGCGCTCAACGGCATGGTGCTGCCCGACGCCACCGCCAACCGGGCCCTGCTCGACGGTGCATCCCCAGGCCTGGTGCGCACCGCGCAGCAGTTGGCGCAGACCATGCACCAGCACGGCCTGCTGGCGCGCATCCCCGACACCACGGGCCTGGTGGATGGCCGCTTCGTGCGGGAGATGCAACCATGACGCCCCCCACCCTGCGCGCCTTCCGCCTGCGGCTGTGGCTGCCCCTGGTGCTGATAGCAGCCAGCGCGCTGATCTTCCTGATCCTGCTCGGGTTGGAGCAGCACAACCACACGCAGGCCTTGCAGCGTTTCGCTGACCAGACGGCCCACGAAGAGTTGTTGCGCACCCAGCGCAGCCTCGAGGCCGTGCTGCGGCGCGGTGACGGCAGCGGCCTCGACGGCACGCTGTCCGAACTGGGGCTGAACCCCGCCATCACGCACGCCGCGCTGGTCGATGATGCCGGTGTGGTGTTGGCCGCCACGCGCTTCGCCTGGCGCGGGCAGGACGCGGCCGCCGTGCTGCCCGGCTATTCCGCCGAGGAAGCTGCGCAGATGCGCCAGGCACGGCGCGAGACCCTGCGCCTGGACACAGAGCAACACACGCTCGCCGCCATGGCGCCGGTGGCCCTGGCACTGCGCCCCGGGGAGATCCGCACCAGCCGCCAGGGCGTACTCGCCATCGACTACGACCTGCGGCCCATCGACGCCCAGGCCTGGGCGCGGGTGCGCCAGCAGGCCCTGGTGTTCGCCATCGTGGTGGCGCTGGCGGCGCTCGGGCTGATAGGGATGGCGCAATGGGGCATCCTGCGGCCCGTGGCAGCCCTGCGCGCGGGCATGGCCCGCATCGGCGCGGGCGACTTCTCGGCCCTGCCGCAATGGCGCGGGCGGGGCGAATTCGAGGAACTGGGCACCGCCCTGGCGCGCATGGCCCAGGAGCTGCAAGCTAGCACGCAGGCGCTGGGCGAGAGCGAAGCACGCTACCGCCAGCTCTCGGATGCAGCCTTCGAGGCCATCATCCTGCACGAGAACGGGCAGGTTCTTGACGCCAACGCCGCCGCCGACCGGCTGATGGGCGTGGCGCCGGGCGGGCTGGTGGGCAGCACCATGCTGTCATGGGTCGCCCCGCATGCGCAAGAAGTCACACGCCAGCGCACCGAGCGCGGCATCCAGGGCATCTGGGAAGTGGATCTGGTGAACGCGCAGGGCACGCAGATTCCCTGCGAGTGCAGCGTGCAACAGCGCAGCATGAACGGGCGCACGGTACGCGCCGTGGCCGTACGCGACATCCGCGAACGCCTGGCGGCCGAGGCCGAGATCCGCCAGCTGGCGCACTTCGACGCGCTCACCGGCCTGTGCAACCGCCGCCTGCTGCTGGAGCAGGTGGCGCAGGAGCTGGCCGAGGTGGACCGCCACCCGCGCCGCGCCGCGCTGGCGGCGCTGAACCTCAACGCCTTCCAGGCGGTGAATGACTCCCTGGGCATGGCTGCGGGCGATGCGGTGCTGCGCGCCATGGCACGGCGCCTGAGCGCGCTCCTGGAGCAGGGCCAGACCCTGGCGCGCGTGGATGGCGACACCTTCGCGCTGCTGCTCACGAACCTGGAGGGCAGCCTGGAAGCAGCGTCCACGCAGTCGGCGCGCAGCGTCGAGCGGCTGATTGCGGCCATCGGCGAGCCGGTCGAGGTCAGCGACCAGGTGCTGCACCTGAGCGCCGGCGCGGGCCTGGTGATGATTCCCAACGACAGCCGCGATCCGCCCGAGCTGTTACGCGAGGCAGAAACCGCCATGCACCTGGCCAAGCAGGCAGGCGACAGCCGCGTGCGCTTCTTCGCCCACGCGCTGCAGGAGGCCGCCAGCGCCCGCCTGGGGCTGCGCAATGACCTGCGCCGCGCGCTGCAGACGCCGCGCGACGCGGCGCAGCAGCAACTGCTGCTGCACTACCAGCCGCAGGTGGATGCGCGGGGCCAGCTCCTGGGCGTAGAAGCACTGGTGCGCTGGCAGCACCCGGCGCGCGGCCTGATACCGCCCGGCGCCTTCATCGCCGAGGCCGAGGCCAGCGGCCTGATCGTGCCACTGGGCAACTGGGTGCTGGAAGAAGCCGCGAGTTGCCTGGAGCGCTGGCAGAGAGATCCCGCGCTGCAGCCCTGGGCCAGCACCCTGTCCATGGCCGTGAACGTCAGCCCGCGCCAATTCCGCGAGCCGGACTTCATCGCCCGCATCGAGGACGTGCTGGCGCGCACCGGCATCGACGCCTTTTCGCTGGAGCTGGAGCTGACCGAGAGCGTGGTGGCCGACGACCTAGAGGCCACGCTGGAAAAAATGGAACTGCTGCGCCGCCACGGCGTGCGCTTTGCGCTGGACGACTTTGGCACGGGCTACTCCAGCCTGGCCTACCTCAAGCGCCTGCCCATCGACACGCTGAAGATCGACCGCTCTTTCGTCATGGACATCGACGCACCCGATCAGTCGGGCCCCGGCAAGCGCCCGGCGGTGCTGATCGACGCCATCGTGGCCATGGCGCACCAGCTCGACCTGCGCGTGCTGGCCGAAGGGGTGGAGACCGAGACCCAGCTCACGCGCCTGGCGCACGCCGGCTGCGACATCTTCCAGGGCTACTACTTCAGCCGCCCGCTGCCCGAGGCCGCGCTGTGCGCCTGGGCCCAGGAAATTCAAGCCCAATAGGGCTCTAAGCCTTACGGGGAAAGCGCCAGCAGCTTCTTTTTACATAGCACTCAAGCGGCCTGCAGCGCCTCGTCGAGCAGCTCAACCCAGTGGCGCACCGGCACCGGCGTGCCGCCCTGCAGGTGCGTGATGCAGCCGACGTTGGCGCTGGCGATCACAACGGGCGCAAGTGCGTCGAGGTGGCCGAGCTTGCGCGTGCGCAGCTGCTGCGACAGCGGCGCCTGCAGCACCGAGTAGGTGCCAGCCGAGCCACAGCACAGGTGCGACTCCTGCGGCAGTTGCACATCGAAGCCGAGCGCACGCAGGTGCTGCTCCACACCGCCGCGCAGCTTCTGGCCATGCTGCAGCGTGCACGGCGGGTGGTAGGCCACGGGGCCACTGGGCAGGTTCGCCAGGCGGCCACGCAGCGCGGGCACCAGCGCGGGCAGCAGCTCCGAGAGGTCGCGCGTGAGCGCGCTGATGCGCGCGGCCTTGGCGGCGTACGCGGCGTCGTGGCGCAACAGGTGGCCGTAGTCCTTGACCGTGGCACCGCAGCCCGAGGCGTTCATCACAAGGGCCTCGACCGCCCCCTCCTTCGCGCTGCCGTCGACCAGCGGCCACCAGGCGTCGATGTTGGCGCGCATTTGCGCCAGCGCACCCTCCTGGTCGTTCAGGTGAAAGCGCACCGCGCCGCAGCACCCGGCCTCGGGCACCACCACGCTGGTAATGCCCGCAGCGTCCAGCACGCGCACCGTGGCGTCGTGGATCTGGGGCGCCATCGATGGCTGCACACAGCCGGCCAGCAGCAGCACCCGGCGCGCGTGCACGCGCTGCGGTAGCGCGCGGCGTGGGGGCAGCGCAGGCACCTTGGCGCGCACGGCATCGGGCAAAGCGCCGCGTACGGCCTGGCCCAGCCGCATGGCCGGAGCGAACAACGGGGAGTTGATGCCCTCTTGCAGCGCCCAGCGCGCGGCGCGCTCGCCGAGCGGGCGCGGCACCTGGGCATCCACGAGCTTGCGGCCGATGTCCACCAGATGGCCGTACTGCACGCCGCTGGGGCAGGTGCTCTCGCAGTTGCGGCAGGTCAGGCAGCGGTCCAGGTGCAGCTGCGTCTTGCGCGTGGGCGCCTGGCCCTCCAGCACCTGCTTGATGAGGTAAATGCGGCCGCGCGGCCCGTCCAGCTCGTCGCCCAGGAGCTGGTAGGTTGGGCAAGTGGCTGTGCAGAAGCCACAGTGCACGCATTTGCGCAGGATGGCTTCGGCCTCCTGGCCCTCGGGCGTGTCGCGGTAGGCGGGGGCAAGTTGGGTTTGCATGGGGTCGTTCTCAGTCCAAGTGCGGGGGCAGGCGGGGCGGCATGTCGTTGCGGCCATGGCGCTGGCGCCATTGCTGCCAGGCCAGGCGCAGGTGCTGGCGGTCGGACCACAGCGGCGGCAACGCCAGCAGCAGCAGCGCCAGCGCCAGCGGCACCACGCAGATAAATCCCAGGTATTTGAAGCCTGCCGCGCCCAGCAGCCCGCCCGCCAGAAACATGCCCAGCAGCCCGGCGTGCAGCGCCAAGCGCTGGCGGTTGGCGTGCACCTGGCGCTCGGGCGGGGCGCCGCTGCGGTTCCAGTACAGCGCCTTGCCCATCTCGATGCCCAGGTCGGTGACGGTGCCGGTCACGTGCGTCGTGCGTATTTGCGCCGACGACATCTTGGCCACCACGGCGTTCTGCAGCCCCATCAGGAAAGCCAGCAGCAGCACGGCCAGCGGCACGGCGAACGGCGTGGGCCAGCTCAGCGTGATGGCGCCCACCAGGCCGAACAGCAGCAACAGCACGGCCTCGACCAGCAGCGGCAGCGCGTAGGTGCTGCGCAGGCGCCGGTGGCGTGCCCAGTTGACCATGATGGCGGTGGTACCCGCGCCCGACATGAAGGCCCACAGCGCCCCCAGGGCGCCGAGCACCAGCTTCATGTTGCCGAGCACGAAGTTGTCGGCCAGCATGGCGACGATGCCCGTCATGTGCGAGGTGTAGATGTGCACCACGAGGAAGCCGCCCGCGTTCACCGCCCCGG
>Ga0222428_100227_pt1 | contig 42365 bp, 38 predicted proteins | sample 2B5Ametagenome_FD_182471 | JGI IMG/M metagenome (GOLD analysis project Ga0222428, IMG submission 182471) | Enriched microbial communities from leaf-cutter ant dump, University of Wisconsin, Madison, United States - 2B5A (version 2) | ecosystem: Environmental > Terrestrial > Nest > Insects nest >...
TGGGCCTGAACCACAACGGCCAGGCCATCACGCTGTCGAAGAAGCTGGCCGACAAGGGCGCCAAGGACGGCGCGGGCCTGGCCAGGCTGATGGCCGCCGAGAAGCGCGAATACACCTTCGCGCAGACTTTTCCCACGGGCACGCATGCCATGTGGCTGTACTACTGGCTGGCGGCGCACGGCATCCACCCGCTGAAGGACGCCAAGGTCATCACCGTGCCGCCGCCGCAGATGGTGGCGAACATGCGCGTGGGCAACATGGATGGCTTCTGCGTGGGCGAGCCGTGGAACCAGCGCGCCATCCTGGACGGCATCGGTGTGACCGCCAGCACCACCCAGGCCATCTGGCAGGACCACCCCGAGAAGGTGCTGGGCACCACGGCGGAGTTCGTGCAGAAGTACCCGAACACGGCGCGCGCCGTGACAGCCGCCATCCTGGAGGCGGGCCGCTGGATCGACGACAGCCTGGCGAACAAGGCCAGGATGGCCGAGACCATCGCCGGCAAGGCCTACGTGAACACCAGCGTGGACGCCATCAACCAGCGCATCCTGGGCCGCTACGAGGACGGCATGGGCAGGAGTTGGGACGACCCGAACCACATGAAGTTCCACAACGGCGGCGCGGCCAACTTTCCCTACCTGTCGGACGGCATGTGGTTTCTCACCCAGCACAAGCGCTGGGGCCTGCTGAAGGACCACCCCGACTACCTGGGCGTGGCCAGGGCGGTCAACCGCATCGACCTGTACAAGCAGGCGGCGGCGGCCGCCAAGGTGCCGCTGCCCAGGAGCGACATGCGCAGCCACAAGCTGGTGGATGGCGTGGCGTGGGACGGCAGCAACCCCGCCCAGTACGCCGACGGTTTCAAGATCAAGGCCTGAAGGAGAACGCACCATGGTCAGCGCAGTCTTTCACTCCCCGCGCGAATCCGCGACGCCCCCGGATACTATGAAAAAAGTAGCTGCCAGCGCTTGCCTGGCAAGCGCTGGAGGCCAAAAACACCCACAAAAACCGCCACGCGACTGGGCCGCGGCCTCGCGCGCCTTCTGGCTCGCCGTGCTGCCGCCCGCCTGCGGCCTGGGGCTGCTGCTCGGGCTGTGGGCGCTGGTGGCGTCCACCACGGGCCAGAGCATTCCCGGCCCGCTGCAGACCTGGGCGCAGGCGGTGGAGGTGTTCAGCGCCCCGTTCTACCGCAACGGCCCCAACGACCAGGGCGTGGGCTGGAACGTGCTGGCCAGCCTGCAGCGCGTGGCCATCGGCTTCGGGCTGGCGGCAGCGGTGGGCATACCGGCGGGCTTTCTCATCGGGCGCTTCGCCTTCCTCTCGCGCATGTGCAACCCCATCATCAGCCTGCTGCGGCCGGTGTCGCCGCTGGCGTGGCTGCCCATCGGGCTGCTGGTATTCAAGGGCGCCAACCCGGCGGCCATCTGGACCATCTTCATCTGCTCCATCTGGCCCATGGTCATCAACACCGCCGTGGGCGTGCAGCGCGTGCCGCAGGACTACATGAACGTGGCGCGCGTGCTGAATCTTTCCGAATGGAAGATCGCCACCACCATCCTCTTTCCCGCCGTGCTGCCCTACCTGCTGACCGGCGTGCGCCTGGCCGTGGGCACGGCCTGGCTGGTGATCGTGGCGGCCGAGATGCTCACCGGCGGCGTGGGCATCGGCTTCTGGGTGTGGGACGAGTGGAACAACCTGAACGTGCGCAACATCCTCATCGCCATCTTCGTCATCGGCGGCGTCGGGCTGCTGCTCGAACTGGCGCTGGTCCAACTGGCCTCGGCCTTCACGTACGAAGAGGTGAAATCATGAGCAACCCCGCCAAGTTCATCGACATCCAGGGCGTCGCGCAGACCTTCAAGACGGCCAAGGGCGCGTTCCCCGCGCTCAAGGACATCGACCTGGGCATCGCCCAGGGCGAGTTCGTGGCGCTCATCGGCCACTCGGGCTGCGGCAAGAGCACGCTGCTGAACCTGATCGCGGGCCTCGCGGCGCCCACCAGCGGCGTGCTGCTGTGCGCCAACAAGGAGATCAAGGGCCCGGGGCCGGAGCGCGCCGTGGTGTTCCAGAACCATTCGCTGCTGCCCTGGCTCACGTGCGAGGGCAACATTCACCTGGCCGTGGAGCGCGTCTTTGGCGCCAGGGAGAGCAAGGCGCAACTGCGCCAGCGCACCGACGCCGCGCTGGCCCTGGTGGGCCTGGCGCACGCCGCGCACAAACGCCCCGGTGAAATCTCCGGCGGCATGAAGCAGCGCGTGGGCATCGCGCGCGCGCTGTCGATGGAGCCGCAGGTGCTGCTGATGGACGAACCGTTCGGCGCGCTCGACGCGCTGACGCGCGCCAAGCTGCAGGACGAACTGCTCGACATCGTGGCGCGCACGCGCAGCACCGTGGTCATGGTGACGCACGACGTGGACGAGGCCGTGCTGCTGTCCGACAAGATCGTGATGCTGACCAACGGCCCCGGCGCCACCATCGGCGAGGTGCTGCACGTCGACCTGCCGCGCCCGCGCGAGCGCCTGGCGCTGGCCGAGGACGCGCGCTACGCGCACTGCCGCAAGGCGGTGATCGACTTCCTCTACACCCGGCAGGGGCATGTGGAAAAGGCTTGAAACACCCCCTGAGTCGCCTTCGGCGCCTTCCCCCTCTCTCTGCGCGCTACGCGCTCCGGGAGGGGGACGCAGCCAGCGCGGCGGGGCGGCCACGGCAAGGCTGCCGCGCATGGGCCGCGCCGGTTTCATGGGCTGCGGGTGGCGCGTGGCGCCATGGATGAGTGGGCTTATGGCCCATGGCTATCGCGCTTTGCCGCAGAATCCGGCACCCACGTAGAAACACAGCCACCACCATGGGCATCAGCCACTACATCAAAGAAATCGGCCGGGGCACGCGCGGCGCCAAGGCGCTGGAGCGCGCCCAGGCCGCCGACCTGCTCGGCCAGGTCCTCGACGGCCAGGCCGGCGACCTCGAAACCGGCGCCTTCTGCGTGGCCATGCGCATCAAGGGCGAGACGGTGGAGGAAATGAGCGGCTTCCTCGACGCCGCGCTGGCGCGCGTGGCGCGCTTTCCCGCCACGCGGCGCCCGCTGGTCGTGCTGCCCAGCTACAACGGCGCGCGCAAGCTGCCGGTGCTCACGCCGCTGCTGGCCCTGCTGGTGGCGCGCGAAGGCCTGCCCGTGCTGCTGCACGGCATGCGCACCGAGGCGCGCCGCGTGCTGGCGCCGGATGTGCTGCAGGCGCTGGGCATTCCCGCGCTCGCCGCGCCTGAAGCCATGGCGGACGGCACGGTCGCGCACATCGCCACGGCGCGCCTGCACCCGGGCCTGGCGCGGCTGCTGGCGGTGCGCGAGGCCATCGGACTGCGCACGCCGGGGCACAGTCTGGTCAAGCTGCTGGCGCCCTGCGACGGCCCGGCACTGCTGGTGTCGAGCTACACCCACCCCGAATACATCCAGACCATGACCGGCACCCTGTCGGCCCTGGGCATGCACGCCCTGCTCTCGCGCGGGCTGGAGGGCGAGCCCGCCGCCGACCCGCGCCGCCAGCCGCGCTACGACGGCGTGCTGGCGGGCGTGCACCACGTCCTGGCCGAGCAGCAGGGCGGCACGGCCGCCGAGGTGCCGGGCCTGCCCGAGGCCATCGACGTGGACAGCACGGCGCGCTACACCCGCGCCGTGCTCGCGGGCGAACTGCCCGTGCCCGAGGCGCTGGCGCGGCAGGTGGGCCACATCGCGCACCTGGCGCGGCAGATCCAGGCGGGCGGAGCATGAGCGCCGCGCCGGGCCGCTCCAAGCAAGCTCGCACCGCAGGTACACCAGCGAGCGCGCCGTCCACGCCCGCCGCGCCGCCAGGGCGCTGCACCCTCGTGGGCGCCGGCCCGGGCGACCCCGAGCTGCTCACGCTGAAGGCGCTGAAAGCGCTGCAGGCGGCCACCGTGGTGCTGGTGGACGACCTGGTGAGCGAGGCCATCGTGGCGCTGGCGCCGCCCGGCGCGCGCATCGTCCACGTGGGCAAGCGCGGCGGCTGCAAGAGCACGCCGCAGGCGCTGATCGAGCAGCTCATGCTCGACGCCGTGCGCGCGGGCGAGCACGTGGTGCGCCTCAAGGGCGGCGACCCGTTCATCTTCGGCCGCGGCGGCGAGGAGGTGGAGCACCTGCGCGCCGCCGGCGTGGCCGTGGAGGTGGTCAGCGGCATCACCGCCGCGATGGCCGGCATGGCGCTGCTCGGCGCGCCGCTGACGCACCGCGCACACGCCCAGGGGGTGGTGTTCATCACCGGGCACGGCAAGGCCGGCGGCCCGGCCACCGACTGGCGCCTGCTGGCGGCCACGGCGCGCGACCTGCGCCTCACGCTGGTCATCTACATGGGCATGGCGGGCAGCGCGCACATCCAGCAGGAGCTGCTGCACGGCCTGCCCGGCGGCACGCCCGTGGCCGTGGTCCAGCACGTCAGCCTGCCGCACCAGCGGCACGCGGTGACCACGCTGGATCAGTTGCACGCCACCATCGCGCGCGAAGGGCTGGGCAGCCCCTCGGTCATCGTCGTCGGCGACGTGGTGCGCGGCGTGCAGGCGCTGCAGAACTGAAACATGGCCCCCACGCTGCCTCGCTTCGCGTAGTTCGCTGCCCCCCGAGGGGGCGCTTTTTCATCTTGGGGCGGCCCGGCGATGAAAAAACTGTCGCCCCGGGGACAATTCTTTGGGGAAACCCCAGGGGCCACCCGCGCCAGGACCTGGGAACAATGCGGCGCGCATCCCAGGGCGGCCCGGCACGGGCCCTCCCGGCTGCGCCTTCCTCCGTCTGCCCAGGAAAGACCCGCATGCACCCCACCCCCGTCCGCCACCGCGCCAGCGCGCCCGACACCGGCCGCCGCCACACCCTGCACCGCATCGCCGCTGGCGCCGCGGCGCTGGCCGCCCCCGTGCTCGCCAGCGCCCAGGCGCGCGGCGCGTCCGCGCAGGGCGACATCCTGGTGGGGCGTTCGTCGGCGCTGTCCGGCCCCATGGCGCCGTTCCTGGACCCCATCCATGCCGGGCAGGACGCCGCCATCGCCGATTTCAACGCCGCCGGCGGCGTGGCCGGGCGCAAGGTGCGGCTGGTGACGCTGGACGACGGCTTCGAGCCCCAACGCGCGCTGGCAAACGCCCACAAGCTGGTGGAGGACGAAGGCGTGGTGGCGCTGTTCGGCCAGGCCGGCACCTCGCAGGTGCTGGCGCTGCTGCCCTACCTGCCGCAGGCCAGGACGCCGCTGATCGCCGTCTACACCGGCAGCCCCGCGCTACGCGCCGCGCGCAGCCCCTGGCTGTTCACCACCAACGCCAGCTACGCCGACGAACTGGCCAAGGTGGTGCGCAACCTGGTGTCGATCCAGAGCACGCGCATCGGCATCGCCTACGAGAACAACGACTTCGGCAAGCTCGCCCTGCCGCTGGCCGAGCAAGCCATCGCCGCGGAGGGCGCGACCCTGGTGGGCACGCACGCCCTCGACAGCAGCGGCAAGGACGCCGGGGAAGCCGCCAAGGCCCTGGCCGCGCTGCAGCCCCACGCCATGCTGATGGTCGCCGCCGGGCCGTCCGTGGTGGCCTACGTGCGCGCCCACCGCGCGCACCTGGGCGTGCCGCTGTACACGCTGTCGCTGGGCGCGGGCACGCAGGTGCTCAAGGCCCTAGGCAGCGACGCGCGCGGCCTGGCCGTGGCGCGCACCACGCCTTCGCCGCTGCGCGCCACCATGCAGGTCACGCGCGACTTCCAGGCCGCGATGAAGCAGCACGGCCTGGAGGTGAACTACGACCACTTCATCGGCTACCTCGACGCGCGCGTGCTGCTGGAGGGCCTGCGCGCCGCCGGCCCCGGCGTGACCGGCCCGGGCCTGGTGCAGGCCATGGAGGGGCTGAACCGGCTCGACCTGGGCGGCCACGCCTACCGCTTCAGCGCGCAGAACCACAACGGCTCCAATTACGTGGACATTGCCGTCATCGGCCCGAACGGCAACTACATGCGCTAGTGTGGCGTTCGACGCTTGATGGAACAAATAAAACCGATGGATTCGCCGGCCTGGCTAGGCGCAAACCGCAGCGATAGCCGTAGCTATCGCGAGGATTTGCAACAACGCCAGGGCAGCGAAGACGCGGTTTTATGTTCCAGATAGCGTCGAACACCACACTACCGCCGTGGCGGCATCAACGACAATGCCGCCCGTGTCTTCCCTCCCCTTCTTCGACGCCGTCGTCATCGGTGCCGGCGCCGCCGGCCTGTTCTGCGCCGCCCAGGCGGGCCAGCGCGGGCTGCGGGTGCTGCTGATCGACCACGCCACGCAGGTGGCCGAGAAGATCCGCATCTCCGGCGGCGGGCGCTGCAACTTCACCAACCGCGACCTGGACGTGCGCGCCCCCCACCGGCACTACGTGGGCCAGAACCCGCAGTTCGCGCGCTCGGCGCTCTCGCGCTTCACGCCGCAGGACTTCATCGCGCTGGTGGACAAACACGGCATCGGCCACCATGAAAAGCACAAGGGCCAGCTGTTTTGCGACCGCTCGGCCGAGGACATCATCGCCATGCTGCTGGCCGAATGCGCCGCCGGGCGCGTGCAGCACTGGCAGCCGTGCGGCGTGAAAAATGTGGTGTTTTCGGCCTCCAGCCCAGACGGAGAAAGCGCTGGCAGCTATCAAATCGATACCGATCGCGGCCCGGTCGCGGCGCGCAGCCTGGTCATCGCCACGGGCGGGCTGTCGATCCCGAAGATCGGCGCGAGCGACCTGGGCTACCGGCTGGCGCGCCAGTTCGGCCTGCCGCTGGTGGCGCAGCGCCCAGGCCTGGTGCCGCTGACCTTCAACGGAGACGCCTGGACCCCCTACGCGCAACTGGCGGGCCTGGCGCTGCCAGTCGAAATCAGCACAGGCCACCATGAAGGCCCCCACGCTCCGCCGCTGCGCGGGTCGCTGCCCCCCGAGGGGGCCGCTTTTGCCTTGGGGCGGCCCGGCGGCAAAAGGAAGGAGCGCACGGCCTTCCACGAGGACCTGCTGTTCACCCACCGGGGCCTGTCCGGCCCCGCCGTGCTGCAGATTTCGAGCTACTGGCAGCCGGGCCAGCCGCTGTCCATCGACCTGGCGCCGGGCGTGGACCTGCCCGCCGCGCTGCTGCAGGCCAAGGCGCGCTCGCGCAAGCGGATCGCCAACGAACTCGCCGCCCTCGTGCCCGGCCGCCTGGCCGACGCCTGGACCGCGCAGGATGCGCAGTGGCAGCGCCCCATCAACGAGGCCAGCGACAAGGCACTGCACCAGCTGGCCGCGCGCCTGGCGCGCTGGGAGCTGGTGCCCACGGGCACCGAGGGCTACAGGAAGGCCGAGGTGACGCTGGGCGGCGTGGACACGCGCGCGCTCTCGCAGCAGACCATGGAGGCCAAGGCCCAGCCCGGCCTGTACTGCATCGGCGAGGTGGTGGACATCACCGGCTGGCTGGGCGGCTACAACTTCCAGTGGGCCTGGGCCAGCGCCCATGCCTGCGCGCAGGCGCTGCCCGGCTAGACGGCCACGATCTCCACGCGGTTGCGCCCATTGGCCTTGGCGGCGTAGAGCGCGGTGTCGGCGCGCGCGATCATGGCGTCGATCGGGCCATCGCTGGCGAACCATTCGGTCAGCCCCGCGCTGACCGTGAAGGCGGGCAGGGAAGTGCCATCGACGTTGACCGCTTCGTCCAGGATGCGCCGCACCGCCTGCAAGGCCACGTGCAGCGGCGTCTGCGGCATCACGATGACGAACTCCTCGCCACCGAAGCGGGCCACGACGTCGTAGGGCCGCACCAGGTTCTCCAGGCGGCGGCACAGGTGCACGAGCACCCGGTCGCCCACGAGGTGGCCGTGCCCGTCATTGATGCGCTTGAAGTGGTCCACGTCCAGCATGGCCACGCTGAAGGTCTGGCCGGTGCGGGCGCTGCGCGCGTGCTCGCACTCCAGGCACTCCATCAGCGCCTTGCGGTTGAGCGTGCCGGTCAGCGGATCGCGGATCGCCTGGTTCTCGATCCAGGTGCGCACGTAGTCCGAGGCCATGGTGGCGAAGCCGATGACGAGCATCAGGTTGCAGATGGTGAAGCTGCCGGTGTAGATGATCTGGATCACGTCCTGGGTCAGCAGGCCGCTGTCGCCCTGGGGCAAGGCGGCGGCGTGCAGCGCCCGCGTGCCGTAGACCAGGGCCAGGGCCGCGAGCCAGGACGTGGTCAGCGTGATGCCGAGCGACTTGGCGAAGCGGTCGGCCTGCGGATGGCGCAGCAGGACGACGGCGTGGTAAGCGCTGATGAACGCGCACAACCCGGCGACGATGACCACGCGCAGGCGAAAGCTCTCCTCGCCATAGACGAACCAGGTCGCCGCGGCGATGGCCAGCGCCCCGGCGGCCAGCCAGGATTTCCAGCGCATGCGCTCGCCGAAGTGCCGGTGCGTTCCCGCCAGCCACACGATGTACGCCAGCACCAGGGCGCTGTTGCCCAGCGTGACCGAGGCCAGCGGCGAGATCCAGTCGCGCAGGCCCAGCAACAGCAGTGCCAGGAACACCAGCCACGCGCCCGCGACCCAGGTGCGCAGCCCCGGCACGGGCAGCGGCGTGGCGCGCGCCAGCAGGGTCAGCACGATGGCCATCAGGCCGCTCGTGATGCTGCCGATCAGCACCGTGGTGCGTGGGTCCATGGCGTAGATGGTCATAGGCGCCGCAGTATCGCAAATCCGCCGCTTTGTAAGCATGCGCATAAGCGTGCTTGATATTTGGCAGGCGCGAGATATAATCTTGGGTTTTGCTGGCATGCCCCGTCGGCCAAATACTAGTTAAAGACGGGGAAAACCGCCTGGCATGGCTCTCGGGCCCGATCTTCCCGGAAACCCTCTGCAGGCACACTTTGGAACACAATCGCCAATGACCACCATCCGTGTAAAAGAGAACGAACCCTTTGACGTGGCCCTGCGCCGCTTCAAGCGCACCATCGAGAAGCTGGGCCTGCTGACCGACCTGCGCGCCCGCGAGTTCTACGAGAAGCCCACTGCCGAGCGCAAGCGCAAGAAGGCTGCCGCCGTCAAGCGCCACTACAAGCGCGTGCGCAGCATGCAGCTGCCCAAGAAGCTGTACTGATCAGCGCACAGCCTTCTCGAAAACCCGCGCTAGGGACGCCAAGCGCGGGTTTTTCGTTTTTCGACATGGAGAGAACGACATGAGCCTCAAGGACCAGATCACCGAAGACATGAAGACCGCCATGCGCGCCAAGGACAGCGAGCGCCTGGGCACCATCCGCCTGCTGCAGGCGGCCATGAAGCAAAAGGAAGTCGATGAACGCATCACGCTGGACGACGCGGCCATCGTCGCCATCGTGGACAAGCTCATCAAACAGCGCAAGGACAGCATCACCGCCTTCGAGGGCGCGGGCCGTCAGGACCTGGCCGACAAGGAAAAGGCCGAACTGGCCGTGCTGCAGGCCTACCTGCCCGCGCGCATGTCCGAGGCCGAGATTCTCGACGCCGTGAAGGCCATCGTGGCCGAAGTAGGCGCCGCCGGCCCCGGCGACATGGGCAAGGTCATGGGCGTGGTCAAGGCCCGCCTGGCCGGCAAGGCCGACATGGGCCAGGTCTCGGCCGCCGTGAAGGCAGCGCTGGCCGGCTGAGCCTTCGCGCCGCTATCAAACCCATAGCTTCCAGCGCTTTCCCCATAAGCACTGGAAGCTTTTTAGCCTGCCACAGACTCCGCATGGGCGCGCGGATCGGGCAAAGCCCCCCCTGCCGCCCAGCGCTCCAGTGCCGGCACCGGCAAAGGGCGGCTGAAATGGAAGCCCTGCAGTTCATCGCATCCCAGGGCTGTCAGCACCCGGCCCGTGGCAACGTCTTCCACGCCCTCGGCCACCAGCTTCAGCCCCATTGATGCCCCAAGCGCGATGATGGCGCGCGTGATGGCCATGTCCGCCGGATTGGTGAGCAGTTCGCGCACGAAGGAACGGTCGATCTTGAGCTTGTCGATGTCGAAGCGCTTGAGGTAGGCCAGGCTGGAATAGCCGGTGCCAAAGTCGTCGATCGACAGATGCACCCCCAGCGCCTTGAGTGCCGCCAGTTGCTGCTGTGCCGCGTGGGCGTTGTCCATGAGCTGCGACTCCGTGATCTCCAGCTCCAGGGCTGACGCCGGCATGCCCAGGCGCTTGAGTACCGCCTGAACGTCGGGCACCAGTTGAGGGTCCGCCAGCTGCGCGGCCGAGAGGTTGACCGACATGACCGTACGCCCCAGGACCTGCGCCCCGGCGCCGGTGTCCTGGCGCCAGCGCATCCACTGCGCACAGGCCTCCTGGAGCACCCAGGCGCCGATGCCACGGATCAGCCCGGCCTCTTCCGCGATATGAATGAACTCCGACGGCGGCACCATGCCGAGCGTGGGATGCGTCCAGCGCAGCAGGGCCTCCAGCCCCACCAGCTGCCCGTTTTGCGCCCGCACCCGCGGCTGGTAGTGCAGCGAGAATTCATTGCGCTCCAGCGCGCGGCGCAGGTACTGCTCCAGGCTCTGGCGCGCCAGGGCGCGCTGGTCGGTCTGCGCGGAATAGAAGCAAGCCATATCGCGCCCGGTGGTCTTGGCTTCGTACATGGCAGCGTCGGCGCGGCGCATCAACTCCTCCAGTTCCTGCCCATCCTCGGGATACAGGGCCATGCCCACGCTGCACGACACATGCAACTCATGCCCCTCCACCAGATGCGCCTGGCGGATCAGCGGAATCAGGCGCTGCTCCACCAGTTGCTGCACGTCCTCACGCCCCGCCACGCCCTGCATCACCACCACGAACTCATCACCGCCCAGCCGGCTTACCGTGTCCTGGCCACGCACGGATTGCGTCAGCCGTGCTGCCACCGAGCGCAACAGCCCATCGCCAATATGGTGGCCCAGCGTGTCGTTGATGCTCTTGAAGCGGTCCAGATCGATGAACAGCACCGCCACCCGCCCACTGGCAGCCCGGGCCTGGGCCAGCGCCGCCTGCAAACGCTGCTCGCACAGCGAACGGTTGGGCAGTTCGGTCAACACATCATGGTGGGCCAGAAAACGGATGCGTTCCTCGTTGAGTTTGCGGTCCGTAATGTCAATGGCAATGCCGATGTGGTTGGCCACAGCGCCCCCCTTGCCGCCTTCACGTACGGCGGACACCATGAGCCATGCCGGGTAGGTCTCTCCCGAACGGCGGCGAAAGCGCACCTCGCCCTGCCAGGACTCGCGCTCGCGCATGGTGTCCCAGATGCGCTCGCACAGCGGGGCATCGCCGCCGTCCTCGTCCAGCAGCAGCGCCAGCCTCTCGCCCAGCAATTCATAGAAGTCGTAGTGCGTGCTGCGGCAAAACGCCTTGTTCACGCTGATGATGTGCAGATCCGGCCCCATGATGATGATGCCCTCGGAAGAGGCCTCGAACACCTTGGCCCACAGCTCCAGCCGCCGCTCCATCACCTTGAGCACATTGATCGGCGTGAAGGCCGTAAGCATCGCATCGCGCCCCTGAAAGCGCAGCCGCCGCGCCGACAGCACCGCCCACAGCGGCTCGCCGCCGCCTTTCCAGCGCACCTCGAACTCGTCCACCACATCGTGGTCCGCCAGGCGCTGGAAAAAGCGCGCCCGCACGCCAGGCTCCAGCCCCTGCCGCCATGGGTCGCGCGCCACGCCGTTGAGCCACGGGCGCGCCGGCGCATTGGCATGCAGCACCTCGTGTTCTGGAATCGAAGTCACCACCATGGGAATAGGCAGCGCCTCCACCAGTTCGCGCTGCGCCTGAGCGGCCCGGGCGCTGGCCGCCAGTTCCTGCTGCTGCAGGCGTTCGCGGTCGAGCTGGGCCAGCATTTCATTGAACGCCGTCACCAGGCGGCCGATCTCGTCGCGGCTGCTCCAGACCGCGCGCAAGCGATGGTCGCCGCTGCGCCGCACCTCGTCCGCCACCCGGGCCAATTGCTGCAGCGGCTTGGCAATCTGCCGCGCCACCAGCGTCACCAGGCTCAAGATGCAGCCGAGCAGCAGCATCGCCGTGCCCATATGCAGCCACATGCGGTGGAACTGCACGTCCACCCGGTTGTCCAGCAGGCGGTGCATCTGCACCGTGGCCACATTCCAGGCATCGCGCAGCGCCACCAGCACCTGCTCGCTGCGCAGTCCCACGGCCGCCAGATCCGTTGGCGCACCGCCCGCTGCGATGGCCTGCAACTGGCGCAACAGCTCCGTGATACTGGCGCGCAAGGCCTCGCGCTGCGTGCCCAGGGCCTCCCGCAGCGCCGCATTGCCAGCGATGAACGCCTGGCCGTGATCCGACTCGATACCCTGCAGCGCAGCATCCATGCGTCCCACCAGCGTCAACAACTGCGCCGGGCCGCCGGGCCCCTGGGCGTGCGCGCCACTGCGCAGGAACTGCTGGGTTTCGTGCAGCACTTGTAACAGCTCGGGGTAGCGCAAGATCATCAGCGACATGACGTAGTAGCTGTCCAGGTCGGGATCAAGGATCAGGTTGGATTGGTTGCCCACCGTCGTCAGCAGCTCCCGCCCCTCACGCAGCAGCCGTTGCTGCCCCCCGGCACCGGCAGGCGCATCGCCCAGCGCGGCCAGCGTGGCCTGGAAGGGTTCGCTCATGGAAGCGCTGCTCAATACCGCGTCGTGCTCGGCCCGCACCGCCTCCAGCCGCGCAAGCAGCGGCCGCGCGGAAACGGCCGGTGCCTGCGGCGCAAACGCCCCCAGCAGGCCATCGCGCACCACCTCTACATACTCGGTTCCCACCATTTCCTTGCGGGCAAAGTTGATCGCCAGGTACTTCTCATGGATCAGAATGCCCGACACATAGATCACGGCGGTGAGGTCAAGCAAATAGATCAGCATGAGCTTGCGCCCCACGCTGAGCCGGCCCAGCCAGCCGGAAGCACGATGCATGAATGCCATGGCGGTGCGGCATCGCGGCGGATGCCTCTTGGTTGTCAATACGACAACCGCTAGCAAGTTCCACGCCACACGCACCAAACCAGGGCACCCGCAACCCAGCGCCACGGCACTCTTGCCAATGATCGCAAGCGCTCCCTATCGGGCCGACACCCAGCGCTGCACCAGCCAGCCGTGGCTGCTGACCAGCACCACGCCCGCCAACACCAGCACCGCCCCGGCCAGGAAGCCCGGCGCGATGGGCTCGTCCAGCAGCCACGCCCCCAGCGCCACGCCAAGCAGCGGCGTGAGGAACGAGAACACCCCCAGCCGCGAGGCCAGGTAGGTGCGCAGCAGCCAGAACCACAGCAGGAAGCTGGCGAACGACACCACCACCGACTGGAACGCCAGGCTGGCCCACACCGCCGGCGTGCCACGGAAGGTGCCGACATGCCCCGCACCCCAGGCCAGCGGCAACAGCAGCGCAAAGCCCACCACCAACTGGTACAGCAGGGTTTGCGACGCCGGCAGGCTGCTCAGCCGCGTGACGCGGATCAGCACCGTGGTGGCGCCCCACGCCGCCCCGGCCAGCAGCCCGAGCAGGTCGCCCCACAGCATGCGCTGCCAGTCCGGCCCCGCACCCTGGGTGCCGCGCAGGAAGAACGCCACCACGATGCCCGCGAAGGCCAGCGCAATGCCCGCCCACTGCAGCGGCGCCAGCCGCTCCGCCGGCAGCCGCCAGTGCAGCCCCAGCGCGGCGAAGATGGGCGCGGTGTAGAGGAACACCACCATGTGCGCCGCCGAGGTGTAGCGCAGCCCCTCGCCCGCCAGCAAAAACTCCAGCGCGAACAGCGCCCCCGCCGCCACGCCCGGCTGCCACACGCCGTGGGCCAGCGTCAGGCGCTCGCGCCGCCAGGCCATCCACAGCCCCACCAGCAACGCGGCCACGCCCGAGCGCACCGCGATCTGCAGCAGCGGCGCGCAGTCCTGCGCGGTGGCCTTGAGGGCGATCTGCTGCGCGCTCCAGATGAGGCACAGCACCACCATCAGGCCCACGGCGCGGGTATCGAGGGCATTGCGGGTATCCATGGCGTATCGGCTTCGTCGATGAAAGCGCGCATTGTGGGGCCGTCCGCGGGCCGCCGCATGACGCCGGGCCGACACGGGGCGGATTGCCGCGCGCGGCGTTCTCCTGAAGAATCGCCTCCTTTGCCCACCCAGGAGCCCCATGTCCCGCACCTACCAGATCGCCGTGATCGCCGGAGACGGCATCGGCCGCGAAGTCATGCCCGAAGGCCTGCGCGCCGTGCAGGCCGCCGCCCGGCGCTTCGGCCTGCCGCTCGAACTCCATGCCTTCGACTGGGCCCACTGCGACTACTACGCACAGCACGGGAAAATGATGCCCGACGACTGGAAGGCGCAATTGCAGGGCATGGACGCGATCTTCTTCGGCGCCGTGGGCTGGCCCGCCACCGTGCCCGACCACGTGTCGCTGTGGGGCTCGCTGCTCAAATTCCGCCGCGAGTTCGACCAGTACATCAACCTGCGCCCCGTGCGCCTGTTCGAGGGCGTGCCCTGCCCGCTGGCCGGCCGCCAGCCCGGCGACATCGACTACGTGGTGGTGCGCGAGAACACCGAGGGCGAGTACACGTCGCTGGGCGGCATCATGTACGAGGGCACGGACCGCGAGATCGTGATCCAGGAATCGGTCTACTCGCGCAAGGGCGCGGAGCGCCTGCTGAAGTTCGCCTTCGGCCTGGCGCAGAGCCGCCCGCGCAAGCACGTCACGCTGGCCACCAAGAGCAACGGCATCGCCATCAGCATGCCCTGGTGGGACCAGCGCGCCGAAGAGGTGGCGCAAAAGTACCCGGATGTGGCGCTGGACAAGCAGCACATCGACATCCTCACCGCGCGCTTCGTGCTGCAGCCGGGCCGCTTCGACGTGGTGGCCGCCACCAACCTGTTCGGCGACATCCTCTCGGACCTGGGCCCGGCCACCACCGGCACCATCGGCCTGGCGCCCTCGGCCAACCTAAACCCCGAGCGTGCCTTCCCCAGCCTGTTCGAGCCCGTGCACGGCTCGGCGCCCGACATCTACGGGCGCAATATCGCCAACCCTATCGCCATGGTCTGGTCGGGCGCGCTGATGCTGGACTTCCTCACCCACGGCGAGGGCGCCGGCCGCGCAGCGCAGGACGCCATCGTGAAAGCCATCGAGGACGTGATCAAGAGCGGCCCGCGCACGCCGGACCTGGGCGGCACGGCCAGCACCACCGAAGTGGGCCAGGCCATCGCCGCCTGCATTGCCCAGGGGTGAAGCGGCGCGAATGCTCTTTTTTCAGGAGCTGTTAGCGCTTTCTACACAAGGGCTGAAAGGCTTTTTGGCTTAAACCCAACCCAGCCGCATGTGGAGGGGCCAGGTGACCCGTTTCCGCTCGGCGGCATCGCCCCACAGCGCGGCGCATTCGTCCGCGAAGGCGGCCAGCAGCGCCTCCTTCCCCGCCTGGCGCGCGTTCTTCACCGCCGACCAGGTGGCGACGTAGCCCAGGAACTGGCCCAGGTCCCACGCCTGTTCGATGGCGAACGCTGGTGCCGGGCGTTCCGCGAAGGGGAAGTCCATGCCGGCGTAGCCGGCGTCCACGAGCCTGCGCTCAGGCGGCCAGAAGGGGCCGATGTCCTCCGCGTAGAAACGCAGGAAGCGCTCGCCCAGGGCGCCTTCCAGCGCCAGCACGCCGTAGCTGACGAGCGCCACCACGGCGCCCTGGTGCGCAACGCGCCGCACCTCGGCGTAGAACGCGGGCAGGTCGAACCAGTGCGCCGCCTGGGCCGCGGTGATGGCGCTTGCCACCCCGTCGGCGAAGGGCAGCTTCTCGGCCGGCGCCACGGCGTAGGCCACGCCGGAGGCGGCCCTGGCGTGCGCGATCTGGTCCGCGCTGGGGTCGATGCCCGCCACCTGCGCGAAGTGCCGGGCCAGCAGCGTGGTCAGTTGCCCATTGCCGCAGCCCACGTCCACCGCCAGCCGGGTGGCGGGCGCGGCCGCCGCGAGGAACGCCGCCAGGGCCTCGGGGTACTCGGGCCGGTACTGCGCGTACGACTGCCCGCCTTGGTCGAACCAGTTTCTCTTTTCCATCATGGCCGCGGATTCCTTCTGGGAACGTGCTTTGTACATCCAATAACACCATCGCCCTCCCCGCCCGCCCCCCAGCCGATACACTGCGGCGCTTTCCCTGACAGCAGAGCTTCACGCCATGCGCCTGGCCTTCCCGTTGCGCCCCCTGGTGCTTTCCAGCCTTCTCGGCCTTGCCGCCTGCGGCAGCAACCCGCCGGCACCACCGCCCCCGGCGGCGCAGGCCGGGCCCGCCGCCGCCACGCCAACGCCAGCAGCGGTGCCCGTCAAGGTGGGCGTGGCCCTGGGCGGCGGCGCAGCCAAGGGGTTCGCCCATATCGGCGTCATCAAGATGCTGGAGGCCAACGGCTTTGTCCCCGCCGTGGTGGCGGGCACCAGCGCGGGCAGCGTGGTGGGCGCGCTGTACGCCAGCGGCATGAACGCCTTCGAGCTGCAGGAAAAGGCCGTGGCGCTGGACGAAGCCAAGATCCGCGACCTGCAGCTGTCTTCCGGCGGGCTGGTGCAAGGCCAGAAGCTGGAGGACTACGTGAACGAGCAGGTGCGCCGCAGGCCCCTGGAGCAGTTGCCCCGGCCTTTCGTGGCCGTGGCCACGCGGCTGGAGGACGGCGAGCGCACGGTGTTCGCACGCGGCAACACGGGCCAGGCGGTGCGCGCGTCGAGCAGCGTGCCGGGGGTGTTCCAGCCGGTGGCCATCGGCAAGCACCATTTCGTCGATGGCGGCATCGTCAGCCCCGTGCCGGTGGACGCCGCGCGCCAGCTCGGGGCCGACGTGGTGATTGCCGTGGACATCTCCAACAAGGCCCGGGGCCAGGCGCCCGGGCACCTGCTGGGCGCGCTGGGCCAGTCGATCGCCATCATGGGCCAGAAGCTCGGCCAGGCCGAGCTGGCGCGGGCCGACGTGGTGATCCGCCCGCAGGTGCTGGACATCGGCCCGGCCGACTTCAGCCAGCGCGCCCAGGCCATCGTGGAGGGCGAGAAGGCCGCCCTGGCGGCGATGCCGCAGATCCGCGCGCGCATCGCGCAGCTGCAGGCCGAGCGCGCGCAGGCCGCCCGGCAAGCAGCGCAGCAGGCCCAGCAGCAAGCCGCCCTGGCACGCCAGCAGGAGGCCCAGGCGCGCCACCAGGCCTGCCTGGACAACCGCTCGCGCCTGCAAAAGCTCGCCAGCATGGCCGGGCTGGACGACTCCTGCGCAGCGCCGTGACACTGGCGCCCCAAGAAAGCCGCACAAGATGACCACCCCCTCCTCCTGGCTGCTGACGCAAGCCCGCCGCACCAGCCGCAACCGCTGCATCGTCGCCGCGCTGGTCCTAGCTTGCGTGGCCGGCTGGCTCGGCACCCAGGCGCCCTACCTGCGCGAATTCTTCCGCGGCCCCACCACGGTCACGGCCCAGCGCCTGGACACGCTGTCGGCCAGCGACGCCAAGGCGCCCCGCTGGGTGCGCGTGCGCGCCGATGAGATGCTGGACACGGGCATCGAGGAGATCACGGTACGCAAGAAGCGCGGGGTAGAGACGGGGCGCAGCATTTCGGGCCACTACTTCGCCGCGCGCCTGGACGGCCGGCTCGTGCTGGTGAAGGCGCACGGCGACAGCGCCCCCGGCAAGGATCTGGTGGGCGAGGTTCGGCCCCTGCCCGCCGACGTGGCGCAGCGCCTGTTCGCTGCCCCCGGCGCGCAGAAGATGCGCCCGCACTTCCTGCCGCTGCTGCTGGACCTGCGCGACTTCCGCACCGAGGGCTGGTGGCTGCTCGGCCTGGCGGGCGCGCTGGTGCTGGCGGCGGGCGGCTGGGGCCTGGTGGCCCTGGGCCGCATGCGCAACCCGCAGAGCCACCCCACCATCGCGCGCGCCAGCCAGTGGGGGCGGCTGCATGCGGTCACGCGCATCCTCGACCAGGAGCTGCGCGCGCCCGAGGCGCAGAAGATCGGCGGCTGGACGCTGACGGCCAACCACCTGCTGCGCAGGCAGTGGCTGAACCTGGACCTGTACAACCTCAACGAGCTGCTGTGGGCACACCCGCAGGTGACGAAGAAGAAGCTGTACTACGTGATCCCGGCGGGCGAGACACACGCGCTGGTGCTCAAGTGGCGCGACGCCAGCGTCACGCTCCAGGGCAAGGAGGATGCGGTGGCCACGGCCTTCGCCCACATCGCCACGCACCAGCCCTGGATCTTGCTAGGCTGGAACGAGGGCTACGAGAAGCTCTACGGCCGCCAGCGCATGCAGATGGCGCGCGACGTGCAGAAGAACCGCCAGCGCTGGCAGGCGGCGCAGGCCGGGAAATGAAACACCCCCTGAGTCGCCTTCGGCGCCTTCCCCCTCTCTCACGCTGCGCGTGGGAGGGGGACGCAGCCAGCGGCCTGGCCTGGCCTGGCCTGGCCTGGGCCGTGTCAGTTTCATGTGCGGCGCCATGGATAGCTGATTCGCTCCGTTTTCAGGAGCTTCTCGCGCTTGCCCAGCAAAGGCTGGAGGCCAAAAACCCTCTTAACTCCCAGCCACCTTCATGCGGTTGATGAGCACCGAGCCCACCGTCTTGGCGCCGTACCCGTAGGCGTCCGCTCCCACGGCCTCGATGCCCTTGAACATGGTCTTGAGGTTGCCGGCGATGGTGATCTCGTGCACCGGGAAGGCGATCTCGCCGTTCTCCACCCAGAAGCCGCTGACGCCGCGCGAGTAGTCGCCGGTCACGTAGTTCACGCCCTGCCCCATCAGCTCGATGACGAACAGGCCCGTGCCGAGCTTGCGCAGCATTTCCGGCAGGTCGTCCCCAGGCCGGGTGCGGCGCGAGGTCAGCGCCAGGTTGTGCGAGCCGCCGGCGTTGCCCGTGGTGCGCATGCCGAGTTTGCGCGCCGAGTAGCTCGACAGGAAGTAGCCCTGCACGCGCCCGCCCTCGACCACCTGGCGCTCCTGCACGCGCACGCCCTCTTCGTCGAACGGCGAGCTGCCCTTGCCGCCGGGAATGAACGGGTCTTCGGAAATGTCGATGTGCTTGGGGAAGATCTGCTTGCCCAGCGCATCGAGCAGGAAGCTGCTCTTGCGGTACAGCGCGCCGCCGCTCACCGCCTGCACGAAGCTGCCCAGCAGCCCCGCCGCCAGCGGCGACTCGAACAGCACCGGGCATTCGGTGGTGGGAATCTTGCGGCTGCCCAGGCGGCTGAGCGCGCGCTGCGCGGCGTAGCGGCCCACGGCCTCGGGCGCGGCCAGGTCGGCGGCATTGCGCTGCGAGCTGTACCAGGCGTCGCGCTGCATCTCGCCGTGGCGCCCCGGCAGCGAGGCGATGGGCGCCACCGAGATGCTGTGGCGCGAGCTGGCGTAGCCGCCGCGGAAGCCGTGCGTGTGGGCGCTGAAGAAGTGGCTCTGCTGCGCCGACACGCCCGCGCCCTCGCTGTTGGTGATGCGCTTGTGCGTGGCCAGCGCCGCCTGCTCGCATTCCAGCGCCAGGCGCGCGGCCTCCTCGCTGGTGATGGCCCAGGGGTGGAAAAGCTGCAGGTCACGGTGGGTCTCGGGCGGGGCGATGTCGGCGGCATCAGGCAGGCCCGCCACCGGGTCCTCGGCAGTGAAGCGCGCGATGTCGTAGGCGGCCTGCACGGTCTGCTCGATGGCCGCCCTGGAGAAGTCGGACGTGCTGGCGTTGCCCCGGCGCTGGCCCAGGTAGACCGTGACGCCCAGGGACTTGTCGCGGTTGCGCTCCACCGTCTCCAGCTCGCCCTTGCGCACGTTGACGGACAGGCCGCAGCCCTCCGAGGCCTCGGCCCCCGCGTTCGTGGCCCCCAGCTTCTTGGCATGGCGCAGGGCCTGGTCCACCAGGTCGGCGAAGTGGTCTTGGGTGTAGCTGAAGCCGCTTTCGGGCAGGGAGGCATCGGCGCGCACGGCGCGGGAACGGGAGGTTTTCATAGCGGCGGCTATGATACTTGCCGCTTCATCGGCGCTTCGGGCCGCCCTTCCGCCGCGCCCCCATCTCCCCCTGCTCCACCATGTCACGCAAACCCAAAAAAGGCTATTACGTGAAAGGCCGCTTCGTTGCCGAAGGCAGCGACCTGGACCTCGAACTCAAGGCCCAACTCAAAGGCACCCCGGACGCCAGCAAGACCGACCTCAAGCGCGAAAGCGAGGCGCTGCAGGCGCTGGGCAATGCGCTGCTGACGCTGCGCGCCGACCTGTTCGCGCGCCTGCAACTGCCCGAAAAGCTGCAGGAGGCGCTGCAGGAGGCCAAGCGCATCACCAATTTCGAGGGCAAGCGCCGCCAGATGCAGTTCATCGGCAAGCTGATGCGCAAGCTGGACGACGACGAAGTCGCCGCCATCGAGGCCGCGCTGGACGAGCAGCAAAGCGGCTCGGCCGCCGAGAAGCTGGCGCTGCACCAGGCCGAGCACTGGCGCGACCGGCTCATCGCCAGCGACGACGCGCTGGCCGCCTGGCTGGCCGACTACCCCGGCACCGACACGCAGCAGATCCGCGCGCTGGTCCGCCAGGCGCGCAAGGATGCACCCTCGGCCCACGACGCCCAGGTGGCCGAATCGCAGGGCCAGGCACCGCGCAAGGGCCGCGCCTACCGCGAGCTGTTCCAGCTTGTGCGCGCGCAGATGGACAGCGCCCAGGCAGCGGCCGACAATGCCCCTCCATCCCCCGAAGATGAGGAGCACGGCCATGCCTAACAGCCCGCAGTACGCGCCGGTCAAGATCGGCATCGTCTCCATCAGCGACCGCGCCAGCAGCGGCACCTATGAGGACAAGGGCCTGCCCGCGCTGCACGACTGGCTCAAGCGCGCGCTGCACAACCCGCTGCAGTTCGAGCCGCGCCTGATCCCGGACGAGCAGGCGCGCATCAGCGCCACGCTGGTCGAGCTGGTGGATGCCGGCTGCAGCCTGGTGCTGACCACCGGCGGCACAGGCCCCGCGCCGCGCGACGTGACGCCCGAGGCCACGCTGGCCGTGGCCGACAAGGAAATGCCGGGCTTTGGCGAGCAGATGCGCCAGATCTCGCTGGCGTTCGTGCCCACGGCCATCCTCTCGCGCCAGGTGGCGGTGATCCGGGGGCAGAGCCTGATCATCAACCTGCCCGGCCAGCCCAAGGCCATCGCCGAAACGTTGGAAGGGCTGAAGGACGACAGCGGCGCGCAGCGCGTGCCCGGCATCTTCGCGGCCGTGCCGTACTGCATCGACCTGATCGGCGGCCCCTACCTGGAAACGCGCCCCGAGGTCTGCAAGGCGTTCCGCCCCAAGAGCGCCGTACGTCCCCGCTGAAGCACCGGGCAAGTGTGAACGAATCCGCCACGCCCGCCGCGCCCCAGGGCGGCGGGGCCCTCCTGGCGGGCCTGGCGATTGCCGGGCTGCTGGTGCCCGAGGCCGTGGCCTACGCGGCCATCGCTGGCGTGCCGCCGGCGCACGCCCTGGCGGCGGCGCTCGCGGGGCTGCTCGTCTACCCCTTCATCGGCACGAGCCGCTTCGCCACCCTGTCGGCCACCTCGTCGGCTGCGGCCATCTTCGCCTCGGTGGTGGCGGCCAATGGCGCCGCCAGCGCCTTCGCGCTGGTCGGCATCACCGGCGGGCTGTTCGTCATCGCCGCGCTGGCCCGGGCGCACTTCCTGGCGGCCTTCGTCTCGCGCCCGGTGCTGCGTGGATTCGCCTGGGCGCTGGCGGCCACCATCGTCATCAAGCAGTTGCCCGGCCTCACCGGCGTGCCCGCCAGCAGCGCGCACACGCTGCCCCTGCTGTGGGAATGGCTCGGCCGCCTGCCTGCGCTGCACGGGGCGGCCACGGCCCTGGGCGCGGGCGCGCTGGCCCTGTGGCTGGCGCTGCACCGCCTGCAGGCGCGCCACGCCTGGGCCCAGCCCTCGGTGCTGGTCCTGGCGCTGGGCATCGGGCTGTCCGCCACGCTGCCGCTGACGGCGCAGGGGGTGGCGCTGGTCGGCCCCGTCACCCTGCAGGGCCTGCGGCTGGGCTGGCCACAGCTGGACTGGGACAGCTGGGTGCGCGCCCTGCAGGTGGCGCCGGCGCTGCTGATGATCCTGTTCGCCGAGTCCTGGGGCTCGGCACGCTCGCTGGCGCTGCAGGCGGGCGACCCCATCGACGCCCAGCGCGAAATGCTGGCGCTGGGCGCCGCCAACATCGGCAGCAGCCTGTTGCAGGGCCTGCCCGTGGGCGCGGGTTTCTCCGCCTCGTCGGCCAACTACGAGGCCGGGGGGCGCAGCCGCTGGACCGGCCTCGTGGCGGCCGCCGCGATCGCCCTGCTGCTGGGGCTGGCGCAGGATGCCCTGGCGCTGCTGCCCCTGCCAGTACTGTGCGCGGTGGTGGCAGGCATCGTCTCGCACAAGCTGGGGCCGCGCCCGCTGTGGGCCACGCTGCGCTGGAACGGCGACGCCTGGATGGCGCTGGCCGCCGCCGCCGGGGTGCTGGCGCTGGGGGTGCTGTTCGGCATGCTGCTGGCGGTGGGCCTGTCGCTGCTGCTGGCGCTGCGGCGCTTCGCGCAGCCGGCCTCCAGCGAACTGGGCCGCCTGCCCGGCACGCGCGACTTCGTCGCCCTGCGGCTGCACCCGCAGGCCGAGCGCACGCCGGGCGTGCTGGTGCTGCGCCCGGACGGGCCCCTGTTCTTCGCCAATGCCGAGGCCATGGCGCACACCGTGGCCGCGCGTGCCAGCGCCCCCGGCCTGCATGCCGTGGTGCTGAGCGTGGAATCCAGCGACGACATGGACGTGACCACGCTCGAAGCCGTGCAGGAGCTGCACGCCCACCTGGCGCGCCGCGGCGTGGCGCTGCTGCTGGCACGGGTCAAGGACCACCCGCGGGCGGCGCTGCAGCGCGCCGGCCTGGCGCACATCGCCACGTTCTGGAGCGTGGACGACGCGGTCTGCGCGGCACAGGCGCCGGCCATACCCGAGCAGCCCGCTGCGAAGTAGCCCCGCGTGCGGGCACGAGGGGTATGGTGGATCTTCCACCACTGGAAAGGAGCCTCCCATGACCGCCATGATGAAAGCCGCCGTCTTCGTGGAAAAAGGCCGTATCGCGCTGGCCGACAAGCCCATTCCCGGCGTCGGGCCCAACGATGCGCTGGTGCGCATCACCACCACCACCATCTGCGGCACCGACGTGCACATCCTCAGGGGCGAGTACCCGGTGGCGCCGGGCCTGACCGTGGGCCACGAGCCCGTGGGCGTGATCGAGAAGCTCGGCAGCGCCGTGCAGGGCTACCAGGAGGGCCAGCGTGTGATCGCCGGCGCCATCTGCCCCAACTTCAACAGCTATGCCGCGCAGGACGGCTACCCGAGCCAGGACGGCAGCTACCTGGCGGCGCGCGGCCTGTGCGGCTGCCACGGCTACAAGGCCACGGCGGGCTGGCGCTTCGGCAACCTGATCGACGGCACGCAGGCCGAGTACGTGCTGGTGCCCGACGCGCAGGCCAACCTGGCGCCCATTCCCGACGGCCTGACCGACGAACAGGTGCTGATGTGCCCGGACATCATGTCCACCGGCTTCAAAGGCGCGGAAAACGCCAACATCCGCATCGGCGACACCGTGGTGGTGCTGGCGCAAGGCCCCATCGGCCTGTGCGCCACGGCCGGCGCGCGCCTGCTGGGGGCCACCACCATCATCGCCGTGGACGGCAACGACCACCGCCTGGGCATCGCCAAAAAGATGGGCGCCGACGTAACGCTGAACTTCCGCGACGTGGACGTGGTGGAGGAAGTGATGAAGCTCACGGGCGGCAAGGGCGCCGACAGCGCCATCGAGGCGCTCGGCACCCAGGCCACCTTCGCGCAGGCCATGCAGGTGCTCAAGCCCGGCGGCACGCTCTCCAGCCTGGGGGTGTACTCGGAGGATGTGTCGATCCCGCTGGCGCAGTTCGCGGCCGGACTGGGCGACCACACCATCCGCACCGCGCTGTGCCCCGGCGGCAAGGAGCGCATGCGCCGCCTGATGAACGTGATCGCCGCCCAGCGCCTGGACCTGGGGGTGCTGGTGACGCACCAGCGCAGGCTGGACGACATCGTGGAGGCCTACGACCTGTTCGCCCACCAGCGCGACGGCGTGCTGAAGATCGCCATCACGCCATAGCGGCGGCGCACGCCCCGCGCAGTCTCAAGCAAAACCGCGCAGTTGCCCCCATTCGGCCCAGGGCGCGCGCGGGGTGCGCAGGGTGTTGATGGGCGCGGCCGTGTCCTCATAGCCCAGCGCCACGCCCACGGCCACGCGGTAGCCCTCGGGCAGATCCAGCTGCTGCTGCACGGCGGCGGTGTAGCGGCGCCAGAAGCCCTGGGCGCAGGTGGCCAGCCCGTGCTGCACGGCCAGCAGCATCAGCGACTGCAGGTAGATGCCGAGGTCGGCCCACTGCGGCATGCCCATGCGCTCATCCACGCACACGAAGATGCCCACGGGGGCACCGAAGAACGCGGCATTCCTGGCCAACTGGTTCAGGCGCCCGGCCTTGTCCTCGCGCGGAATGCCCAGCGTGCGGTACAGGTCCTCGCCATTGGCGAAGCGGCGCGTGCGGTAAGGCTCCCACAGGCTCGGGGGATAGGACTGCAGGCTCTCGTCCTCGCCCGGCTGGGCCTGCGCCACGGCGGCCAGCAATGCGCGCAAGGGCTCCCCGGCCAGGGCCACCACGCGCCAGGGCTGCAGGTTGCCGCCCGACGCGGCCTGGGCGGCCTCCTGCAGCAGGGTCTGCACCAGCGCGGCGGCGGGCACCTGGGGCAGGAATGCGCGCACCGAACGGCGCGCGCGCAAGGCTTGGGAAACGTCCATGGGAATCACTTGCCGATGATGTCGTTGAGCTTGGCCGCCTGGAACTGCTCGCAGCGCACGGCTTCGAGCGGCACGCAGCCGGCGCTTTGCGGGGTGGATTGCGAGAGCTTCTCGATGGCCTGCCACAGCAGCGCGATCTGGTGCTCCTGCGAGGCGGCGGAGTCGATCAGGCCGCGCATGGCCTGGGTGATGGGATCGTCCTGCTGCTGCGTCACGCCGTAGGCGCTGAACTGCGCCTCTTCGCCCTTGTGCGGCTCAGTCACGTCGGCGCTGTGCCCGTCCCTGGAGGGGATGATGCGCGCCGGAATGCCCACCGCCGTGGCCCCCGCGGGCACGGGCTTGATGACCACGGCGTTGGAGCCTATTTTTGCCCCGTCGCCCACATCGAAGCCGCCCAGCACCTTGGCCCCGGCGCTGACCACCACGTTCCGGCCCAGCGTGGGGTGGCGCTTGGTGCCCTTGTAGAGCGACGTGCCGCCGAGCGTGACGCCGTGGTAGATGGTGCAGCCATCGCCCACCACCGCCGTCTCGCCGATCACCACGCCCATGCCGTGGTCGATGAACACGCGCTCGCCCAGCACCGCGCCGGGGTGGATCTCGATGCCCGTGAGCCAGCGGCCGGCATGCGAGAGAAAGCGCCCCAGCCACTTGAGGCCGTGGTGCCAGCACCAGTGCGCCAGGCGGTGCAGCCAGATCGCGTGCAGCCCCGGATAACAGGTGACCACCTCCCACAGGCTGCGCGCGGCAGGATCGCGGTCGAGGATGCACTGGATATCGGAGCGCAGGCGGGCAAACATTGCTTTTTGTTATATCTAAAGACGAAAGCCGGTCAGTCTAGCGGCTTCGCCGGGCGCGCCTGGAGCATGGATTTGGCGACACCGCGCAGGATGTGGATTTCCTCGGCCGTGAGCTGTGCGCGGTTGAACAGCTGGTTCAGGCGCGGCATGAGCTTCTTGGGCGCGGCCGGGTCGAGAAAGCCGATGGCCGTGAGCGCCTGCTCCCAGTGCGCCAGCATGCCCGCCACCTGCGCGGCGTCGGCGCGCAGCGGCGCGGCCTGCGCATCCTGCACCGCGAAGCCGCCCAGGGCATGGCGCCATTCGTAGGCCACCACCTGCACCGCCGCGCCCAGGTTGAGCGAGCCGAAGCGCGGATTGGTGGGAATGGAAAGCGCCACGTGGCAGCGGTACACATCTTCATTCGCCATGCCGAAGCGCTCGGAGCCGAACAGGAAGGCCACGCCAGTTTCCTGCGCCAAATCGGCCTCCAGCGCTTTTCCATCAAGCGCTGGGAGCTCTTTTTTCAATAGCAAATCGAAGTGCGTGCGCGGCGTGCGCGTGGGCGGGCCAAAGTCGCGCGGCGTCATCGCGGTGGCGCACAGGTGGCTCATGCCATCGAGCGCATCGTCCAGCGTTTCGACGATGCGCGCATTCTCCAGCACGTCCAGCGCGCCGCTGGCGCGCTGGATGGTTTCCTCCTTGCGCAGCACGTTGGGCCAGCGCGGCGCGACCAGCACGAGGTCATCGAACCCCATGGTCTTCATAGCGCGCGCGGCGGCACCGACGTTGCCGGCATGGCTGGTGTGAATCAGAATGAAGCGTGTACGCATGGCGGCGGAAAAATCGGCAAACTGCGATTGTCGCCGCCACGCCTTCCGCGCACGGTGCACCGCATGGCCCGCTCGCGCGTTGAAACCCGAAACCGTTTTCTGGAGACCCTTGATGCACAGCCTCGCCCCCCGCCCATCCGGCGCCGCCCGCCTGCGGCCTTCCTGGCAGTCCCTGTGGCTGCTCGGCCTGTTCACCTTGCTGCTGCTGGCGCTGAGCGGCCCCGCCCGCGCCCAGCGCGGCGGCGAATACCAGGTCACGCGCGCCACCTACGGCACGTCCTGGCAGGGCATGGACGTCACGCAGCGCGTGCGCCAGCTGGCGCAGCAGGGCGGCAGCTTCCAGGTGGGCAACGACCTGTTCGGCGCCGACCCCGCGCCCAACCAGCGCAAGGCGCTGCGCATCGAGGCCCAGGGCTGGGACGGCCGCGCACGCACCTTCGAGGTGGCCGAGTCGCAGTGGCTGGACACCGCGCCCTTCGCCCCGCAGGGCGGTGGCGGCTGGTACCCCGGCCAGGGGCAGGGCCCCGGCCATGACCAGGGCCACTGGAACCACAACAGCCAGGTGCTGCAGGCCACCTACGGCACGCCCTGGCAGGGCATGGACGTGACCGAGCGCGTGCGCCAGCTGGCACGCCAGGGCAGCGGCTTCAGCGTGGGCAACGACCTGTTCGGCGCCGACCCCGCGCCCAACCAGCGCAAGGTGCTGCGCGTGCAGATCCGTGGCCGCGACGGCCGCACGCAGACGGCGGAGTACGCCGAATCCTCGTGGGTCAGCCCCTCCCAGCTCGTGGACGGCTATGGCGGCAACGGCGGCTACAACCCCGGCGGCCCGGGCTACGGCTACCTGACCATCCACCGCGCCACCTATGGCGACGGCTACCGCCAGGTGGACGTGACCCAGCGCCTGCGCTCCTACATCTACGACGGGCGGCTGAACGTGGAAGCCGGCAACGACCTGGCCGGCACCGACCCGGCGCCCAACCGGCGCAAGCAGCTGTACGTGGAGTACTCGGTGGGCAACAACGGCCGGACCCAGCGGGTCACCGTGGGCGAGTCGGACCGGCTGCGCCTGCCCTGACGCACGCCCCCGCCCGCTGCGCCCTGGCGCGCAGCGGGTAGAATCATGGCCCTTTCTGCGCTTCCCCCGCTTCTCGCCGCATCGCCGGTTCCGCCCCGCGCCTCCTGGCCGGGCCATCGCCCTTCCCCCCACAATCCATGTCGTCCAACCTGCACCCCATGCTCAACGTGGCCATCAAGGCCGCTCGCGCCGCCGGCGCCATCATCAACCGCGCCGCGCTCGACGTGGAGGCGGTGCGCATCTCGCAAAAGCAGGTGAACGACTTCGTGACCGAGGTGGACCACGCCGCCGAGCAGGCCATCATCGAGACCCTGCTCACGGCCTACCCCGGCCACGGCATCCTGGCCGAGGAAACCGGCAGCACGCACGGCGCCAAGCATTCGGACTACGTCTGGATCATCGACCCGCTGGACGGCACGACCAACTTCATCCACGGCTTCCCGGTGTACTGCGTGAGCATCGCCATGGCCTTCAAGGGCAAGGTCGAGCATGCCGTGGTGTACGACCCGACGCGCAACGACCTGTTCACCGCCACGCGCGGGCGCGGCGCCTTCATGAACGACCGGCGCATCCGCGTCTCCAAGCGCACCCAGTTGAAGGACTGCCTGGTCTCCACGGGCTTCCCGTTCCGCCCCGGCGACAACTTCAAGAACTACCTGGCCATGATGGCCGACCTCATGCCGCGCACCGCCGGCCTGCGCCGCCCCGGTGCCGCCGCGCTCGACCTGGCCTACGTGGCCGCCGGGTTCGCCGACGGTTTCTTCGAGTCCGGCCTGTCGATCTGGGACGTGGCCGCCGGCTCGCTGCTGGTGACCGAGGCCGGTGGCCTCATCGGCAACTTCACCGGCGAAGCCGACTTCCTGGAACAAAAGGAATGCCTGGCCGCCAGCCCGCGCATCTACGGCCAGTTGGTGCCGCTGCTGGGCAAGTACAGCAAGTTCGCCAGCGCGGGCGAAAAGGCCGCGCTGCGCCAGGCCGGCGAGCGCCCCGCTGCTGAAGAAGTAGGCGAAGCCAAGGCGCCCGAAACGCCTCCGGCCGAGGACGGCGAGAGCGCCTGAGTTCCCGGCGCTACGGCGCTAGCCGCCCGCAGCCAGCCCCTGCCGCACCGTGGGGTAGCGCAGCGCCAGGCGCAGTTCGCCGCGCATGCGCCGCGTATCCAGGCGGCGCGATTCCCCCATGAAGCTCAGTAGCATCGGCGGCAGCTCGCTCTGCGCCTGCACGCGCGTGATGCGCGGCGGGCGCGGCAGGCCGTACAGGTCGGCCGCCCAGTCGAAGTAGTCGCCCATCTTCATGTCGCTGGCATCGCTCACGTTGCAGGTGCGCTGCGCGCGCCCGCGCCACAGCGCCAACGCACAGGCGCGGCCCAGGTCGTCGGCGTGGATGTGGTTGGTGTACACGTCGTCCTGCGGCGCCAGCACCGGCGTGCCGCGGCGCAGGCGCGCCTCGGGCGTGCCGCCCTCGCGGTCGGGCGCGTAGATGCCCGGGATGCGCAGGATGCTCACGCGCACCCCGACGCATCCCCAGGCGCGCAGCGCGCGCTCGGCGTCCACGCGGCGGCGCGCGCGCGGCGTCCGTGGCGCCACGGGGCGCGCCTCGTTCACCCAGTCCCCGCCGCAGTCGCCATAGACCCCGGTGGTGGAACCATAGACCAGCGCGCGCGGCGGCTGGCGCCGGCGCAGCGCGCACACCAGCGCCCAGGTGCGTGGATCGCCGTCGCCCTCGCCGGGCGGCGGGGCCAGGTGCAGCACGCGCGTGGCCAGGCCCGCCAGGCGGCGCAGCGTGCCGGCATCGTCCAGGTTGCCCGCCAGGGGGGTGATGCCCGCCGCGCGCAGCGGGGCGCGGCGCTCGGCGCTGGAGGTCAGCGCCAGCACGCGCGCATGGCGCAGTTCGCGCGCGGCGCGCAGGCCGACGTCGCCACAGCCGACGACAAGCACGCGCTCGCGGCGAAAGCGCGCCGGGAGCGCGCCCAGAGGGTTTTGGTTAGAAGGCACAGTTCAAGGGCACAATGTCCGGTTGGCTTTGTTTGACAACGACTCCAAGGATACCCACTCCATGATGCCCCCTGCTGCCGACACCGCCTTCCAGATCACCGTGCAGCCGAGCGGGCGCGGCTTCCAAGCCCGTGGCGGCGAATCCATCCTCGCGGCGGCGATCCAGCACGGCGTGGGCCTGCCCTACGGCTGCAAGGACGGCGCCTGCGGCTCGTGCAAGTGCAAAAAGCTCAGCGGCACCGTCAGCCACGGCCCGCACCAGGACAAGGCCCTGAGCGCCGAGGAGGAAGCCGCCGGCTACGTGCTGACCTGCTGCGCCCACCCGCAGTCCGACGTGGTGCTCGAATCGCGCCAGGTGACCGACGAACGCGCCTACCCCGTGAAGAAGCTGCCCGTGCGCGTGGCGGCGCTGGAGAAGAAGTCGCACGACGTGATGCAGTTGCGCCTGCAACTGCCCGCCACCGACGTGTTCCGCTACCACGCGGGCCAGTACATCGAGTTCGTGCTGCAGGGCGGCCTGCGCCGCGCCTATTCCATGGCCACGGCGCCGCACCAGCAGGACGACGCGCCCGGGCTGGAGCTGCACATCCGCCACATGCCGGGCGGGCGCTTCACCGACCATGTCTTCCACGCCATGAAGGAAAAGGAGATCCTGCGCATCGAGGGGCCGTTCGGCAGCTTCTTCCTGCGCGAGGACTCGGACAAGCCCATCGTGCTGCTCGCCTCGGGCACCGGCTTCGCGCCGGTGAAGGCGCTGATCGAGCACCTGCAGCACAAGGGCATCACGCGGCCCACGGTGCTCTACTGGGGCGGGCGCCGCCCGCGCGACCTGTACATGCACGACTGGATGCTGGCGCGCACGGCCGAGATGCCGCACCTGCGCTACGTGCCCGTGGTGTCCGACGCGCTGCCCGAGGACGGCTGGAGCGGCCGCACCGGCTTCGTGCACCAGGCCGTGCTGGACGACTTCGCCGACCTCTCCGGCCACCAGGTCTATGCCTGCGGCGCGCCCATCGTGGTCGATACGGCGCGCGAGCGCTACACCGCCACGCGCGGCCTGCCGCCCGAGGAATTCTTCGCCGACGCCTTCACTTCCGAGGCCGACAAACACTGAACGGACGACGCACCATGCAACGCAGAACCCTTCTGGTCCATACCGCCGCAGCCGCCATGGCCCTGGCCGCCCCGCTGGCCCTGGCGCAGAACGCGCCCATCCGCCTGATCGTGCCCTACCCGCCGGGCGGGCCGCTGGACGTAACGTCGCGCGTGCTGGCCGAGCGCGTGCGCGACACGCTGGGCACCGTGATCATTGAGAACAAGGCCGGCGCGGGCGGCAACATCGGCGCCGATGCCGTGGCCAAGGCCGCGCCGGACGGCATGACCATCGGCCTGGCCGCCACGGCCACGCACGCCGTCAACCCCTGGCTGTACCAGCGCATGCCCTACGACGCGGGCAAGGATTTCGCCGCCATCACACAGATGGTGCGCGTACCCAACGTGCTGGTGATGAACGCGGCCCGCGCCGAACAGCTGAAGATCCGCAGCGTGGCCGACCTCATCGCCTACGCCAAGGCCCACCCGGGCAAGCTCAACTACGGCAGCGGCGGCAACGGCAGCGCGGGCCACCTGGCAGGCGAGATGTTCAAGCAGAAGGCGGGCATTTTTGCCCTGCACATTCCCTACCGGGGCGCGAACCCGGCGCAGCTGGCGCTGCTGGCCGGGGAGGTCGATTTCAACATCGACAACCTCGCCGCAGCCGCCCCCAACATCAAGGCCGGCAAGCTCAAGGCGCTGGCCGTCACATCGACCGCCGCCAGCCCCATGCTGCCGGGCGTGCCGCCGCTGGCCGACACCTTCAAGGGCTTCACCATCGACACCTGGTGGGGCCTGGTGGCCCCGGCGCACACGCCGCCCGCCACCATCGCGCGGCTGAACAAGGCGTTCACCGAAGCCCTCAAGTCCCCCGAGACCCAGACCCGCTTCGCCACCCTCATGGCCGAGCCCGTGCCGACCACGCCGGAGCAGTTCGAGACCTTCATGGCCAGCGAACGCGCCAAGTACCAGCAGGTGGTGAAGGCCTCGGGCGCGCAGGTGGACTAAGGTGAAACGACACCCCCCTGAGCCGCTTCGCGGCGGGGCGGCCCTTGCGCGGCATCTGCTGGCCTGGCCGCGCCGGTTTCGTGGGCTGCCGGTGGCGCGCAACGCCATGGGTAACTGACTGCACTCCGAAAGAACACCATGGATACCATCACCAACCTGTGGAGCGGCCGCGCGGGCCTGGCCCGCACGTACTGGGGCTACGGCGTCGCCGCCAGCCTGCCATGGGCGCTCGCGCTGTGGCTGCTGGCGCCGGGCAGCCCGGTCGCCATCGCCGTGGTCTTCGCCTTCTGCGCCTACGCCGCGCTGGCGAACATCGGCATCTGGCGGGCGGCATCGGCCTACGCCGGGCCTGCCGTCTGGGCCATGCTGGGCAAGGTGGTTTCCGCCCTCGGGCTGCTGGCGGCAGCGGGCGCGGCGGCCATGGTCGCCGTGGCGCTGGAGGGCGGGAACATGCAGGTGCCAAGGGCCCGGCTGCCCGCGTACCAGGGCGCCGCCGCCCCCGCCGGGCCCCACGATTCCGTGGATGTCGAGCTGGCCCGCATGGACAGCACCCACCCTGGATGGCGCGACACCGTGAAGTCGCAGGAATTCCATGACTGGCTGGCCACGCAGAATCCCCAGTTGAAGGCTGTCCTCGATACGGCGGACACGGCGGAGAAACTCTCGGACATCCTCCTCATGTACGAGGCGCAAAAGAAGTAAAAAAGGCCTCTAGCCCTTGCCAGTCAAGCGCTGGCAGCTATCAAACCAGGAGTTCCCGCATGAGCTGCAGGCGCACCTGGGCCTGCTCCAGCAGCGCACCGAACGCCGGCCCGCCGATGACGGCGAACTCATCCTGGCGCGCGCCGGCCAGCACGTCGGGCAGCGTGGTGGGCAGGCCCACGTGGCACATCAGCAGATCGCCCTGGTGCGCGGCATGCAGCCAGCGCGCCAGGCGCGCGCGGTAGCCATCGGCCCCGCCGGTGAAGTCGTACACCCCCAGCAAACAGGCGTTCTGCCGCAGGCCCTGGCGCCGCGCCAGCGCGGCCAGCGCGTGGCTGCCCAGGGTGGCGATGACCTGGCTCTTGAAGGCGGTGCGCGCGTCGGCATGGGCGGCGCGCGGCGCACTGCGCGTGGCGCGCAGCCACAGCCCGCCCTGGGGGTAGCGGCGCGCCAGCTCGGCCAGCAGCAGCGTGCGCACCACGGGCAGCTGGTGCACGTGCTGGTGGCCGTCCACGTAGGCCGGCGCCCGGCCCATGGCGTGCTCGAAGGCGTCGAGCTGCGCGGCGATTTCGCGCTGCAGGGCGTTGCGGTCGAGCGCCCCCAGGTAGGCGCGCGCGATCAGCCGCGACAGCGGAAAACGCAGCGCCGGGTCAAGCGCGCATTCGGTCAGGTCCAGGTGCAGCCCGACCTCGACCGCCGCGCCGTCCAGGGCGCGCAGCGCGGGCGCGCCCAGGCCCCAGGCCGGCCCGCCCACCATGGCCGAGACGGCCTGCACCCGCCCCAGCCGCGCCAGCGCCAGCACGGCCTGGTTGACGCCGTCGTTCAGGCCATAGTCGTCCACGCACAGGGCGATGCCGCGCCCGCTGCTGCTATGCTGCGGCGCCTCATGCACCGTACCGACCGCCATCTCCGTCTTGCTCATTCCTCGTTCCTGTTCAAGCGCCAGCGCGGGCGCGTGGCCTGGTTCATCGTCGTCGGCTGCGCCGCCGCCGCCGTGCACTGGAGCGTGGCCACCGCCTGCGTGGCACTGGGCGGGCTGGCGCCGCTGCAGGCCAACGTGGCGGGCTGGCTGGTGGCGTTCGCCGTCTCGTTCAGCGGCCACCACTTCCTGAGCTTTCGCGGCCACGGCAGCGGCATGGGCCGGGCCGCGCTGCGCTTCTTCGCCATCTCGGCCGGGGGCTTCGCCCTCAACGAGGCTGCCTACGCGCTGCTGCTGCACTGGACCCGCGCGCGCTACGACATTCTGCTGGCGATCGTGCTCGTCGGCGTGGCCGGGCTCACTTACCTGCTGAGCCGCCATTGGGCATTTCTGCGCACGCAGTGAGCTGCGCGGAGCGCACGCGCCACAGCGTGATCTCGTGCACCGTGCGCACCGCCTCGGCCTGCGCCAGGAAGGGGTAGCGCGGGGCCAGGTACTGCTCGGCCATCACCCAGCTCACGGGTGCCACACACAACGCGGGCAGCAGCGCCTCGGGGCGCAGCAGCAGGCGCTGCGCGGCGGCCGGGTCGAACTCGCCGGCGTCGGCGATTTCCTTGCGCCAGTTGTCGCGCTGCTTCACGGCCGGCGTGCCCCAGTCATCCACCACGTGCACCGGCGCGCGCAGGCGGGCGTAGAACGGCACGTCGTAGAAGTATTCCTCGAGCATGTAGACGGGCTCGTCCGCCTGGCGCTCGGCGCCCAATGTCTGGCCCAGGCTGCGCAGCGAATAGTCCTGGTGCACCGTCAGCCACCCCACCACGGCGAGCGCCAGCAGCCCGCCGCTGGCGACGCTGGCGGCCCAGGCGCGGCGGCGCCCCGGGGTGGTGGCCAGGCGCTGGCTGGCGTCGGCCAGCAGCCAGGCCAGCGGCGCCACGGCCGGCAACACGTAGCCCACCAGCTTGGACTTGGGGATGGAGAAGAACAGCAGCACGCTGCCCACGGCCACCAGCATCAGCAGGCGCACCGCACCCTGCGGCGTGGCCCGCGCGCCCACCGCCTCGGCCCAGTAGCCGCGGTCGAGCAGGTGCGGGCACCACACCAGGCTGGGCAGGCTCAGCAGCGCCAGCACGGCGGGATAGAACCACACCGGCATGACGTTGTTGAAGCCGCCCACCGAGAAGCGCTGGAAATGCTGCACCACGAAGAAGTAGTGCAGGAAGTCGTCGAAACGCATCTGCATGGCCACGTACCAGGGAGCCGCCACCAGCAGGAAGATGCCCGCGCCGGGCAGGCTCAGCAGCGCCCACAGCGTGCGCCAACGCCAGCGCAGCAGCAGCCACAGGCCGAGCGTCAGCGCCGGGATGACAAAGCCGATCAGCCCCTTGGCCAGCACGCCCAGCCCGGCCAGCGCGTAGCCCAGCCAGAGCGCGCGGCGGTGCGGCTGGCCCTGCTCGAAGCGCAGCGCCGCGTGCGCCAGCGCCAGCACCGTGGCGGTGATGCAGCCGGCCACCAGCATGTCGAGGTTAGCGAACTGCCCGCCGATGAACAGCAGCGGCTGCAACAGCAGCACCCACAGCGTGCGCCGCGCCGCCGCCTGCCCGCACCAGTGGCGCGTGAACAGGTACAGCGCCATGCTGCCCAGCGTGGCGCCGCACAGCGAGGCCGCGCGCCCGGCGATCTCCACCAGCCCGAACAGCGACAGCGCCGCGCCCGAGAGCCAGTAGAACAGCGGCGGCTTGTGGAAGAACGGCAGGCCGTTGAGCGTGGGGGTGAGCCAGTCGCCCGAGCGCACCATCTCCCAGGCCACGCCGGCGTAGCGCCCTTCGTCGGGCACCATGAGGGGACGCAGCCAGGCCGTGGCCGCGAGCCAGGCCGCCACCAGGGCCAGGGTGGCCAGGGCGTCGCGCCAGGCGCCGCCGTGTCCGGCGCTCTGTCCAGCGCTCTGTTCGTGGCGGCTCATGCCTCGTCCCGCAGGCCCCGGCCCAGCTCGCGCTTGACCAGGTACAGCGGCCGGCACTTGACCTCTTCGTAGATGCGCCCCACGTACTCGGCCACCACGCCGAGCGACACGAGCTGGATGCCGACGAACAGCATCAGGCTGACGACGATGGTGGTCCAGCCGCCGACTTCGTGGCCGTGCAGGAAGTATTCGAGCGTCAGGTACGCACCGTAGCCGAACGCCGCCAGCGCCAGCACAAAGCCCAGCCCGATCACCGCGCGCAGTGGCCACACCGAGAAGGCGGTGAGCCCGTCGATGCCGAAGCGGATCAGGCGCCGCTTGCTGAAATGGCTGGTGCCATGGGCACGTTCGTCGGGCAGGTAAGGCACGGCCACGGCGTCGAAGCCGACCCAGGCGTACAGGCCCTTCATGAAGCGGTTGCGCTCGGGCAGCGCCAGCAGCGCCTGCACCACCTTGCGGTCCATGAGGCGGAAGTCGCCCGCGCCTGGCGGCAGGCGGAAGCGCTCGCCGCCGTTGATGAGGCCGTAGAACCAGTCGGTGCCCACGCGCTTGAAGGCCGATTCGGCCTCGCGGTGCTCGCGCACGGCGTACACCACGTCGGCCCCAGCGCGCCAGTGGCGCACGAAGGTGTCGAGCAGCGCCGGCGGGTGCTGCATGTCGGAGTCCATCATCACCACCGCGTCGCCCGCGGCGGCTTCGAGGCCGGCGCTCAGCGCCGCCTCCTTGCCGAAGTTGCGCGACAGCAGCACGGCGCGCACACCGGGCTCGCGCGTCCACTCGCGCATGCGCTCGGCCGTGGCGTCGGTGCTGCCGTCGTCCACCAGCACGATCTCCCAGCGCGGCGCCAGGCTGGCCAGCTTGGCGCGCAGCAGCGGCAGCAGTTGCTCCAGATTGCGCGCCTCGTTGTAGCAGGGCACGACGCAGGAGAGCGATGCCAGTTCACGCGGCGGCTGCATGGCAGGGCTTGGAGGGTTCATGGCGCGCTCCCGCGCAGCCGCGCGGCTGCACCCGAATAGGCATCAAATTGCCCTCCAGCCCTTTGCTGGCAAGCGGTAGCAGCTATGAAATTTGAGTACATAAAGGCAAACGGCGCGGAGGGATGGAGGACACGGGTACGCATCGTAATGCGAGTCACCACGCCCCCAGGCATTCGATGCGCTGCCCGGCCACGGCCTGTAGCTGTTCGGGCGTGGCCCAGCCGGGGCGCAGCTCGGCCAGCGGCCGCAGCACGAAGGCGCGCTCCCACAGGCGCGGGTGCGGCACGGTGAGCGTGGGGGTCGCAATGGACTGGTCGCCGTAGAGCAGCACGTCGAGGTCCAGCGTGCGCGGCGCATTGCGGTAGGGGCGCTCGCGGCCCGCCGCCTGCTCCAGCGCCTGCAGGGCCTGCAGCAGCGCCTGCGGCGCCAGCGCGGTGCGCAGCGCGGCCACGGCGTTCAGGTAGTCCGGGCCGGTGGCGTCCACGGGCGCGCTGCGGTACAGCGAGGACACGCGCAGCACATCGGTGCCAGGGAGCCGCTCCATGGCCTGCACGGCACCCGCCAGCGCGGCGCGCGCATCGCCGAGATTGGCACCCAGGCCGATCCAGGCCGGGGCCGGAAAAACAGGGTCAGTCACCCTGCCCCGCATCGCTGGCGCCGCCCTGCCCGCCGCCGGGCTTGCGGCGGCGGCGGCGGCGCTTCTTCGGCGCGTCGGTGGCGGGGGCGGCGTCGTCCGCCAGGGCCGGCGGCTCGGCGCCATCGGCCTTGGGCACGCGGTGCGCCACGGCCGGGGCCTTGCGCTGCTGGGCGCGCTGGGCCTGGCGCTGCTCCTCGCGCACCTGGGCCATCATGTCCTCGCGGCGCGCGTCGTCGGTCAAGGAAAACTCCTGCCACCACTCGACCAGCTCGTCGCTGGCCTCGCCCAAGTCGGCGCGCAGGCGGAAGAAGTCGAACCCGGCACGGAAGCGGATGTGCGCCACCATGCTGAACGGCTGGCTGCCCGAGCGCTTGTCGAAGCGCGGCTGCATGACCCAGATCTCGCGCATGTCGGCGGCCAGCTTGCCACGGCCCGAGACGTCGCCGATGCGCTGCTCGAACGCTTCGTCGATGGCGTCCTGCAGCGCCGGGAAGGCGTGCTCGCCACGCGCCAGGCGCTGCTCCCAGCCGGCCTTCACGTCCTGCCACAGCACGCAGGCGAGCAGGAAGCTCGGCGCCACGGCCTTGCCCTCGGCCACGCGGCGGTCGGTGTCCTGCAACACGGCGCGCACCAGCGGGTTGCCGGCGCGCTGCACCACCACGTCGAGCAGCGGGTAGATGCCTTTTTCCAGACCGAGCTTCTGCAACTGCTCCACCGAGGCCAGGGCGTGGCCGGTCTGCAGCAGCTTGAGCATTTCGTCGAACAGGCGGCTTTGCGGCACCTCCTGCAGCAGGTGCTGGCTGGCCACCAGGGGCTTGCCGGTCTTGGGCTCCAGGGCAAAGCCGAGGCTGGAGAGCTTGGCGGCGAAGCGCACGGCGCGGATGATGCGCACCGGGTCCTCGCGGTAGCGCGTGGCCGGGTCGCCGATCATGCGCAGCACGCGCTTTTGCGCGTCCTCGATGCCCTTGTGGTAGTCCACCACGACCTGGGTCTCGGGGTCGTAGTACATGGCGTTGACGGTGAAGTCGCGCCGCGCCGCGTCCTGATCCTGCGGGCCCCAGACGTTGTCGCGCAGCACGCGGCCCGAAGCGTCCACGGCATGCTGCATGCCCGAGAGCTGGGCCTTGCTGGTGCGCTCGTTGCCGCTGACCTGCTCGGCCGCGCTGTTGTCCAGGTAGGCGCGGAAGGTGGAGACCTCGATCACCTCGTGCTCGCGCCCGCGCCCGTGCACAACGTGCACGATGCGAAAGCGCTTGCCGATGATGAAGGCGCGCCGGAACAGCCCCTTGACCTGCTCGGGCGTGGCGTTGGTGGCCACGTCGAAGTCCTTGGGGCGCAGGCCCAGCAGCAGGTCGCGCACGGCGCCGCCAACGATGTAGGCTTCAAAACCGGCGTCCTGCAGCGTGCGCACCACGTCCACGGCACGCCGGTCCACCAGCTCGGGGTTGATGCCGTGCACGCTGGCGGGGACTTCCACACGCTTGCCAAAGCGGGGCTTGCGAGACTTCGCGCCATCTGCCTTGCCCAGCAGCTTGTCGATGAAAGTTTTGATCATGGTTGCGCAGAAAACAGGTCAAGAATGGGCCAGCCGCGCTCTTGCGCGATGGCACGCAGGCGCGCATCGGGGTTCGTGGCCACGGGGTGGTTCACGGTCTCCAACAAAGGCAGGTCGTTGGTGGAGTCGCTGTAGAAGGTGCTCTCCACGGCGTCCCAGGCCAGGCCGCGCTCGGCCAGCCAGCGCGCCATGCGGCGCACCTTGCCCTCGCGCATGGTGGCTTCGCCAGCGATCTCGCCGGTGTACCAACCATCGGGGCCGCGCTCCAGCTCCAGTGCCAGCAATTCGGGCACGCCCAGGGCCTGGGCAATGGGGCGCGTCACAAATTCGTTGGTGGCGGTAATGATGAGCACCTGGTCGCCCGCCTCCTGGTGGCGGCGCAGCAGCGCCAGGGCCTGGGGGCGGATGGCCGGGACGATGACCTCTTGCATAAAGCGCGCGTGCGCCTGAGCCGCCTCCTGCGGGCCGCGCTCGCGCACGGCCTCCGTGGCAAAGCGCACGTAGTCGGGCACGTTCAGCCGGCCTGCCTGGTAATCGGCGTAAAACGCGGCATTGCGCCGGCCAAACTCGGCCGCGTCGCGCCAGCCAATGCGGATGGTGAACTCGCCCCACTCGTAGTCAGAGTCGAGGGGCAGCAAAGTATGGTCAAGATCGAACAAGGCCAGCCGAGGGCGGCCAGCCTGCGTGTCAGTGTGTACCAAGGTGTTGGCGCCGCGTACAGCGCTCCTCCTGTTTTGATAGCTTCCAGCGCTTGCCTGGCAATGGCTGGAGGCCTATTTGATGCATAAAACTCACTCCGTCTCCAGCATGGTCTTGAGTAGCGGAATGGTGATGGCGCGCTGGGTGCGCAAGGCAAAGCCGTCGAGCTGCTCGAGCAGTTGCATCAGGCTGCCCAGATCGCGCGAAAAGCGGCGCAACATGTAGTCCATCACGTCGTCGCCCAGGAAAATGCCGCGCGCGTCGGCCTCCTGGCGCAGCACGGCGCGGCGCGCCGTTTCGTCGGGCAGGTGCAACTGGAACACATGGCCCCAGCCCAGGCGCGAGCGCAGGTCGTCGCGCAGCGGCAGATCGGCAGGCGGCAAGCTGCCCGCTGCCAGCACCCAGCGCGGCGTGCCAGTGGCGGGGCTGGTGGCGTTGACGAACCAGTTGAACGCCATGGCCTGCTGCGCGCAGGTGTACAGGTGCACGTCGTCAAGCAACACCGCCGCCCAGGACTCTTCGAACGCAGGCGGCTGCGCGCTGCTGGCGTCGAGCCAGCCCACAGCCAGGCCGCGCTCGCGCAGCGCCTCGCGCACGGCCTTGAGCAAATGCGTCTTGCCACAGCCGGACTCGCCCCACAGATACATAGGCACAGCGGCACGCAACGCGCCGCCGTTGTCGCTCTCCACCGCCAAGCGCAGGTGCTGCAGCACCGCCTCGTTGGGACCGGGAAAGAAGCGCGCCAGCGTGGGCACGGGGGCCAGGCCGATGTCCAGCGCCAATTGCTTCATGTGGCTCATACCCCCGCCCCTTCAGAGCGAAGTGCGGCAAAGACTGGCATGAGGGAGGGTTGCGGCATCACAGGGGATCGGTAAGAGCAGTCCCGGCCGTAGGCGGCTGCGGCGGGTGCAAAACGGGGCATAAGGTGTTGATTTTAGTCTGGCCTGGACTCTCGCCGACGCCAACCCTTCCCCCCCGACATCGCAAGAGGCCGCAAGGGTATCCATCTACCGCCCGCGGCCCCGCGCTTTGCTAAGCTCGTCCAGCCCGTAGGGTTCCCGCCAGAAATGCTGTCCAGCCCGCGAGACCCGCGCGCCTGGATGGACATAACACACCGATGGAGCGGAATATGCGCAAGAAAGTTTTGTGGGTCATGGCGCCGCTGGCAGCGTCGCTTCTCCTGGCCAGCTGTGGCAGCAGCCACAGCCCGGACCTGATCGTAGATGACGACCCCAACAGCTGCTCGGTACTCAGCAGCAACGGCGCTCCCGTGGTCGTTGGCTCCGGCGTCAGCGGCGACCCCGCGGCACCCGAGAAGGCATCGGGCTACAGGCTAGGCCTGACGGCCAAATATTCCAGCAAATACATGGTCGTTGCCAATACGCCGTTGGCCACCAAGGCGGGGTGCGACGTCCTCAAGGCCGGTGGATCGGCAGTGGATGCAGCCGTGGCCATACAGGCCGTTCTGGGCCTGGTGGAGCCACAGTCCAGCACCATCGCAGGCAGCGCGTTCATGCTGTACTACGACGCCAAGAGCAAGAAGGTGGTCGCCTATGACGGGCGCGAGACCGCTCCAGCCGCCGCCACCGGCTACTACCTGGCGCGCCAGGACCAGGACAACCCTGATTCGCCCCCACCCGTGCCGTCGGCGCGGCGCAGTGGCCGCTCCATTGGCGTGCCTGGCGTGATGCGCATGCTCGACATGGCACACAAGGAACATGGCGTACTCGCATGGAGCGGCCTGTTTGACTATGGCATCAAGCTCTCGACCAACGGCTTCCAGATCCCCGGCCGCCTGGGCGATGCCATCGCCAGCAACGCCAGCAATCTGGCGCTGGACGCCAACGCGATGGCGACCTATTTCAATGCCGATGGCTCACCCCGCAAAACGGGCGACACCATGACAAACCTGCCCTACGCGAAAACGCTGAAGGCGCTGGCCTCGCAGGGCGCAGACGCCCTCTACACGGGGGACATCGCCAAGGCCATTGTCGCCAAGGCCGCCCAATCTGTGGGGGACGACGCCGGCAAGACGCCCATCACCCCCAGCCTGATGACTTTGACCGACTTGGCGGCCTACCGGGCCAAGAAGCGCGACCCGGTTTGCACCACCTACCGCGACGCTTACCACGTATGCACCATGGCGCCCCCCTCCTCCGGCGGCATCGCGATCGCGCAGTCGCTGGGCATCCTGGGCCAATTCAACCTGGCGCCCTACGCGCCGACGAACCCCAGCAACGAAGGCGGCGTGCCCGGCGTGATGGGCGTGCATCTGGTATCCGAGGCTGAGCGCCTGGCCTATGCCGACCGCGACAAATACGTGGCCGACACCGACTTCGTGCCGCTGCCGGCCCAAGGCCTCGCCTCTCTGCTGAGCCCCGACTACCTCAAGCAGCGCGCCCGCCTGATCAATCCGGACAAGAGCATGGGTACAGCCACCGCCGGCGATTTCGGCACGGTGCCTGTGGGCGTCGACAAGACGGTGGAGCATGGAACCACCCACTTCTCCGTGGTGGACGCCTATGGCAACGTGGTGTCGATGACGACGACAGTGGAGTCGAGCATGGGCTCCTTCCACATGGCCGAAGGCTTCCTGCTAACCAACCAACTCACGGACTTCTCTGCCACGCCAGTGGATGCCGGAGGCCTGCCCGTTGCCAACCGCGTGGCCCCGGGCAAACGCCCACGCAGCACCATGGCGCCAACGCTGGTATTCAAAGGCAGCGCGCCAGGCGACTTCCTGATGGCCACTGGCTCGCCGGGCGGCGGTGCCATCATCCAATACGTATTGAAAACCGTGGTCGGCGCGCTGGACTGGCGGCTGGATGCCCAACAGGCAACGTCGCTGGTCAACTTCGGTGCGTCCAACAGCCCCAGCACAGGCATAGACGGCTCCAACACCACGCTCGACGCGGCAGGGCTGGTCAACGGCCTCAAGGCCAAGGGTCACACCGTGTCCACAGCCGCCCAGTCCAGCGGCGTGGCCACCATCATCCGCGTAACCAAGGACGGCAAGCCGCAACTGGAGGGCGGGGCCGACCCTCGGCGCGAAGGCATCGTGCTGGGCGACGGGGCCCTCTGAACCCGCCCTGCTCCTACAAGCAAGCCCTGCCCACACGGCAGGGCTTTTTTCTTGCACTACCGCCGCCAACGGACATTCCAGCACCTTAGGATGCCACCGCCCCTAAAATCGCCGGTTTGGGCCGACCCGCCAACCACGCTTTGAATTCCATGAGCTCCTCTGCCACCCCTCCCATTTCGTACAAAGACGCCGGCGTTGACATCGACGCGGGCGACGCGCTGGTCGAGCGCATCAAGCCGCTGGCCAAGAAGACCCTGCGCGAAGGCGTGATGGCCGGCATCGGCGGCTTCGGCGCGCTGTTCGAGGTGCCCA
>Ga0222428_100231_pt1 | contig 41101 bp, 36 predicted proteins | sample 2B5Ametagenome_FD_182471 | JGI IMG/M metagenome (GOLD analysis project Ga0222428, IMG submission 182471) | Enriched microbial communities from leaf-cutter ant dump, University of Wisconsin, Madison, United States - 2B5A (version 2) | ecosystem: Environmental > Terrestrial > Nest > Insects nest >...
CCGACGATTTTTTCCGAAACGGAGTGGCAGCTGTAGCAGCCATTGGCCTTGACGATTTCTGCGGCGGCGCCCAGATCGGTGGAGGCCTGGGCCGCGGCGGCGGCGGCCCACAGGGAAGCGAGGAGGATGTTGCGCATGACGGAGGAAGGGTCAGGGTGGAAAGACAGAGGTGCTGCGATACGGCAACATCCATGCCAGCAATTTTTCCCCTGACCAACCCCGTCCTATCCCGCACGCAGGCCCCGGCGCTGCGCCCATCCGTAGCAGGCGGCTCCGGTAGTGTTCAGAAACGAAGCAGTCCTTGCCACAGCCGGTGACACCAACGGCATTGGCGCCGGCGCGCCAAAGCCGCTACCATGGCCGCTATGTCATCCGCCTTCGCCATCGCATCCTCGGGCCTGCAGGCCGCGCAACTGCGGCTGGACAGCAGCGCGCACAACGTCGCCAACATGAACACGCCGGGCTTTCGCCGCCAGGCCGTGGAACAGCAGGCCGCCCCCGACCAGGGCGGCGTGCAGGCGCAGACCACCCGCATGCCCGCGCCCGGCGTCGCGCTGGAGCAAGATGTGGTGGAGCAGATGGCGGCGTCCTACGCCTTCAAAGCCAATGTGCTGGTGCTGCGCACCGCCAAGGAAATGACCGGCTCGCTGCTCGACGTGCGCGCCTGACGGGGGTCCTGCGTCCTCCGGGTGCGCCATCCCCTCAGGGTCTCTGCGCCCAGCCGGCCAGCCGCTCCACCAGCCATTCCTGGAACGTCATCATGGCGCGTTCCTCAGCGCAGGCACAGCGTCCATGGCCGGTGCCTGGCGGCGGCGCGCGGCACGTTCCCACGCCTTTTCATGGAAGAAGAAGGCCACGGCCTGCACCGTGGGCTCCAGCAGGCTCAGCGTCAGCGAGGCGATCAGGTTGCCGGTGACGGCGTAGGCCACCAGGGCGGCAACGCAGATGTGGATGAGGTAGTAGCTGCCGGTCTTCATCAACGTGGGCAGGTTCTGGCGTGCGGTGGCGCGAAGACGGGACATGGCGGGCTCCTGGGATAGTCTGCGATGAATGTTAGTCATTCTCATTTAAAAGCGCCAATTGATCCTCGCTAAGCCGTGCATAGCGTGCCCACCCACAGGATCCGCGCGCGACGGTCCGGCGGCTATCATGGCGGCCTCGTTCCATCCCTTTATTCATCCCTTGGAGCATGCGCATGGCCCTCATGGACTTCATCAAGAAACAGTTCATCGACATCCTCCAGTGGACCGAGGACGGCGACGGCACCCTGGCCTGGCGCTTCCCGATGGAGGGCATGGAAATCCAAAACGGCGGCACGCTGGTGGTGCGTGAGTCGCAGATGGCGGTGTTCGTCAACGAAGGCCAGGTGGCCGACGTGTTCGGCCCCGGCACCTACAAGCTGACCACGCAGACGCTGCCGGTACTCACGTATCTGAAGAACTGGGACAAGCTGTTCCAGTCGCCCTTCAAGAGCGACGTGTACTTCTTCAGCACGCGCCAGCAGATCGACCAGAAGTGGGGCACGCCGCAGCCCATCACCATCCGCGACAAGGACTTTGGCGCGGTGCGCCTGCGCGCGTTCGGCAACTACGCCTATCGGCTGACCGACCCCAAGCTGTTCCACACGGAGATTTCGGGCACGCGCGAAAGCTACCCCGCGGCCGACCTGGAAGGCCAGCTGCGCGGCCTGGTGCTGCAGAACATCAGCAACGCGATTGCGGGCAGCGGCCTGCCCTTCCTCGACCTGGCGGCCAACCAGGTGATGTTTGCCGACGCGCTGGCCAAGGAACTGCAACCCGCCTTCGCCAAGATCGGCCTGCAGCTCGAAAGCATGACGGTGCAGAACGTCTCGCTGCCCGAGGAACTGCAAAAGGTCCTGGACCAGAAGATCGGCATGGGCATGGTCGGCAAAGACATGGGCAAGTTCATGCAGTACCAGACGGCACAGGCCATCCCCAAACTGGCCGAGGGCGTGGGCCAGGGCGGCGGCATTGCCGGCGATGCCATGGGCCTGGGTGCCGGTGTGGCACTGGGCCAGGTGCTGGCGCAGAACCTGCAGGCCGGCCTGGCCGGTGGCGCGGCCCCGGTGGCCCAGGCGGCTCCGGCGGCCCCCGTGGGTGTCAAACCCGAAGAAGTCATGGCCACGTTGGAGAAGCTCGCCGACCTCAAGGCCAAGGGCATCCTGACGCAGGAAGAGTTCGACGCCAAGAAAGCCGAACTGCTGAAAAAGCTGGTCTGAATCCATCGCTACTAAAACAATAGCTGCTTGCGCTTGAGGGATAAGCGCCAGAGGCCTAAAAGCCTCTGAACTCCGTGCGAAACGGCGCATGCAGCCCCTGCCCCGATGGCCACCTCCCCCACCCAGCGCACCTACCAGGCGCCCTGCCCCGGCTGCGGCGCGCCGGTTGAATTCCGCAGCGCCCAGTCCACGCACGCCGTCTGTGCCTACTGCCAGAGCACCGTGGTGCGCAGCGGCGACGTGCTGCAGCGCCTGGGCAAGATGGCCGAGCTGTTCGACGACCACAGCCCGCTGCAGCTCATGGCCACCGGGCGCGTGCCGCTGGACGGCAAGGAGCTGCCCTTCACCCTGGTTGGCCGCCTGCAGTTCAAGGGCGACGCCGGGGTGTGGACCGAGTGGGCTGCCTTCCTCGACGACGGCACCCTGGCCACGCTGAGCGAAGACAACGGCGCCTACGTCTTCACCCGCGCCATCGACCCGGGACGCGAACTGCCCGAGGCCCGCCGCTTTCGCGTAGGCACCACCACCGCCATCAACGGCAAGCCCTACAGCGTGGCCTTCAGCGGCCAGGCCTGCCTGATCGCGGCCCAGGGCGAGCTGCCCAAGCTGCCGCCCCTGGGCGAGCCCTTTGGCATGGTGGAGCTGCGCAGCAGCGAGGGCGATGTGCTCTCCATCGACTACAGCCGCCAGCCGCCGCAGGTCGAACGGGGGCGCGCCGTGCTGCTGGACGACCTGAAGCTGCAAGGGCTGAAGGACGCCTCGGTCAAGGACGAAAAAGGCCGCCAGTTCAGCTGCCCGCACTGCGGCGCTCCGGTGCAGGTACAACTGGCCACCACCAAGAGCCTGACGTGCCCGTCCTGCGCGAGCCTCATCACCCTGGACAGCGGCGTGGGCGGCGAGCTGCGCGCCGCCGAGCAGGACGAGCCCGTGCAGCCGCTGATTGCCCTGGGTAGCAAGGCCCAGTTGCAGGGCGTGCACTGGCAGGTAGTGGGGTTTCAGCACCGCATGGGGCGCGAGCCCGGCGACGACGAACTGTTCGGCTGGAACGAGTACCTGCTGTACAACCAAAAGCGCGGCTTCGCCTTTCTGGTGGACGCCGAAGACGGCTGGAGCCTGGTGCGCCCCGCCACCGGCGCGCCCCGGCTGTCGAGCGATGGGCGCAGCGCCACCTACCTGGGCAGCACCTACGCCCTCCAGTACAGCTACGACGCTGAAACCACCTACGTGCTGGGCGAGTTCTACTGGCCCGTGGCGCGCGGCCAGAAAACCGCCAACCGTGACTTCGCCAACAGCAAAGGCCTGCTGTCGATGGAGCAAACCGCCAACGAGGTCACCTGGTCCAGCGGCGACCGCCTGCAGGCCGACACCGTGGCCCAGGCCTTCGGCCTGAAAGACAAGGCAGACCTGCTGCAGCGCGGCAGCGACCCCGGGCCCTTCGTCGCCTCCAAGGGCGCAGGCTGCGGCACCGTGATCCTGATTGCGGTGGTCATCATCATCTTGCTCATCATCCTGAGCGACTGCTCGGGGGGCTCCTCGGGCGGCAGCGGCTATTCGCGCAACTCCGGCGGCTCCTGGGGCGGTTACTCCAGTGGCGGCGGCCACAAGTAAAGCGTGCACTGACGAAAGGACAACACCATGAAACTCGAATGGCTCCAACCCACGGCCTTCCTCGGCTCCATCCTGTACGCCGTCATCGGCGTGGTGGTGTTTTGGGTGTGCTTCATCATCGTGGACAAGATCACGCCCTACGACCTGTGGCGCGAGATCGTCGAAAAGCAAAACCAGGCCCTGGCCCTGGTGGTGGCAGCCATGTGCCTGGGCATCAGCATCATCGTGGCGGCTGCCATCCACTGACGCGCCACACCTACCCTCCAGGCCTGCCCGCAGGCCGTCCTGCCTTCTTCCCTGCGCCCCCTGGGCTGCCCTGACGTGACCTCGCCGCACAGCCCCCCGCCACCGCCCTTTGCCCCTCCCGGCCCCCGGCCCATCGACATTGCCCTGCTAGCCAGCGTTTTCGTGGTGGCGGCCTGCGGGCTGCTGTACGAGCTGGCGGCGGGCGCCCTGGCGTCTTATGTGCTGGGCGATTCGGTGCTGCAGTTCTCCACCGTCATCGGCACCTATCTGTTTGCCATGGGCGTGGGCTCGTGGCTGTCGCGCTATTTCGAGCGCCAGCTGCCAGCCCACTTTTTACGCATAGAACTGCTGGTCGCCCTGATTGGTGGCGCGCTACCAGCTACGCTTTTTATAGCAAACGCCTATGTACCCGGGGCCTTCCGCCCGCTGCTGTACGGCATGGTGCTGCTGGTGGGTACGCTGGTAGGGCTGGAGATTCCGCTGGTCATGCGCATCTTGAAGCGCAACGTGGCACTGAAGGATCTGGTGTCGCAGGTGCTGACCTTTGACTACCTGGGCGCGCTGGCCGTGTCGCTGGCCTTTCCGCTGGTGCTGGTGCCGCACCTGGGCCTGATCCGCACCGGGCTGGTGTTTGGTCTGATGAACGCGGCCGTGGCAGTGTGGGCGCTGTGGCTGTTCCGCCATGAGCTGCACCGGCGTGCCGCCTATGCAGCGGCCTGCGCAGGGGTGCTGGCACTGCTGGGGGCAGGCCTGGTCGGCGCGGACCGCATCACCAGCCTGGCCGAGGACCGCTTCTACCAGGACCGCATCGTGGTCGCGGCAGCCTCGCCGTACCAGCGCATTGTGGTCACACAGGGGCGCGCGGGCCACCGCCTGTTCCTCAACGGCAACCTGCAGTTCGCCGAGCGCGACGAGTACCGCTACCACGAGGCCCTGGTGCACCCGGCCATGGCGGCGCACGGCGCGCCGCGCAAGGTAGCAGTGCTGGGCGGCGGCGACGGCATGGCGGTGCGCGAGATGCTGAAGTACCCCTCGGTCGAGTCGGTGACGCTGGCGGAGCTGGACCCGGCCATGACGCGCCTGTTCCGCAACGACCCGGCGCTACGCAGCCTGAACGCCGATGCCCTGTGGAGCCCCAAGGTGCATATCGTGAACGAGGATGCCTTCCAGTGGCTGCAAGCGCTGCCTGCGCAGGAGACCTTCGACGTGATCGTGGTCGACTTCCCCGACCCTACCAACTTCGCCATCGGCAAGCTCTACACCAACAGCTTCTACGCCCTGCTCGACCAACGCCTGTCGGCCAGCGGCTACGCCGTGGTACAGACCACCTCGCCGCTGATTGCGCGCCAGAGCTTCTGGACGGTGGTGGCCACCATCGAATCGGTGGGCCTGCGCGCCACGCCCTACCACGCGCACGTACCCAGCTTCGGCGAGTGGGGCTACGTGCTGGCCAGCCGCCGGCCATGGCGCGCGCCCGAGGCGCTGCCGCCAGGGCTGCGCTTTCTCGACCTGCCCACGCTGGCGCTGCTGTTCGATTTTCCGCGCGACATGGCGCGCGTGGATGCGGCGGTGAACCGCCTGTCCAACCAGGTGCTGGTACATACCTACGAGCGGGAGTGGGGCCACATGCTGGCACACTGAAGCCGTTACGCGGGGCGCCCGGACGGGCGCCACACCGCAGAAAGACCCATGTTCGATCTCTTTTTTGTCAACGGCCTGCAGCCCGACGCACTGCTGTGGCCGCAGCACAACCCCTGGCTGGTGGCGCTGTCGCTGCTCGTGTCCATGGGCGCCTCGGCCGTGGCGCTGCACCTGGCCGGGCTGGCCCGTGAGATGGCGCACCGCCGCACGCGCCGCATGGCGCTGCTGTCCGGCGCGCTGGCGCTGGGCTGCGGCATCTGGACCATGCACTACATCGGCATGCTGGCTTTTGCCGTGTGCGGCCAGGCGCGCTTCGACCCTTGGGTGACGCTGCTGTCCGTGCTGCCTGCGCTTGGCGCCTCCTGGGTGGCCCTGCACCTGCTGGCGCGCGAGCGCGTGCGCCCTGGCGCGCTGGCCGGCAGTGGCCTGCTCGTGGGTGCGGGCATCGGCGCCATGCACTACATCGGCATGGCAGCGTCCGAGCTGGCACCGCTGATGCGCTACGACGCGGGCGGCTTTGCCCTGTCCATCGCCGTGGCCGTGCTGCTGGCCATCCTGGCGCTGTGGGTGCGCTTCGGCCTGCAGCAGCACTGGCGCGCACCGCAGGGCTGGGTCACGGCGCTGGCGGGCTGCGTGATGGGCCTGGCCATCGCCGGCATGCACTACACGGGCATGGCGGCGCTGCGCTTCGTCGAGCCCATCGCGCAGCTGCAGCGCATCACCTACACGGTGCCAGTGCAGACTTCGCTGTCGCTGGCCATTGCCGTGGTCGCCGCAGCCCTGGGGCTGGTGGTCGTGGCCGCCAACGCCAACCTGCGCTACCGGCAAACGCTGTGGCAGACGCAGCGCAGCGAGTCGCGCCTGCGCGCCATCACCGACACGGCAATCGACGGCATCATCACCATCAATGGCCGCGGCATCGTGCAGTCGTTCAACGGTGCCGCCGAGCGCCTGCTGGGCTGGAGTGCCGAGGAAGTGATCGGGCGCAACGTCAGCATGCTCATGCCCGCGCCCTACCAGTCGGCACACGACGGCTTTTTGTCCACGCACCTGGCCACCGGCCGCTCCAGCATCATCGGCCGAGGGCGCGAAGTCGAGGCCCTGCGCAAGGACGGCAGCGTGCTGCCCATCCGCCTGGCCGTGGGCCGCGTGGCGTTGCCCGGCGAGGCACTGTTCGTGGGCTTCATCACCGACATCAGCGCGCGCCGCGCCATGGAAAGCGCGCTGCGCCGCCGCGAAGAGCAGCTGCGCACCCTGGTGGGCAACATCCCCGGCGTGGCATTTCGCTGCCGCAATGAAGAGCACTGGCCCATGGAGTTCATCAGCGACGCGGTGCTGCCCCTCACCGGCTGGAGCGCCGACGACTTCCTGCAGGGCCGGGTGCATTTCAGCGCGCTCATCGACCCGGGCGACGCCAAGCACATCGCGCTCGACGTGGACTTCGCCCTGCGCCAGAGCCAGCCTTACCACGTCGAGTACCGCATCACCACGCGGGAGGGCCAGCGGCGTTGGATATCGGAGTACGGGCGCGGCGCTGCCGACGAGCAGGGCACCGTGCGCTGGATCGACGGCGTGATCCTGGACATCACCACCACCAAGGAGCACACCGCCCAGTTCGTCGGCACGGTGCAGGCGCTGAACCGCTCCGAGGCCGTGGCCGAGTTCGACCTGCACGGCAACCTGCTCGATGCCAACGCCAACTTCCTCGCCCTCATGGGCTACAGCTTCGAGGAGGCCATAGGCCAGCAGCACGCCCTGTTCTGCCCGCCCCCTGCCGCTGCGCAGCACGACGCGTTCTGGCAACGCCTGGCACAGGGTGAATTCCAGTCGGGCGAATTCCAGCGCCTGGGCAAGGGCGGGCGCGAAGTGTGGGTGCACGCCACCTACAACCCCATCCGCGATGCCGACGCCAAGGTCTGCAAGGTCATCCTGCTGGCCACCGATCTGTCCCAGCGCCGCGCCATGGAGCAGGATCTGCGCACCGCCAAGGAGCGCGCCGAAGCCGCTGCCGCCGCACGCGCCAGCTTCCTGGCCAACATGAGCCATGAGATCCGCACGCCCATGAACGCCATCATCGGCTTCACCGAGGCGCTGCTCGACTCGCCCCTGGACACCACCCAGCGGCGCCAGCTCGGCACCGTGCAGCATGCCGCGCGCTCGCTGCTGCACCTGCTCAACGACATCCTGGATACCGCCAAGCTCGACAAAGGCGCCGTGGTGCTGGAAGTCCTCGACTTCAGCCTGCGCCAGCTGTGCCAGCAGATGCTTGACACCCTGCGCATCAGCGCCGCGCGCAAGGGCCTGCCCCTGGTGCTGGACTACCCCGAGAGCGAGCCAGACTACCTGCGCGGCGATGCGCTGCGCTTGCAGCAGGTGCTGCTGAACCTGCTGGGCAACGCCATCAAGTTCACCGAAAGCGGCCAGGTGCTACTGCGCGTGCGCTACCAGGCGGGTACGCTGCACGTGGACGTGGAAGACACCGGCATCGGCATGAGCGCCGCGCAGCTCGAACGCATCTTTGATCCGTTTGCGCAGGCCGACGCCTCCACCGCGCGCCGTTTCGGCGGCACCGGCCTGGGCACCACCATCGCGCACCAGTTGGTACAGCTGATGCACGGCGAGATCAGCGTGCGCAGCCAGCCCGGCGCAGGCTCGGTGTTCAGCGTGCGCCTGCCACTGCCGCTGGGCCAGCCCACCCCGGCGCAAGCCCAGCTCACCGAAATGGTGCTGCCGCCGCTGCGCATCCTGGCGGTGGACGACGTCCCCGCCAACCTGGAGCTGCTGCAGATCGCCCTGGCACGCGGCGGCCACGGCGTAGTGCTCGCGGGCAATGGCCAGGAAGCGCTGGATTGCTGCGCGCGCCAGCGCTTCGACCTGGTGCTGATGGACCTGCAGATGCCCGGCATTGACGGCCTGGAAGCCACGCGCCGCATCCGCCAGCGCGAGCAGGCGCAAGGCCTGCCGCGCCTGCCCATCATCGCGCTCTCGGCCAGCGTGCTGGAGGAAGACCAGGGCCTGGCGCTGGCGGCCGGCATGGACGGCTTCGCCCACAAGCCGCTGGACCGCCAGCGCCTGTTCGCCGAGATTGCACGCGTGCTCGGCCTGGACGCCAGCGCCCCAGTGCAGCAACCTGGCAGCGCCACGGCCAGCACGGGCGACGCCCCCATCGACTGGGTGCATGGATGCCGGCAATGGGGCTCGGAAGCAGCGCTGCGCGAAGCCCTGGGCCGCTTCGTGCAAGGCCACCCGGATCTGCCCGCGCAGCTGCAGGCCCTGCGCGCCAGCAGCGGCACCAGCGCCCTTGAAGCCCAGGCCCACCGCCTGCGCGGCGCCACCGCCAACCTGGCCCTGGGGCCACTGCAGGCGCAACTGGGCCGCGTGGAAGCTGCAGCACGCGCGGCCGATGCGGCGGCCATCGACCAGGCCATGGCGCTCCTGCCTACCGTCTGGGAGGACCTGCTGCACGCCCTGCCACCCACGGCGGATACGCCCCCCGCCACCGCCGCGCCCCTGCTGGACGCAGCACACACCGCCCAGGCCCTATCTGCCATCGAGCAGGCACAGCAGGCCCTGCAGCGTGGCGAGCTACCCGACGCGGCGCTGGCCACCCTGGCCGCGCTGCTGCCGGCTGACGCGCTCGTGCCGCTGCAGCACGCCCTGGACCATTTCGACCTGGAGGGCGCCGCCGAGCAACTGCAACCGCTGCGCGCCCGCCTGCAGGAGCCCCCCCCATGATCCCGACCCAAGACACCCGCCCTCGCCTACTGGTGGTAGACGACGAGCCCACCAACCTGCAAGTGCTGCGCCACGTGCTGGACAAGGACTATCGCCTGCTGTTCGCCACCGACGGCACACGCGCGCTGCAACTGGCACGCCAGCAGCAGCCGCGCCTGGTGCTGCTCGACGTGATGATGCCCGGTATGGACGGCTACGCCGTATGCGCCGCGCTCAAGGCCGATCCGGCCACGGCCGCCATTCCGGTGATCTTCGTCACCGCGCTCACCGATGCCGCCGACGAAACGCGCGGCTTTGACGCCGGCGGCGTGGACTACATCACCAAGCCCGTCAGCGCCCCCGTGGTGCGTGCGCGCGTGCGCACCCACCTGTCGCTGGTGCGCACCGAAGAACTGCGCGAGACGCGCATGCAGATCGTGCAGCGCCTGGGCCGCGCCGCCGAGTACAAGGACAACGAAACCGGCATGCACGTCATCCGCATGAGCCACTTCGCGCACCGGCTGGCGCTGGCTGCGGGCTGTGGCGCGGAATGGGCTGACGACCTGCTCAACGCCGCTCCCATGCACGACGTGGGCAAGATCGGCATTCCTGACGCCGTGCTGCAAAAGCCCGGCCCGCTGGACCCCCAGGAATGGGCCACCATGCGCCGCCACCCCGAAATCGGCGCCGAAATCATCGGCGAGCACCCCTCCGGCGTGCTGCGCCTGGCGCGCTCGGTGGCGCTGGCGCACCATGAAAAATGGGACGGCAGTGGCTACCCCGCAGGCCTCGCGGGCGAACACATCCCGCTGGAGGCCCGCATCGTCGCCGTGGCCGACGTGTTCGACGCGCTGACCTCAGTGCGCCCCTACAAGAAGGCCTGGGCCCCCGAGGACGCCATGGCGCACATCGCGGCGCAGGCCGGCCAGCACTTCGACCCGGAACTGGTGCACCTTTTCGCGCCGCTGCTACCAGAGCTCTTGGACATCCGCCAGCGCTGGCAGGATTGAGATGCAGCGGCGCCAGTTCCTCGCCTCCGCGCCGCTGCTGGGCCTGGGCGGCTGCGCGCCCGCGCCGCGCGCGATCGAGGGCGGGTTCACCGGCATCGCCCTGGAGCGCGGCCATGCCCTGCGTGACCGGCTGGCGCGCGCCGCGCCGCCCGTACCGGCCCTGGTGCGCCGCGCGCGCGTGGTCATCGCCGGCGGCGGCATCGCCGGGCTGGCGGCAGCGCGCGCGCTGCGCCTGGCGGGGCAGGACGACTTCGTGCTGCTGGAGCTTGAAGACCAGCCCGGCGGCAATAGCCGCGCGGGCCAGGTCAACGGCCTGCCCTGCCCCCTGGGTGCGCACTACCTCCCCCTGCCCGGCGACGACGCCCACGAGGTGCAGGACCTGCTGGAAGAGCTGGGCCTGCGCCAGCGCGTGGCCGGCCGCTGGCGCTACGACGAACGCCATCTGTGCCACAGCCCGCAGGAGCGCCTGCATTTCGGCGGCCAATGGCAAGAGGGCCTGCTGCCCGTGGACGGCGTGCCCGCGCGCACGCTGGCCCAGTACCGGCGCTTTGCCGCACGCGTGGCCGCCCTTTCGCGCAGCGCGCCGTTCCACATGCCCACGCCACGGGGTTGGAGGCGAAATCAGCCCCTAGCGCCGGTCCACCAAGCGCTAGACGCTCTCATTTTTGATAAATGGCTGGACCAGGAAGGCCTGGACGATGTGCACCTGCGCTGGTACCTGGACTACTGCTGCCGCGACGACTTTGGCGCCGGCCTGGCCCGTGTGTCGGCCTGGGCCGGCATCCACTACTTTGCCAGCCGCCATGGCTTCCATGCCCCGGGCGCCGACGCCACGCCCGAACGCGAAGGCGTGCTCACCTGGCCCGAAGGCAACGGCTGGCTGGCCCAGCGCCTGGCCGCACCGCTGCAGGCAGCGGGCCAGCTGCGCACCGGCGCCAGCGTGCTGCGCATTGCCGAAAGCCGCCACGGCGTGGAGGTGGACGTGTACCTGCACGCCAGCGACAGCGTGGAGCGCTGGCAGGCGGCACGCTGCGTGGTGGCGCTGCCGGTGTACGTGGCCGCACGCGTGGTGCAGCCGGCACCGGCGCTGCTGACCCAGGCGGCCCAGCGCCTGCGCTGGGCGCCCTGGCTGGTGGCCAATCTCCACATTGATGCGCCGCTGCAAGACCGCCCTGGCGCCGCTCCGGCCTGGGACAACGTGCTCTACGCCGACCCCAACCCTGGCGGCCTGGGCTACGTCGATGCCGGACACCAGCGGCTGGACCCACGCGCCACCGTGACCGACCCCACGGTGCTGACCTACTACCAGGCCCTGGGCGACTGGCCCGATGGCCGCCAGGCGCTGTCCACCCAGCCCTGGACCTTTTGGCGCGACGCCATCCTGGCCGCGCTCGCACGCGCGCACCCCGACATCACTGCACGCGCCACACGCATGGACATCACGCGCTACGGCCACGCCATGTCCATCCCCGTCCCCGGCACCCAGGCTTTTTTGAGCCAAATCGGCCTGCAACGCTTTCCCAGCAAGCGCTGGCAGCTATCGAATGGAGAGCGCGTACAGCCCCTGCCCACACCAGGCACCGCCCGGCTGGCCTTTGCCCACGCGGACTGGTCGGGCTATTCGGTGTTTGAAGAAGCGTTCACCCGCGGGCACGCGGCCGGGCTGGTGGCTGCGGGCTGAGCACAGCGCACGCCACCGCTCCACAGGGGAGACAAAAGCACCCCGTGGACAGCCGCCTCAGGCCTTGCGCCGCCGCAGGCCGGCAGCGCCGACCAGGCCCAGCACAGACCACAGCAACAGTTGTCCCCACTGCGATAGCGTGGGAATGGACTGCGCTGCCACAGCACTGAAAGTGGCTACACCGCCCGGATCGGTGATCAAGCTGTTGGGCGTCAGGTCATCATCCCCTGCTCCGCCATCGGTCAGCGTCAGCACCACCGTGTTGCCGCTGATCTGGGCCCCGCTGTACTGGTACCAGTGGGGTGTAGGGTTGGCAGCGGTCTTGCCGTACTTCCAGTACGTGGATCCCGGTGGCAGCGCCGCGGGGTAGGTGATGGTGACGGTAGCGCTGGTGCCCTGGGTCCCCGTATCCAAGCGCAGGTCTAACAGACCGTGAGGGAAGGTGGCGCCCGGAGGGGCGCTGCTGCCCGTGGAGGCCACAGAGACAAAGCTGGCGCTGCGCACCTGCCAGGCCGTGGCCCCACTGGAGCTGGTAAGTGCCAGACGGCCACTGCCGCTGCCCGTCGCCGTGGGGGCATTGGGGGCGGAACAATAGGCAATGGAGGTTCCCCCCGCCGTGGTGCAGGACCAGGTCCAGGGTGCGCCATCCGCCACGCTGCTGGGGGTGCCCACCGCACACAGGCTGGCTCCCGAGGGCGCCACCAATGCGGGCACCTGATTGGCCGTACCGCAGGCGGCACTAACCAGGGTCGAGGTGCTCAGCGCTGACGATGTCCCCCAGCCGTTGCTGGCAGGGCCTTTCAACCGCAGCTGGTAGGCGGTGCCAGGCACCAGCCCCGTAACTACTGCGCTGGTGGCGCTGGCGCTGATAGCCCCGCCTTGCAGCGTGGCGGTGCTCCAGCTAGCCCCGCTGTCGGTGGATTGCTCCACAGTGAAGCCGCTGGTGCCTGGTGCAGCGAAGTTCACCGCGGCCGTCGTGGTGGTCACCGCCCCCAGGGTCATGGTGGGCAGCGCGATCAGGTTGGACAAGCCGTAATAGTGCGAGCTGGTGTCCGTGTCGTTCAGGCGGAAGTAGTACCGCGAGGTCGGGCTCAGTCCACTCACCGTGAAGCTGGTGGTGCCAGCATTCAGTGACGCAGGGGGCTCTACTGTCGCGCTGCTCCAGGTGCTGCCATCGGTCGATTGCTCCACGCTGAACGCGGTGGTGTTGATGGCCGGGGTGGTGGCACTGGCTAGGCCCAGTGTGGCCGTGGTATCGGTGCGGCTGCTGAAGGTCAACAGCGGATCGGCATAAGCCCCAGCACTGTCGTTCTGGTCCTTGGCAATCGCAATGCGGGGACCATGCACCCCCGCGCCCAGGGTGTTGCTGTTGCCCAGGGTAAAACCGGCCAACCCGGGGTCAGTGATCAGGCTGTACCCGTTGACCGACAAACTCCCCCCACTCTGGTAAGACTGCCACCCGCCGACCAGGGAGAGTCCGGTCGAGCTGTTGGTAATGGTGTTGCCGGTGATGGTGGCCGTGCTACCGGGCTGAAAGCCAACACTGGCAATGCCAGCGCTGTAGTAACTGCTGTTCAGGTGCGCCAGGTAGCCACTGATGGTGTTGTTGGTGATGGTGCTGTGGCCGCCGTAAAGGTAGATGCCGTTTTCGAAGCCGTCGGCTGCACGCAGGCGACTCGGGTGGGCGGTACCGTTGAACGTGTTGCCGCTGATGGTGGCGCTGGCACTGTTGTACAGGTGCACCGCTTCGCGGAAGGCGTTACTGCTGCCGAAGGTGCTGCCCGTCACGCTAAGCTGGCCCACGAAATCGCGGTCGGTGTACACGCCGTGGCTGAGGTCGGCGTAGCTGGCATACAGCCCCTGGGCCGTGGCCAGGTTGTTCTGCGCCATGAACTGGCTGTTCTGGAACCAGAAGTTCTCAAAAACCACCGTGTCCAGGGTGGCCTGGGCCTGGCCGGTCAGGAAAATGGCGGCGTACACGCCCGTCAGCCCCTGCGCGTTGGCTGTGGTGGCGGCATTGCGCAGCGTCAGGTGGTCGATGCGCAGGTTCCCCCCGTCGCTCACGCGCCAGAACAGGTTGCCGCGGTAGCGCCGGTTGCCTTCGGCATCGGGCATGCCCAGGTGGAAGATGGCCTGGTGGTCCAGGTCCTCGCCCATGCCACCGAGCACCTCCACCACCGCGCCATTGCCGTGGATGGTGAGCGGGCGGTTGATCTCCGCGCCGAAGACCTGGTAGGTCACGCCGCTGGCGAGGTTGATGGTGCCCACGCCAGGGTCACGCAACGCGGCGGCCAACGCGGCGGAATCGGCCGGGGCGACCGTGCTGCCGCTGGCCGCATTGACCTGCACATGGAACGTACGGCTCACCGTGGCCCCGCCATCGCTGACTTGCAGCGTGAAGCTGTCCGTGCCGGTGTAGCCGGCATTCGGGGTGTAGGTGATCTGTGTGCCGGGAAGGGTTACCGTGCTGCCCACCGTGCCGCAAATGCCGTTGCTGCAGCTCGAATTGGCCGTGGCCGGCAAGCCGGAGAGCGTACCGTGGCTGGGGGCGCTGCCCACGCTCCAGGTCAGGGTCTCGTTGACATCGATGTCACTGACCGCCACCTGCTCGCGCAACCCCGTACCGCCGGGGTTCACAGTGAGGGTGGTCAGCCCCCCGACAAACGAAGGGGCCGTGGCGGTGACCGCCACCGTGCCCGATACCGGACTCACGACACTGTTGATCTCCTGCCGGACGTAGTACCCCACCGCAGAGGCTGGCACCCCGGTGAAGCGAAACAACCCGCCCCCCATGCTGGTAGGTGAAGAAGAGACTGGCGTGCCATTGAACTGGTACAGCGTGACCGTGGCACCAGGAAAGACGTTGGTCACATCCACATGCTGAATGCCCCCGCTCGCCACCGGCGTGCGCAGGATTACATTGTCGAAAGGGGTATTCGCGCTAGTGACGCCCGCCAATGACTGGACTACGTAAAAGCCATGCTGCTCCGGCGTCACATTGTTGAAGCGGAACACCCCATTCCCTTCATCCGTGGCAGTAAGAGGAACGAGAGTGCCACCGCTCACCTTGTGCAGCTCGACCGTCGCGCCCGTACGGACGCCTGAGACCTCAATGGTTTCAACCCCCCATGATGCAACCGGTGCATTCAGACCCACATTGAAAATAGTGGAGCCGGCACTGCTGATCCCCCCTGCGGACTGGTCCACATACAGACCGTCCACCTCGGGCAAAACGTTGCTGAAACGATACGTGCCATTGCCCAGGTCTGCCGGGCTGCTGGACACCAAGGTTCCGCCATTGGCCTTGCGCAAGGCGATCACGGTCCCCGCCGGTACATTGCTCACATCGACTTGCTCTGTGCCAGGTGAAACTGCAGGGGTGCGCAACCCCGGATTGACAATGTCCGAGGCACCGCTGTTTACGCCGCCTAACGACTGGACTACGTACATCCCACCGGTCACCGGCAAGAGATTGCTGAAACGGTACGTTCCGTTGCTTTGGTCTATGGGGCTGCTGGAGACCAGGCCTCCCCCGGCCGTCTTACGCAACTCGATCACGGTCCCCGCCGGCACATTGCTCACATCGATCTGTTCTGTGCCCGGCGTCACGGTCGGTGTCCGCAAACCCGGGTTGACAATCGTGGACCCACCACTGACCACCCCTCCAACCACCTGCGTGGCGTAGTACCCCCCATCCACGGGCAACAGGCTGTTGAAGGTCGCCGTCCCATCAGCCCCCGCCACCGCACTGGCAACAACGTCTCCCCCAATGGTCTTGTGTAGGTTGACTGTTGCCCCCGCGCTGGCACCGGACACCGTCAACTGCTCGATAGCCGCTGCCAGCGTGGGCGCGGCCAGCAGCACACCGGTGTAGGCATCGCGTGCAGCGGCTTGCAGCGGGTTGGCGCCGCGAACCACCCCGTGCTGCACCTCCAGTTCCCAGTTGCCTCCCTGTGCCGGGTTACCGGTCACGTCAGACGAGGCTGCCACCGGCACGCCGCTGAGGCGGGACAGCTGCGCCACAAACGCCTCGCCCTCGGCACTTCGGCCCACATCGCACCCATACACCAGCCACCCGCCTCCCGCCTGCAGCGCCGCCCCGATCCGGGACAGTTGGTGGGCGTTGGCCTGCAGGTTATCCTGCGACAGCACCAAGTGCCCCAGCTGGAGCTGGCCCGGTGCGCCATGGCTGAACAGATGCACAGCCCCCACAGGGCCATGCTGCGCCAGGTACTCGGCCATCTGGGCCAGGCCGTCGCCCTGGCTGTCCAGCACCTGCACAGCCACCCCTGGAGCCATGCCACGCACCAGGGCCTCATGGTCAGGCACATTGGCCTCAATGAATGCCACTTCCTGGTGTGCCGTCGGGACAACCGCGCCCGCCCATGCCCCAACGGGCAGCCCCAGTGCGAGCGCCAGCGCGCTCGACATCCCTCTCATGGCTCTATGTTTTTTTGTCACGCAGGCTCCTTTGCTTTGTGGTGTGACGTGATGTGGGTGGCAGGCCCTCCAGTGGTACCTGCCCTCATAAACCGATCAGCTTCAGCGCCATGGCCCGGGCCACCATCTGTGCCCGGTTGTCTGCCTGGAGCTTGGTGCGCGCATTGTTTAGATGGCTGATGACGGTGCGTACCGTAATGCGCAGCACAGCGGCGATATCGGCATCGCGCATGCCCTGGGCCGCCATCTGCAGGCATTCGCGCTCGCGCTGGCTGATGCTCTTGAGCGCTGGCGCGGGCTGCAACTGCAGCAGTCGGTGCACCGCCGCATGCAGGTAAATGCTCAGCAACTGCCCATAGGGCAGGATCAGCTGCGTAGAAAGATACTCGGCGTCCGGGTCGGCATCTTTGGCAATCCCAAGGCCGGCCATGCTCAGGCTGGACGACACCACCGGAAAAATGGCCCCCGCTCCCACACCATACCGGCGCGCTGCGGCCAGCACGGGACGGGCCTGGGGCGTGTCGAAATCGGCGCTGCGCCACACATGGGGCAAATCCGTGCGCAACATCCGCTGTGCCGCAGGATCGGCGCGAAACCACTGCTGCGCCTCGTACAGACGCAGATAGTCGGGGTCATAGGTGCCCATAAAGAAAGCACGGGGCGCGGCGGCCATGGCGTCCTCGCGCGGGACCATGACGTACATGAACCCATCAAAGCCCAGTTGCTCCACCACCTTCTGTGTGCGCTCCTTCAGGCTGTCGAAGTCAGGGCTGTCAACAACGGCGTGGAGGTCGGTGTGCGGAGGAATCCGAGGAGGCATGAAAGCGGTAACTGGCAGAAAAGGCTGCAAGTTTCGGATTCTTGGGAATTTATGCCAAGAAAGATATTGTCAAAACTGACAGGTGGTGCACCACCGTACACGGATAGCGGAGCAATAGCCCTCGCCTGCTCTCCTGCGTGTGCGGCCTGACAACGGGAAAACGCTCCGCGCAATACTTCAGGCGCGGCACACCCGCGCCATTTGCAACGCCAGGCGCTGCAGCGCCTGCCAACCGTCTTGCGGCCAGTCGGGCACTTTCAGGCCCTTGACGATGCCGTCCACCTGGTGCGCCGACTGCAGCAGGCGTGCGGCGGCGGCGTCCGGCAGGCGCGGCAGCACGCGCTCAAACAGGCGTTCCTTGGCGCCCCACACGCGGTTTTCGCGCAGCGCCATGGGCAGCGGCTTGCCGGCATTCATGGCGTCCTTGACACGCTTGAGGGCCCGGATGTCCTCGGCCAGTGCCCAGTGCACCAGCACCTCGGCGGTGCCTTCGGCCTGCAGGCCGTCCAGCATGCGCTGCACGCGCGCGCTTTGGCCCGCGAGCACGGCCTCGGAGAGCTTGAACACGTCGTAGCGTGCCACGTTGAGCACGGCAGCCTCGACCTGGCGCCACGCCAGCTCACCCGGGGGGTAGAGCAGCGCCAGCTTCTGGATTTCCTGGTGCGCGGCGAGCAGGTTGCCCTCCACACGGTCGGCGAAGAACTGCAACGTGCGCTGCCCCTCTTCGCCCGCCGCCACACGCTGGCCCTGCGCGGCCAGGCGCTGGGCGATCCATGCGGGCAGCATGCCGCGCTCCACGGGGTCGATCTGCACGCTCATGCCCTGGGTGTCGAGGGCGGTGAACCAGGGGCTGGTTTTGGCGGCCTTGTCCAGGCGCGGCAGGATGACCAGCGTGAGGGTGCTGTCGTTGCCCTGCGCGGCCTGGGCCAGCTGCTGCAGCGCCGCCGCGCCGTCCTTGCCGGGCTTGCCCGAGGGAATGCGCACTTCAAGGATCTGCTTGTCGGCAAACAGCGAGAGCGAGCCGCCCGCGGCAAGCACGGCGCTCCAGTCGAAATGCGCGCCAGCCACGGTGTAGCTGCTGCGCTCGGTGTAGCCCTGGGCGCGCGCAGCAGCGCGGATGGCGTCCAGCGCCTCTTGCTGCAGCAGGGCCTCGTCGCCATGCAGGGTGTAGAGCGAGCGCAGGCCTTTTTGCAGGTGGGCGCCGAGCTGGTTCAGTGCAATGTGCGCCAAATTGACCTCCAAGCCTTTTGCATCAAGCGCTGGCAGCTATAAAAAAAGCAGCAATCAAGGCGCCGTGCTGGGGCGCACGGCAGCCAGGCGGCGCAGCAGCTGCTGCACGATGTCGGTCTGCATGTTGCGCAGCAGCAGCGCCTCCTCAGCCTCCTTGGCCAGCGCCTGGGTTTCGTTGTAGCTGACGTCGCGCGTCTGCAGCAGTTCGGTGGGGCCGATGGGCTCCTCCCCAGTCCGGGTGCGCAGCCTGAAGTTGACGCGCAGGCGCAGCTGCAGCTCGCGCACCTGGCCCGCGCTGTTGAAGGCCACAACCACGCGCTCGTGCTGCTCGGACAGCAGGTCGAGGATGGCCTCGGACTGCGTCAGGCGCGCAGGGTCGCGCGTCACCTGAAGGTCGCCGCCGGCGCTGGCCAGCGTGCGCTCCAGCTCGCGCGCCAGTGGTGAGGACACCGGCGCGGCGATGTAGAGCGAGCGAAACGCGAACTCGGGTGCACCGCGCAGGCGAAAGCCGCAAGCCGCCAGCAGCGGCACGGCGGCCAGGGGAGCAAGCAGGGTGCGCCGCTGCATTCAGACCACCAGGTTGACCAGGCGCCCGGGTACCACCACAACCTTCTTCGGTGTGGCGCCTGCGGCAAATTTCTCGAAGGCTTCGCTGGCCACGGCCAGGCGCTCGATCTCGGCCTTGTCGGCGGCAGCAGGCACGCGGATGGATCCGCGCAGCTTGCCGTTGACCTGCAGCATCAGCTCAATCTCGTCCTGCACCAGCGCGGCCGGATCGACCTGCGGCCAGGGTGCGTCAAGCAGGTCGCCCAGCACGCTGGCGTAGCCGAGCTGGCTCCACAGCCCGTGGGCGATGTGCGGCGTGGCCGGGTAGAGCACGCGTAGCAAGATGCCGAAGCCCTCGATCAGCGCCACGGGGGCGCCGGCGTCGCCGTGGGCCTTGAAGTCTTCCAGCGCGTTGATCATCTTCATGGCGCCAGAGACCACGGTGTTGTACTGCATGCGCTGGTAGTCGTACTGCACCTGCTTGAGCACCGTGTGGATCTCGCGCCGCAGCGCCTGCGCATCGGGGCCGAACTGCACGTCCTTCAGGCTGGTGTAGCCGGCCACGCTGGCGTCGGCGGCCACCTTGTCGATGGCGGCGAGCTTGACGGCGAAGTTCCACACACGGCGCAGGAAGCGGTAGCTGCCTTCCACGGCAGCGTCGTTCCACTCCAGCGTCAGCTCGGGTGGCGCGGTGAACATGGTGTACAGGCGCGCGGTGTCGGCGCCGTACTTCTCGATGAGCTGCTGCGGATCGACGCCGTTGTTCTTCGACTTGGACATGGTGCCCACGCCCTCGTAGTCGATGGGCGTGCCCACGGGCAGCAGCCCGTCGCCACTTTCGGCCGGGTTTTTCAGCTTGGCGCCGATGATCTTGCCCGCGTCGTCATAGATGTGCTCCACATCGTGCGGCCAGAAGTAGTCCTTGCCGCCCTTGGCGGTGCGGCGGCTGTAGATGTGGTTCAGCACCATGCCCTGGGTCAGCAGCTTGGTGAAGGGCTCGTCCACCTTCACCAGCCCGAGGTCGCGCATCACCTTGGTCCAGAAACGTGCGTACAGCAGGTGCAGGATGGCGTGCTCGATGCCGCCGATGTACTGGTCCATCGGCATCCAGTAGTCGGCGCCTTCGGCCACCATGGCTTCGCGGTTCTTCGGGTCGCAGTAGCGCATGAAGTACCACGAGCTGTCCACGAAGGTGTCCATGGTGTCGGTCTCGCGCCGCGCCGGTTTGCCGCAGCACGGGCAGACCACGCCGGCGTGGAAGGCTTCGCTTTTCACCAGCGGGTTGCCGCTGCCGTCGGGCACCAGATCCTGGGGCAGCACCACGGGCAGGTCTTTTTCCGGCACGGGCTGCGCGCCGCAGTCTGCGCAGTGGATGATGGGAATCGGTGTGCCCCAGTAGCGCTGGCGGCTCACGCCCCAGTCGCGCAGGCGCCAGGTGGTTTTCTTCTCGCCCAGGCCCTTGGCGGCGAGCAGCTCGGCCACCTTGTCCACGGCCTGCGCGTGGCCCAGGCCATCGAGTTCGCCGGAGTTGACGCACACGCACTTCTGCTTATCGCCGTACCACTCGGCCCAGGCATCGGTGCTGAAATCCTGGCCTTGCACGGCCACCACCTGCCGGATCGGCAGGCCGTATTTCTGGGCGAAGGCGAAGTCGCGCTCATCGTGCGCGGGCACGCCCATCACGGCACCGTCGCCATAGCTCATGAGCACGTAGTTGCCCACCCACACCTCGACCTGCGCGCCGGTGAGCGGGTGCGTGACGTGCAATCCCGTGGGCATGCCCTCTTTTTCCTTGACGGCCAGCTCGGCCTCGGTGGTGCCGCCCTTCTTGCATTCCTCGATGAAGGCGGCGAGCCGGGCGTTGCCCTGCGCAGCGTGCGCGGCCAGCGGGTGCTCGGGCGCCACGGCGCAGAAGGTCACGCCCATGATGGTGTCGGCGCGCGTGGTGAAGACGTACATCCTGCCGTCCTGGATCGGCTGGCCGTCCGCGCCCTGGATGCCGTGCGTGAAGGCGAAGCGCACGCCCGCGCTCTTGCCGATCCAGTTCTCCTGCATCAGCCGCACCTTGTCGGGCCAGCCTGTCAGCGTGGCCTTGTCGTTGCCGATCTGCACATGGTCGAGCAGCTCCTGCGCGTAGTCGGTGATCTTCAGGTAGTAGCCCGGGATCTCGCGCTTTTCCACCAGCGCACCGGTACGCCAGCCACGGCCGTCGATCACCTGCTCGTTGGCCAGCACGGTCTGGTCCACCGGATCCCAATTGACCACCTGGGTCTTGCGGTAGGCGATGCCCTTTTCCAGCATCTTCAGGAACAGCCACTGGTTCCAGCGGTAGTAATCAGGGTCGCAGGTGGCGACTTCGCGGCTCCAGTCGATGGCCAGGCCCATGGCCTGCATCTGGCCCTTCATGTAGGCGATGTTGTCGTAGGTCCACTGCGCGGGCGGCACCTTGTTCTTCAGCGCGGCGTTCTCGGCGGGCAGGCCGAAGGCGTCCCAGCCCATGGGCATCAAGACGTTGTAGCCGTTCATGCGCAGGTAGCGCGTGAGCATGTCGTTGATGGTGTAGTTGCGCACATGCCCCATGTGCAGCTTGCCGCTGGGGTAGGGCAGCATGGAGCAGGCGTAGAACTTCTTCTTGCCTGCGTCCTCGGTCACGCGGTAGGCGTCGGTGGCGGCCCAGTGGGCGTGCGCGGCGCGCTCCACCTCGGTGTGGTTGTATTTGTCTTGCATGGGAATGGGTGAGAGAGGCTGCAGTCTCGGCAACTGCGTTGCACGGATTTTAGGCGCTCAGCGCTGAGCCCCCCGCCGAAGGGCCGACACGCCCTCCGCGATCACCCGATCGCAGTGCGCGGCCCGCGCCACGCGGGTGGAAAAACCTGGCGCACAACGCAAAAACCATAGCTGCTAGCGCCTTTCCAGCGAAGGTTTCAATGCAAAAACACCATGAAACCTTGAACAGGAAAGCGCTACAAGCTATTTTTTTGGTAGCAACACCCCATGCTCCCGCACCTTGCGTCCCGGTACGCCCCCAAACCCCAGGCGCGGCACACCAGCGGTCAATCAGTCCCCCGGGCCACCAAGTGCCATGAAAGACAAGCGGCCCACCACGCAGCGCACCACGGGCAGGGCAGCTGACGCAGCCAAATGAGGCGTCGACCCAACAACTAACCACCGCGGCGGTGCCAGCGCATGGCAAAGCCGATATGCTCACACTGGCTGTATGGTTATTCTGCAGCCAGCGCCACGAAAGATCTTTTCATCCTCGAGAAAGCAACCGAATCCATGAAATTGGCCGCACCGCTTGTGACTTGGCAAAACAGCTACGCCCTCGGCCTGGAGGAGATTGACGAACAGCACAAGATGCTCTTCGACATCATGAACCGCATCTGGGAAGGCATCGTGCGCAACGCCGATGCCACCACGATCGGCAGCGCGCTGGAAGACCTGGAACGCTATACCGTTCTGCACTTCACCGAAGAAGAAACCTTCATGCGCAGCATCCGGTACCCGAACTTTGATGCCCATGTCGCACTGCACCGCCGTTTCGTGCAGCGCGTCGCCGAGGAAAAGGCCAAGGCACAAAGCGGTGAGCGAATCAGCCTGGAGTTGCTGCACTTCCTGCGTGATTGGCTGGTCAACCACATCCTGGTGGAAGACAAGCGCTACGTGACGCAGTTTCAGACCGAAAAGCACCACACCTCGCTGCTCGGGCGCTTCTTTGCACGTTTGGGGAAGAAAACGGCCTGAAGCCTTTTAGGGCGCGCGCCTGGTGCTGCATTTTAAATAGCATCAACGCAGCGCGCGAGGCGCTGCGCCTGGCGGCGGATTCGGCGCCTCGGACACGAAGCCGATGCGCGCCAAGCCTGCCGCATGGGCGGCGCCCATGATCTCAACCACGCGGCCGTAGGGCACGGCAGCGTCGGCGCGCAGCTGAATCTCGGTATCGGGCTGCGCGGCGCCCACTTCGGCCAGGCGCGCGGCCAGCGCCTCTTGCGTGAGGGGCCGGTCGTCGATGAACGCCTGGCCCGTGCGATCGACCACCAACGTGAGTGCGTGCACGGGCGCACCCGGCACCCCGCCCTGGGCGCGCGGCAGCTCCAGTTGGATGCTGCTGGCCAGCAGCGGCGCGGTCAGAATGAAGATCACCACCAGTACCAGCATCACGTCGACCAGCGGCGTGACGTTGATTTCGCTCATGGGCTGCGGCCCGGTGGTGCGCTCCAGCCTGCCGAATCCCATGCGCGTCAGCCCAGCAGCAGCTCGCGCAGGTCGCGCGCGAAGCCTTCAAGGTCGGCCTCCAGGCGCCCGGTGATGCGGCCATACACGTTGTAGGCCAGCACCGCGGGAATGGCCACGGCCAGCCCCGCAGCGGTCATGACCAGGGCCTCGCCCACCGGGCCGGCCACGCGCTCGATGGTGATCTGGCCCGCACCCGCAATGGTTGCCAGCGCATGGTAGATGCCCCACACGGTGCCCAGCAGGCCGACGAAAGGCGCCGTCGAACCCACCGTGGCCAGCAGCACTTGGCCCCATTGCAGGCGCCCGAGTACGCCGTGCAGCGCATCGCGCAGTACACGCGTGAGCTGCTGCGCACGGCTGCCTTGCGCGGCCAGCGAGCCGGACGGCGCGCCCGCTGCCAGCGCGTGGGCGGCCCCCGCCAGCGGCAGGATCAGGGATTCGCGGTCGAAGGGCTGCACGCGGCTGGCGGCATCGGCCAGGCTGGCGGCCTGCCAGAAGGCAGCCGTGGCACGCGGCAGGTCGGCGCTGGCGCGGCGCAGCAGGCGCAACTTCCACAGGATGACGACCCAGCTCGCCACCGACATGGCGAGCAACAGCAGCGCCGTGACCTGGGTCACGGCATCGCCTTGGCGCCACCAGTGCAGCAGGTCCATGGCGTGCTCAGTCGTTCAGGCCGAGGACGTCGAACATATCGAACAGCCCGGTACGATGCGCCGCCAGGAAGCGCGCGGCGCGCAGGCTGCCCTGGGCGTAGCCCGCGCGGCTGGAGGACTTGTGCGAAATCTCGATGCGCTCGCCCGTGCCGGCAAACAGCACCGTGTGGTCGCCCACGATGTCGCCGCCACGGATGGTGGCGAAGCCGATGGTGGACGGATCACGCTCCCCCGTGACGCCTTCGCGGGCGTAGACGGCGCAGTCCTTGAGATCCCGCCCCAGGGCCTGGGCGATAACCTCGCCCATCTTGAGCGCGGTGCCCGAGGGGGCGTCCACCTTGTGGCGGTGGTGGGCCTCGATGACCTCGATGTCATAGCCCGTGGACAGCGCCCGGGCCGCCATGTCGAGCAGCTTGAGCGTCACGTTCACGCCCACACTCATGTTGGGCGCGAAGACGACGGCCGTCTTCTGCGCGGCAGCGGCGATGGCCTCTTTCTGCTCTGCCGTGAAGCCCGTGGTGCCGATCACGGCTTTGACGCCAACTTGGGCACACACGGCCAAATGCTCCAGCGTGCCCTCAGGGCGGGTGAAGTCGATCAGCACGTCGGCGTTGGCCAGGCCCGCGCGCACGTCCGCAGTGATGGGCACGCCGCTGGCCACGCCAAGGAAGGCCGTGGCGTCGGAACCGATGGCCGGGCTGGAGGCGATGTCGAGGGCACCGGCCAGCACGCAGTCGCCGCTGGCACGCACAGCTTCAATCAGCATGCGGCCCATGCGGCCAGATGCACCGGCGATGGCAACGCGGATCGCAGGAGCTGCGGACGGGGAAGTAGCGGTCATGGAAATCCTGGCAAATGAAAGATGGCGCCCCGCAGCCGGCGCGCCAAGGGCAGATCAGCGCGCGGAAGATTCCAGCGGCGGGTAGTGCCGGGGCGCGGCGCCGGTATCGGGCGCCGCAGGGCTGGCGGACGGTGCGCGTTCAGGTGCGGGGTAGCGTTCCAGCTGGGCCTCGGTGGCTTCCAGCACGGGCACTTTGCGCGGCACGGCACGCGACCCCAGGGTGGCGACAAACTCGGCCTCGGTCGGCATCTCGTCGCCCTCGGAGCGCACGAACTCGTCGCCCTCAAAGAACACGACGAGCTTGCGCGTCTGCACCTCTTCGCCCTGCTTCTTGAGGGTGAACACGTAGTCCCAGCGGTTGGCATGGAACAGGCTGGTGACCAGCGGCGTGCCGAGGAGGTCACGCACCTGCTGGCGGCTCATACCAGGCTGCAAAGCCTGCACCTGCTCGCGCGAGACAAAGTTGCCCTGCACCACGGTGGCACGGTAGGGCTTGAGGGTTTCGACCATCGCGCGCCCGGAGAGGTCGACGCTGCCGCAGGCGCTCATGGCAGCACCAATGGACACAATCAGCGCCACACGGGCGCTGCAACGGGCTGTGGCATGCATGGGGTAAGGCTATGAGGCTATGATCCGGCCCATTGTAGCGGCTGGTACCGAATGCCCGGCCCGCGCTTTGCGGCGTATGCGAAAGACCTTGCCATGACGAATATCGACGAACTCAAAAGCACTGGACTCAAGGCCACGCTTCCACGCCTGAAAATCCTCGAAATCTTCCAAAAGGGCGTGCAACGCCACATGACCGCGGAAGATGTGTTCCGCACCCTGCTCGACGAACGCTCCGACATCGGCCTGGCGACCGTGTACCGGGTGCTGACGCAGTTTGAGCAGGCGGGCATCCTGCTGCGCAGCAACTTCGAAAGCGGCAAGGCCGTCTACGAACTGAACGAAGGCCAGCACCACGACCACTTCATTTGCACGGCCTGCGGAAAGGTCGAGGAATTCTACGACCCGGAGATCGAGAAGCGTCAGCAGGCCATCGCCAAGTCCAAGGGTTGGGTGGTACAAGACCACGCCATGGCGCTGTACGGCCAGTGCGCAAGCTGCGCGAGCAAAGGCTGATTAGCCGCTGCTAGAAGCCGCCGCTGTGCTCCATGGCGCGGCGGTGGCGCTCGACAAACTCCTGGTACGTATCGATCCCGCGCAGTTGCAGGATGGTGTTGCGCACCGCCGCCTCAACCAGCACGGCGATGTTGCGTCCGGCGACCACCTGGATGACCACCTTCAGCACAGGGATGCCCAGCACATCCTGGGTCAACGGCTCGTAGGGCAAGCGTTCGTACTCGCGCTCCAGCGTTTCCTTGCGCACCAGGTGCACGATGAGACGCAGGCGCATGCGGCGGCGCACAGCCGACTCGCCGAAGATGGCACGGATGTCCAGCAAGCCAATGCCGCGTACTTCAAGCAGGTTCTGCAGCAGCGCCGGGCACTTGCCTTCGATGGTGTTCTGGTTGATGCGGTACAAATCCACCGCATCGTCGGCCACGAGGCCATTGCCACGCGAGATCAGCTCCAGCCCCAGCTCGCTCTTGCCCAGGCCAGACTCGCCCGTGATGAGCACACCCAGACCCAAAATGTCCATGAACACGCCATGCATGGTCGTGCGTTCGGCGAAATGCTTGGACAGGTAGGCGTGCAACACGTCGATCACGAAGGCCGAGGACTCGCGCGTGGCAAACATCGGAATCTGAGCGCGCTCGCACATGGAAACGAGCTCGTCCGGCGCTGCCTGCCCGTCGGCCAGCACCAGCACCGGTGGCTCCAAGGTGACGATGCGCGAGACTCGGCGCTTGCAGTCCTCGGGCGTGGCGTTACCCAGGTAGGCGATCTCGCGCTCACCCAGCACCTGCACGCGGTACGGGTGGATGTAGTTGAGGTGCCCCACGAGATCCGCGCCCGAGCGGGCGCTGCGGATGGCCACTTCATCGAAACGGCGCTCTGACGCACTCAGCCCCGCCACCCACTCCCAGCGTAACTGGCCGCGAAAGGCCTCGAACAGGACATCGGCGCTGACGACGTTGGGTTTCACAGCGGGCGCAGCGGGCTTATGCCGCCTGGGTGGATTGCCAGCCGGCGATCATGCCGTGCAGCTCGGCCGCGTCGGTGCAGGCCTTGATCCGCTCCCGCAACGCACCATCGCTGAGCAATTCGGCGATTTCGGAGAGGATTTCCAGGTGCTTCTGCGTTGCCGCTTCGGGCACAAGCAGAAAGATGAGGAGGTTCACGGGCTGCTCGTCGGGCGCATCGAAGCCAATCGGGCGCTCCAGCTGAAACACCGCAGCCATGGGGGACTTCAACCCCTTGATGCGCCCATGTGGAATCGCCACGCCATGGCCAAGGCCCGTGGAGCCCAGGCGCTCGCGGGCAAACAAACTGTCGGTAATCAGGGCACGCGACAGGCCATGCTGGCTTTCAAACAGCAACCCGGCTTCTTCAAAGGCACGCTTTTTGCTGGTGGCATCAACGCTCACGAGAACCTGAGCGGTCGGCAAGATGGAGGCAAGTCGGTTCATGGTGGTGTCGGTCATTATGCACACGGTGCTTGGAAACGCGCCGGGTTGGGTTCTGTGCGCCCGGTAGCCTCGCAATATTTTGTTGCAATGCAAAAATAGTGTAATGCGAGTGTGGCCAGTGTCCCAAACAGTGGGCTATGGCAGACAGCAAAAAAGCCGCCCCGGAAGGCGGCTTTCAGTGCCGGGACCTGCCCCGGCCGCGTGCATTGCTCAGGCGTAAACACGCTTGAGCGCATCGGCCTGGTGGTCTTGCAGCCGGTTCTTGTGGCGCACGACGATGCGGTCGAGCTTGTCCATCAGCTCATCCACGGCCGCGTACAAATCCGCGTGCGCGCTCTCGGCGAACAGGTCGTTGCCCTTGACGCGCACATTGCATTCGGCCCGCTGCCGCTTTTCCTTCTCCTTTTGCTTCTCGACCGACAAAAGCACTTTCACATCCACCACCTGGTCGAAATGGCGGGTGATCCGATCCAGCTTGGTCATGACATAGCTACGCAAGGCGGGGGTGACTTCGAGGTGGTGACCGCTGATCGTCAAGTTCATGGATATGCCTCCTATGGCGCTCGGTTGAACACTGCGACCCGCTACGCTGGGCCGCCCCTGAGAACTTGTGGTTTCACTATGCGCCCAGCCCCGGCGGAAAGCAATCCGATTCCGCCATGGCGCACCGGGTTATGGCACGCCAGGTGCCAAAACGGTGCAAACCTGCGCACAATGGACAGGCTTTGGGCAGTGCTCCAGCGGGAGACCTAGAATCGCGCCCTGGCGGGGACAGCCCCGCCGCGCGCCGAACCAACCCTCCCATAGCCATGACCCAGCCCAGCACTCCCGCCCTGCACACCTCTGCCCTGACTTCGCTGCCCCTGCTGGCGCGCGGCAAGGTGCGCGACAACTACGCCGTGGGCGACGACCGCATCCTGATGGTGGCCAGCGACCGTCTCTCGGCCTTCGACGTCATCATGGGCGAGCCCATTCCCGGCAAAGGCGAACTGCTGACGCAAATGGCGCTGTTCTGGTTCGGCAAGCTCGGCCACATTTGCCCCAACCACCTCACGGGCGAAGCCCCCGAAAGCGTGGTCTCGCCCGCCGAGGTGCCGCAGGTGCGCGGCCGCTCGATGCTGGTGCAGCGCCTCAAGCCCATCCTCGTTGAAGCCGTGGTGCGCGGCTACCTGGCCGGCAGCGGCTGGAAGGAGTACCAGGCATCCCAATCGGTCTGCGGCGTGCCGCTGCCCCCGGGCCTGACCAATGCAGCCAAGCTGCCCGCGCCCATCTACACGCCTGCGGCCAAAGCCGAGGCGGGCGACCATGACGAAAACATCACGTTCGAGCGCACGGTGGAGATGATCGGCCTGGACCTGGCCACGCGCATCCGCGACATCTCCATCCGCCTGTACCAGGAGGCGGCCGACATCGCCCTGGCCAAGGGCATGATCATTGCCGACACCAAGTTCGAGTTTGGCCTGGCGCCCGACGGCACGCTGGTGCTGATGGACGAAGTGCTCACGCCCGACAGCTCGCGCTACTGGCCCGTGGAGGGCTACGCCGACGCGCTCGCCAAGGGCGAGAACCCGCCGAGCTACGACAAGCAGTTCGTGCGTGACTGGCTGGAACAGGCCAAGGTCAACGGCAAGCCCTGGGACAAAACCGCCCCGGCACCGCGCCTGCCGCAGGACGTGATCGAGAAAACCGCCGCCAAGTACCGCGAAGCGCTCGAACGCCTGACGGCCTGAAGCTCACTGCGGCAGCAGTGGCACCTCGATCTCGTCCAGCGACGGCTCGCCGCGCTCCTGCGCTGTGAAGCGCAGCAGCGGCTGGCCTTCCTCGTCGCGCAGCTCCAGCGTGCGGCCTTGCTGGTGGAAGGCCGCAACGGCGGCCAGGCGCTCCAGGTAGGCCAGCTCGCTGCGCCCGCCCGCCAGGCACAGCCGCAACGACACATCGAACTCCGACAGGCGCAGCGCACCGCCTTGCTGCGCGTAGCTGGCGATGAAGCGGTTGCAGCCCCCCGAGCCGCTGGCGCGCGGTGCGCCGCGCTGAAGCACCAGGTGTGCCGGGCTCGTGCCCTGCGCAGGCGCACCGACGGCCTCGCCGCCGACGATTTCCTCCAGCCGCCAGTAGGTCTGCTGCAGGGGCACCGCCGCCGTCGCGGTGGCCGCACTCTGGGGGGCTAGCGCCAGTTGCACGTCCACATGGCGGGACAAGGGCGTCCACAGCACCGGGTGAACGCCGGGCGCGTCCAACAGCAGGCGGCCACGCCAGCGCACCGCCGCACGCACCTCGTAGCGCCCCTCGGGCTGGATCTGCGCCTGCCGGTAAGGAATGCGCAGCGCGTACGGCAGCGGCCCCGCCGGGTCCATGCGCTGGCGTGCCAGTACCAGCGGCGGCGCACTGTCGTCCGTTACGTCCACCAGCGCCGCCTCGAAATAGGCATCGGGCGGCACGTACAGCCGCTCGCGCGCAAAGACGGTGCCGGACACCTGGGCGTCCGGCGCGGGCGCCGTGGCGCAGCCCGCCAGCGCCAGGGCGGCTGCGGCAGCGCACACCATCCAGCGCACGGCGGTTTGTCTCAGCTCAGCACGACGCTGGACAGGCGGCGCCGGTACGTCGCCACCACCGGATCTTCGGGCGGGATCTGGCCCTCGGCCACTTTGGGCTTGGGCGGCTCGATGATTTCGAGGATGGACACATAGGTCTTGCGCGCCGCCTCCTCGCCCCAGGCCTTGTCGCGCATGAGGATTTCGAGCAGCTCGTCCATCGCTTCCGTCCAGCGCTGCTGCGCCATGAGCCAGCGCGCGCGGCCAAAGCGCGCCTCGAAGTCGCGCTTGTTGGCCGCAATTTTTGCATCAAATTCGGCCCCAGCGCTTGCCCCGTAAGCGCTAGAAGCTACGAAATCAAGAGCATCCATCCAGTCCTTGAGCGCCCCCAGGCGGCGCGAGCCCGCAGCCTTGGCGATGACGGGCGCAAAGGCCACCTTGGCGTCGTCCTCGCGGCCGAGCTGCAGCAGCAGCTTGACGTAGTCGAAACGCGCCTCGTCGTTGGCCGGGTCAGTGGCCACGGCGTGCTGCAGGTGTTCCAGCGCGCTGGCGGTGTCGCCCTCGGCCAGGGCGTCCAGTGCTTCGGACTCGGCCTCGTCGGCCTCCACCTCCTCGACGCTGGGCAGGTGCTTGTCGAGAAACTCGCGCACCTGGCCCTCGGGCAGCGCGCCCATGAAGCCATCCACAGGCTGGCCGTTCATCAGCAGCACGCAGGTGGGAATGCTGCGGATGCCGAACATGGCGGCCAGCTGCTGCTCCTGGTCGGAATCGATCTTGGCCAGCTTGAAGCGGCCGGCGTAGGCCACCTCCAGCTTTTCCAGCACCGGCCCCAGCGTCTTGCACGGGCCGCACCAGGGCGCCCAGAAGTCCACCAGCACGGGCACCTGCATGGAAGCGGCGATGACTTCGGCTTCAAAATTCTGGACGGTTACATCGATCATGGAAGGGATCCTCTGCAAAGCATGGCACCTGGGCGGCGCAAAAGTAAAATCGGGGGTTCCACTCAAGGCGCAGCGCCCACGCGCAGCGCCGCACAGCACATGAAACCCATACAGATCGGCGTGGTCATGGGCTCCAGCAGCGACTGGGACACCATGCAGCACGCAGTAGAGATTCTCCGGCAATTCGGTATCGCCCACGAGGCCCAGGTCGTCTCGGCCCACCGCATGCCCGACGACATGTTTGCCTACGCCGAGCGCGCGGCAGAGCGCGGGCTCAAGGCCATCATCGCAGGCGCGGGCGGTGCCGCCCACCTGCCCGGCATGATCGCCGCCAAGACCACCGTGCCGGTGCTGGGCGTGCCGGTGGCCAGCCGCCACCTGCAGGGCGTGGACTCGCTGCACAGCATCGTGCAAATGCCCAAGGGCATTCCCGTGGCCACGTTCGCCATCGGCCAAGCCGGCGCCGCCAACGCGGCACTGTTCGCCGTGGCGCTGCTGGCCAATGAGGACCCGGCCCTGCGCCAGCAGCTTGAACAGTTCCGCGCGCAGCAGACCGAAGCCGCGCGCGCCATGACGCTGCCGCCCGCCGCATGAGCACGCACCCCATCCACCTGCTGCCCCCCGGCGCCACGCTGGGCGTACTCGGCGGCGGCCAGCTCGGGCGCATGTTCGCGCACGCAGCACAGGCCATGGGCTACTTCACCGCCGTGCTGGACGCCGATGCCGACAGCCCCGCCGGCCGCATCAGCCACCACCACATCCGCACCGCTTACGACGACCCCGACGGCCTGGCCCAGCTCGCCAGCGTGTGCGATGCGGTGACTACCGAGTTCGAGAACGTGCCCGCCGTGGCCCTGGCCGCGCTGGCCGGGCAGTGTCCCGTGGCGCCCGCCGCACGCGCCGTGGCCGTGGCGCAGGACCGCGCGCAGGAGAAGGCGCACTTCGTCGCGTGTGGCGTGCCCTGCGCACCGCATGCGGTCATCGAGACAGCTGAACAGCTCGCCGCCGTGCCCACCAGCCTGCTGCCCGGCATTTTGAAGACCGCCCGCCTGGGTTACGACGGCAAGGGCCAGGTGCGCGTGCAAACCGCCGCCGAGCTGGCCGCCGCCTGGGTGCAGCTTGGCCGCGTGCCCTGCGTGCTGGAGCAGATGCTGCCGCTGGCGTTTGAATGCTCGGTGATCGTGGCGCGCGGGCACGACGGCACCACCGTGCACCTGCCCGTGCAACGCAACCTGCACCGCGATGGCATCCTGGCCGTCACCGAGGTGTACGAAGGAAATGTGCCTCCAGCCCTTGCCAGTCAAGCGGTAGAAGCTGCTATTTCAATAGCAAACGGCCTGCAGTACGTGGGCGTGCTGTGCGTCGAATTCTTCGTGCTGCAGGACGGCCGCCTGGTGGTCAACGAAATCGCCCCGCGCCCGCACAACAGCGGCCACTACAGCCAGAACGCCTGCGACGTGTCGCAGTTCGAGCTGCAGGTGCGCACCATGGCCGGCCTGCCGCTGGTGCAGCCGCGCCTGCACAGTGCCGCCGTCATGCTCAACCTGCTGGGCGACCTGTGGTTCACGCAAGGCGACACGGCGCAAACCCCGCCCTGGGAGGCGGTGCTGCAACTGCCCGGCGCCCACCTGCACCTGTACGGCAAGAGCGCCGCCAAGCACGGGCGCAAGATGGGCCACCTGAACATCACGGCCGCCACGCCCGAAGCGGCGCGCGCCACGGCACTGCAGGCTGCCGCGCTGCTGGGCATTGCGCCTTTCTGACCATGGTGCTCGACGGCCAGCAAGACGCCTCCATCACCGCCGCGGCCCAGGCGCTGCGCGCGGGCCAGCTCGTCGGCCTGCCCACGGAAACGGTTTACGGCCTGGCGGCCGACGCCGACAACGACCAGGCCGTGGCCCAGGTGTACGCCACCAAGGGCCGCCCGGCGGACCACCCGCTGATCGTGCACGTGGCCGACGACAGTGGCATTGGCCACTTTGCCCGCGACGTGCCCGCCTTTGCCCAGGCGCTGGTGCAGGCCTTCTGGCCCGGCCCGCTCACGCTGATCCTGCCGCGCCGCCCCGGCCATGGTGCCGCCGCCGCCGGGCAGCAGGACAGCATCGGCCTGCGCTGCCCGGCCCACCCGGTGGCCCAGGCACTGCTGCGCGCCTGCATGGCAGCGGGGGTGCATGGCGTGGCCGCGCCCAGCGCCAACCGTTTCGGCCGTGTGAGCCCGACCACCGCCGCGCATGTGCAAGACGAGTTCGGCGACGGCGTGCTGGTGCTCGACGGCGGCGCTTGCGCCGTGGGGATCGAATCGACCATCGTCGACTGCACGCGGGGCGTGCCGGTGCTGCTGCGCCCCGGCGCCATCACGCGGGCCCAGATTGCCGCCGCCTGCGGCATCGCTCCGCTCTCGAAAGAGGAGCTGCCTGCGCACACCCCACGGGCCTCGGGCACGCTGGAGGCGCACTATGCGCCGAACGCCAAGGTGCGCCTGATGGATGCCAAGGCCCTGCAGGCCGGCCTCGATCTGCTGGGCAGCGACGCCGCGCACCTGGCCGTGTACGCCCGCACGCCTCTGCGCGCGCCCGCGCCCCAGGTGCTGCTGCGGCACATGCCGCAAGACGCAGAGGCGGCGGCCCAGGAGCTGTTCGCCGCGCTGCGCGGCTTCGACGACGCGGGCGTGCGCCTGCTCTGGATCGAATGGCCGCCTGCCACCCCCGAATGGGAAGGCGTGCGCGACCGGCTGCAGCGTGCCGCAGCCGCCTGATGCCGCTGAACGCCGCTTGACGTATACACTTTCGCCCACTTTTTTGGAGAAATTCATGGCTTCTCATTGGATGCGCCGCAGCCTTCTGGCCGCCGCCTGTGCTTCGGCCGCGCTGCTCGCGGCCTGCGGTTCCAGCACCGTCGATTCCGCCATCTCGCCGCAGCGCGCCGTGGTCTTCGGCGACGCCGTGAACGACGTAGGCCAAAAGGGCTCGGCCTACACGGTCAACGTCACCGACGGCAGCCGCTTCAACTGGACGACGCAGTTCGCCTCGTACTGGAGCCTGCCCGTCACCCCAGCATCCAAGGGTGGCAGCAACTACGCCCAAGGCAATGCGCGCATCAGCGCCAAGCCGGATGCCGCAGGCGAGGCCACCACGCCCACCATCACCGAACAAGTCACCAACTTCCTGGCTGCGAACAAGACCTTCGGCGCCCAGGACATCGTGCTGATCAACGGCGGCATCAGCGACCTCATCGCCGGCATGGCGCAGGTCAATGCCGGCCAGCTGACGGCCGACGCCTTCCGCGCCCAGGCGCGCCAGTGGGGCGTGGACCTGGCGACCCAGGTGCGCCGCATCACCGAAGCGGGCGGCACCCACGTGGTGCTCGCCGGCGTGTACGACCTGAGCCGCACCCCCTGGGCCGCTGCCATCGGGCAGCAGGCGCTGCTGAAGGACGTGAGCCGCGCCTTCAACACCGGCCTGCAGGTCTCCCTGACCGACTTGGGCAACAAGGTGCAGTACGTCGACCTGGAGTACTACGTCAACCTGTACACCGACACACCCTCGAGTTTCTCCTTCGACAACGCCACGCAGGCGGTGTGCACCTCGGTCGATGCGGGCAACGGCATCGGCACGGGCACGGGCCAGATCAACTCGGCGCTGTGTACCCCGTCCACCGTGCTGGCCGGCGCCAACGTCGACCGCTACGTGTTCGCCGACAACGTGTACCTCACGCCCTCGGCGCACCGCCAGTTCGGCACCTACGCCGTGGACAAGGTGCGTCTGCGCTGGTAAGCCCTGGCCCCCGCAAAAAAGCCGACCCAAGGGTCGGCTTTTTTGTTTCTGGGGCGGGTGGCGGCTTACTTGACCGCGTCAAACATCCCACGCGCCTGCGCCAGGCAGAACGGTGGCTCGTACTGGCCGTGGTAGTTGCCGTAGTAGGTGGCAAATGCGGCGGAAGTGGGGTCGGTTGGCGCCTTGCCACCAATGCCGAAAGTGGCCTGGACGTACGCGTCCACGTCCACCGAGGTGACGTTCTTCACGCCCCGGCTGTCAAAGTCCGCCTTCATGGGCCGCTGGTGCACTGCCGGTGGCACGGTGGGGTCGCCCGCGCCGCCGCACAGCAGCACGGGCGCTTTGGGCGTCCAGCCCAGCAGCTCGTTCTTCTTGGCGGCCAGATAGAACGGATGCGTGGCGCTGGTGCTGGCGCCGGCCAGGTAGTCGGCCTGGAACATGGCATCGCGCGCCTGGTCGGGCGTGCCGCCCGGCAGCTCACCGCTGGCGATGAGCTGCGAGGACCCTTTGGTGGGGTTGGGCATCAGGTTTTCGATGTAGCCGGAATACGGCGCCTTGAAGACCGTCTTCACGTCGGTATACAGATTGCCGTACACCTTCTGCCAGGACGTGACCATGAAGGGAACGAAGACCTGGTAGCCCGCGATGGCGACGGGCACGCGCACCGCGTCGCCCAGGTTGTAAGGCCCCGCGAGGTGGGCGCCAGCGGCCACGTTGAACTCGCTGCCATAGTCGCGCTCGGCTGCGCGCTGCGCCGCCATCGACGCATGCCCGCCCTGCGAGTAGCCCGAGAACATCACCTTGCCCGAGAGGTTGGCGCCCACGCTCGCAGCCGCCTGGCGCGCGGCCCGCACCGAGTCGATGATGGTCGTCGCCTCGGAGTCGGCATGCAGGTAGGGGTGGAACGCGTAGCTCGACTTGGCGTAGCCAAGGTAGTCGGTCGCCACCACGGCATACCCCTGGGCCGCGAAGAAGGCTGCCAGCAGAAAGGTCTCCGAATCTTGCGGATTCGCCATGGTGCGGGTCTTGAGCACATCCGTGCCGCGCGCATAGGCCAGCAGCGGTGCGGCTTGCGTGCAGGCGCCGCTGGGCACCAGCATGGCACCGGAAGCGTTGGTGTTCTCGCCGGGCTTGGCACCCACGGTGTTGTAGTTCAGCGCCACCACCTTCACATCGCACTTGGCCTTGCCGGTCAGCGCCTGCAGGCCGGCACTGGCGGCGCTTGCATCGATCTGCGCAGCGGTCAGGGTGGTCAGCACGGCGGGCGGATCAATCAGCGCGCCGCGCTCGGGGCCATCCGAGCCCCCGCAGGCTACAAGCAACACCGCGGCGGAGGCCACGCAGGTCAGGCGGAAATAGGTCATAGAGGGAACCCTTTGGTCTGTGAACAGCACGGCATCGTGCGCCCACCTGCGCTGCACCATCCATAGGGGATAACGCGGATCAGCCCCGGGGGCATGCGCCGTACAGGCCCATCCATTCGCTCACTGGTCGCGCGCGGCCCAGTCGATCAGGCTGTCCAGCACGGGCCGTGCGGCGCTGGCGTTGGGATGGTTGACGATGGCCACCAGCACCTGGCGCCGGCCGTTGGCGGCGTGCACATAGCCGGCCACGGCCATCACGTCGCGCAGGCTGCCGGTCTTGAGGTGGGCCGCACCCGCCGCACGGCTGGCACTGCGGCGCAGCGTACCGTCCACGCCGGCAATGGGCAGCGACGCCAGGTACTCGGGCATGACCGGCGCGGCCCAGGCCAGCTGCAGCATGCGCGCCAGGGCCTGGGCGCTGATGCGCGCCTCGCGGCTCAGGCCCGCACCGTTGTCCACCACCGGCAGGTCCGCATCGCCGCCCAGGCGCTGGCGCCACCAGCGCTGCAGGGCGTCGCGCGCGGCCTCGAAGCTGCCCGCGCCGCCCTTTTGCAGCCCCAGTGTCAGAAACACCTGCTGCGTCATGACGTTGTTGCTGTACTTGTTGATGTCACGCACCACCTCGGCCAGTGCGGGCGAGGTGGTGCTGAACGCGGGCTGGAGCCCCGCCGGCACCCTGCCATCGCGCACCTGGCCCGCCAGCGTGCCGCCCAGTGCGCGCCACATGCCCTCGATGGCCCGCGCACTGAAGGCCGCGGGCTGCGCTGGCGCCACGGCCCAGGTGCGCTCGCCGCAGGCGGCGGGAAAGACACCGGCGAAGGCGATGCGCGCGGCCTCGCCCAGCTCGGCGCGCAGGGCCTGGCGCCAGTCGCCGCAGGCTGTGCCCGGCGCCGCCAGGGGCACACTGGCCTGCAACTGCAGGCCCGCCAACGGTGGTTCGTAGGACACGCGTGCCACGCCGGCAGCGCTGTCCGGCACGAAAGTCAGGGCGATGGCCTGGTAGTTGACCAGCAGCGCATCGGGCGCCACGTTGTAGGGCCGGTTGGGCTCGCCATCGAAGGCCGCCGGGTCGTGCGCGCCCAGGCTGAAAGCGCTGCGGTCGAGCACGATGTCGCCCGCGATGGCGTGCACGCCCTGCGCCTGCAGGCGGCGCAGCAGCAGCCACAGCCGTTCGACCACGAGTTTGGGATCGCCCCGGCCCTGGATATAGACATTGCCCTGCAGCGTGCCACCTTGCAGCGCTCCCTCCAGGTACACCGGCGTCTGCCAGGTGTAGGCGGGCCCCAACTGGTCCAGCGCCGCGAAGGTGGTGACCAGCTTCATCACCGAGGCCGGGTTCACCGGCACCTGCGCACGCCAGACCAGGCGCGGCGGCTTGCGCGGTGCCTCGGCATCGGCCACCACCACGGCCAAAGCCTCGGGCGGCAGCTTGGCGGCGGCCAGCGCCGCCTGCACCTCGGCGGGAAGGACCGACGCGGGCTGCGCGGCCGCCGCGCTGCACAGCAGCCAGGCCAGCATGCAGACAGCCCCACGGCCGCGAAGACGGGAAAGACCAAAGGAGTACATGCTCACATTTTAAGCAAATTTGGCCTTCAACCCTTACGCAGCAAGCGCTGGCAGCTATCATTTTTGATATTTCATCAAGGCGTCGATAATCCAGGGCTGCTTTGCCTGCCTGCCCATGAAACTGCTTGCCTTCGACACCAGCACCGACACCCTGTCCATCGCCGTTCAGCACGGCACACAGGTGTGGACGCACAGCGGCCCCGGTGGCGCGCACGCCTCGGGCACGCTGATCCCTGGTGTCCAGGGCCTGCTGGCGCAGGCTGGGCTGGCCTTGGGGGATCTGCAGGCCATCGCCTTCGGGCGTGGCCCCGGCTCGTTCACCGGACTGCGCACGGCCTGCGCCATCGCCCAGGGCCTGGCCTGGGGTGCCGGCCTGCCTGTGCTGCCGATCGACACCCTGCTTGCCGTGGCCGAGGAAGCCCGTGCACAGCACGGCTGCACCGCGGTGGTGGCGACGCTGGACGCCCGCATGGGTGAGGTCTACCACGCGCCCTACCAATGGGACGGCAACCAGTGGACGGCGCTGGCCGACTGCGGCCTGTGCGCACCTGAAGCCGTGCCCGTACCCTCCGGCTTCGCCCTTGTGGGCAACGCCCCGGCGGCCTACGGCGAGCGCCTGGCCCCCGAGGCGGCCAACGCACCCCGGCTGCCCGCCCTGCCCAGTGCCGCGGCGCTGCTGCGCCTGGCGCCTGCCGGGCTGGCCGCGGGCCACGCCGTGCCCGCCAGCCAGGCGCTGCCGCTGTACGTACGCGACAAGGTGGCGCAGACCACCGCCGAACGGGCCGCGCTGCGGCAGGCCGCAGCGCAGACCACCACCGCCCCATGAGCGCCCACGCCGCGCACGCCACCACCCAGCCCGCGTCTGGGCACGCCACGCGCTTCGAGGCGCTGTCACTGGCGCGCCTGGATGCCTTGCTGGACGTCGAGCAGCAGGCCTATACCCATCCCTGGACGCGCGGCAACTTCATCGACACCCTGGCGGCCGGCTACCAGGCCGAATTGCTGCTGGCTGGAGACACGTTGCTCGGCTACTACGTCGCCATGCAGGGGGTGCAGGAAGCGCACCTGCTCAACATCACCGTGGCCCCGCAGCACCAGGGCCAGGGCTGGGCGCGCGTGCTGCTGGAGGCGCTGAACGCCTGGGCGCGCAGCTGCGGTGCGCAATCCCTCTGGCTGGAAGTTCGCAAGAGCAATACGCGGGCGCGCCAGATTTATGAAACCCATGGCTACCGCCGGGTCGGTGTGCGCAAGGCCTACTACCCCGCCGCCGCAGGCCTGCGCGAGGACGCCATCGTCATGCAGCTGAACCTATGCCCCTGAACCTCGACGCACGCCAGCGCGCCATGCTGCAAGAGATGGGCATCACCCTGTGGCTGCCCGGCACGCCCCCCGCGCCCGCTCCGGCTCCGGCTCCCGCAGCGGCGCTGGCGCCCCCCGCACCATCCGCGCCGATGCCCCCGGTGGCGGCCGCCACGCCTGCCGCCGCCCCCGCGGCACGCCCAGCGGCACCGCCCCCCACCACGGCACCCGCTCCCACCACCACCGCGGCGCCTGCGGCCGAAGCGGCGGCCGGCATGGCCTTCACCCTGGCGGCCCCGCGCCCGGCCTACCCTGCGCAGGCGGCGGCTGCGGGTGCACCCGCGCAGCCCACCTGGCTGGTGGTGCTGGAATGCGCCCAGGAAGACGATCCGTTCGCTGGCGAAACCGGCCGCCTGCTCGACAACATGCTGCGCGCGCTGCGGCTGCACCGGCAGCCGGGCGTCTTCATCGCGCCGCTGCTGCGCGGCCCTACCGCCGCGCCCGCCGCCCTGGCCGATACGTTGCATGCGCTGCGCCCGGCCGTGGTGCTGGCGCTGGGGCTGCCGGCGGCGCGCACGGTACTCGGCTGCAGCGACCCGCTGGGCCGCCTGCGCGCCAGCCCGCAGAGCGTGGAGGGCATTCCCGTGGTTCCCACCTACGCACCCTCGTACCTGCTGCGCGCCCCACAGGCCAAGGCAGCCGCCTGGGCCGACCTGTGCCGCGCGCAGGCCATGGTGCAGCGCAGCAACACGTGAAACACCGACACGGCGCTGTCATTGCTGCGGTGCGATAATCCGCCGCTTGCTTACCGGAGAACACTCCTTGGAAACCTACCCCAGTCGGTAGCTTTCAGCGCCTGGCTCGCTCCGGGTGACTGAAAGCACCCCCTCCCGCTTCGTCGCCCCGCCCCCCCACAAGGAGTGAGCCCATGCTCAACATCTTTACGCTCGCCAATGGCCGCCTGGTCCAGGAAGAGATCGAGTCCCTGGAAGAGCTGTCGCGCTTCCAGCCGATCTGGGTGGACCTGGAGTCCCCCACGCCCGAGGAAAAACGCTGGATCAAGCAGCACTACGGCCTGTCCATCCCCGAAGACGCGATGGACGAGGACATCGAGGAATCGGCGCGCTTCTACGAAGAAGACAACGGCGAGCTGCACATCCGCAGCGACTTTCTCATCGACGACCACGAGCAGCCGCGCGGCGTGCGCGTGGCCTTCATCCTGAACCTGGTCAACGATGAGCTCAAAAGCAAGGGCGTGCTGTTCTCCATCCACGACGAGGACGTGCCCGTGTTCCGCCTGCTGCGCTTGCGCGCGCGCCGTGCACCAGGCCTCATCACCGACGCGCGCGAGGTGCTGCTCAAGCTCTTCGACGCCGACGCCGAATACTCCGCCGACACGCTCGAAGGCATCTACGATGAGCTGGAACTGGCGGGCAAGAAGGTGCTCTCGGGCAACGTGACCGACGCGCTGGCAGGGGAGGTGCTGGGCGCCATCGCGCGCCAGGAGGACTTGAACGGGCGCATCCGCCGCAACGTGATGGACACGCGCCGCGCCGTCAGCTTCATGATGCGCAGCAAGATGCTGAACGCCGAGCAGTTCGAGGAGGCGCGCCAGATCCTGCGCGACATCGACTCGCTGGACAGCCATACGGCCTTCCTGTTCGACAAGATCAACTTCCTGATGGACGCCACCGTCGGCTTCATCAACATCAACCAGAACAAGATCATCAAGATCTTCTCGGTGGCCAGCGTGGCGCTGCTGCCACCCACGCTGATCGCCAGCGTCTATGGCATGAACTTCCGAGCCATGCCGGAGCTGGAGTGGGAATACGGCTACGTCTACGCCATTGGGGTCATGATCGCCAGCGCCATCGTGCCCATGCTGTACTTCCGCAAGCGCGGGTGGCTGAAGTAACGCCGCGCATACGCGTGAAAATGGCCCCTAGCGCTTATCTGGCAAGCGCTGGAAGCTCCTTTTTTCAGAGCAAACGCAACCAAGCCCCGACGATGTGGTCGGCGTAGCGGCTGGCCACGGTGGCGACGAAGCGGCTGAAATCGACGTGCGCCGTGTCGTCGGCGCGGTCCGAGATGGTGCGCATGGCGGCGAAGGGCACGCGGTAGTCGGCGCAGACCTGGGCCACGGCGGCGC
>Ga0222428_100232_pt1 | contig 40522 bp, 31 predicted proteins | sample 2B5Ametagenome_FD_182471 | JGI IMG/M metagenome (GOLD analysis project Ga0222428, IMG submission 182471) | Enriched microbial communities from leaf-cutter ant dump, University of Wisconsin, Madison, United States - 2B5A (version 2) | ecosystem: Environmental > Terrestrial > Nest > Insects nest >...
AGAGCGGCATGGAAGAATGGGTCGGCCGCCAGTGGCACCGCTTCATCACGCGCGCGGCCGATGGCCGCGCCTCGCAGGCCCCGGTGCGGCTGGAGGAGATGCAGCGCACCATCGGCCTCATGTTCCGTGCCGGCGGCGGCGGCCAGGGCGTGCGCATCGCCCCGGCGGGCACCAGCCGCGTGGGCGGCGGCGGCGCGCGCTCGCTGCTGCAGCGCATCGCCGGCGGCGGCACCCACGCCGTGCTGGGCCAGTGGCAGGCCGACGTGCTGGCCCTGCCGCCCGAGATCGGCGTGTTCGACGAAGCCCCGCACAACCGCGACCTGTACCTGTGGCTGGCCGCGCTGGCCGCGCACCTCGACCCGGCCCAGGGCTGGCTCGCCGGCCACGTCACGGCCACCGAGGCGGCGCTGGCCGCCTTCCCCGGCCTGCGCCCGCGCTACGAGCGGCTGCGCGCCCGGCAACTGGCGCAGCGCCCCGACCCGGCGCGCCTGCGCGGCCGCGCCGCCACCGCCGAGCGCGCCGTGCAGCAGGCCCTGCACGGCCACGCCCCCGGCCTGGACATGGACCTGGACATCCGCCACGGCGACGTGGCCCCGCTGTGGCTGTGGCTGACCCTGCCCGCCGCCGACGCCGCCCGCGCCGTGCCCACGCAGAAGAAGCAAGGCCAGGGCGCCGAGGAAGCCACCGTCCAGCCCCCGGCCGCGAGCGACCCGCGCCGCCGCGCCGCGCAGTCGGTGGCCGACGAGCGCAACAACGCGCCGCTGATGATGATGTTCCGCGCCGAGTCCATCCTGTCGTGGACCGAGTTCACGCGCGTCAACCGCGCCGACGACGACGATGACGACGGCACCGCGCTCAGCGCCGCCAACGACATGGACGAACTCGCCATCGCCCCCGATGGGCACGCCATGGCCTCGCGCGTGAAGTTCGACCTCGACCTGCCCAGCGCCGCGCACGACGACCTGCCCCTCGGCCCCGGCATGCGCTACCCCGAGTGGGACTACAAGCGCGCGCTGCTGCACCCCGACCACTGTGCCGTGCAGTGCTACGTGGCGCGCGACGCCGCCCCCTACGCCCCACCGCCGCCGCTGCGCGCCGTGGCGCGGCGCATGCGCCGCCGGCTCGAAGCCCTGCGCGCCGCCCCGGCGCGCCTGCGCGGGCGCACCGAGGGCGACGACATCGACATCGACGCCTGGGTGCGCCACCAGGTCGAGGCCGGCCACGGCCCGGCCAGCGAGGCGCCGCCCGTCTACATCCAGCGCACGCGCGCCGAGCGCAGCCTGGCCACGCTGCTGCTGGCCGACCTGTCGCTGTCCACCGACGCCTACGCCACGCAGGACGCGCGCGTCATCGACGTGATCCGCGACGCGCTGTACGTCTTCGGCGAGGCGCTGTCGGCCAGCGACGACGCCTTCGAGATCCTGGGCTTCTCCTCGGTGCGGCGCCAGCACGTGCGCATCCAGCACCTCAAGGGCTTCAACGAGCGCTGGGACGCGGGCGCCATCGCGCGCGTCAACGCCATCAAGCCCGGCTACTACACACGCATGGGCGCGGCGCTGCGCCACGCCACGGCCCGGCTGCTGGAGCGCAGCGAGCGCCAGCGCCTGCTGCTCATCCTCACCGACGGCAAGCCCAACGACCTCGACGTGTACGAGGGCCGCTATGGCCTGGAGGACACGCGCCATGCCGTGCACGCCGCGCGCGCGGCGGGCCTCACGCCGTTCTGCGTGACCATCGACGCCCAGGCGCACGACTACCTGCCGCACCTGTTCGGCTCGCAGGGCTATGCGCTGGTGCACCGCCCGCAGGACCTGGTGCGGCGCCTGGCCGCCGCTTACGCAGGACTGACGCGCTGACGCAACACTGCGGCGGCGCCCCTTTTCCCCTCCCCACCGCCCCGCCCGCCGTGCGCCGCCTTGCAGGCGCGCGGCGGGCGGGCGTTTTCCCGTATTCACAGCGTCATGGAACTGCGGCAGAACAGGCACAGAATTGCCGCAGATCATGAAAATTCATTCAGAATTCCTCTTTAATCGCAGGCAATACAAAAAAACATCCCCACACCATGGACACCCAGCAATTCGACATCCCCCGCTACCTGGCCGCCCTGCCGCTGTTCCAGGAAATGACCCCGTCCGAGCTGCAGCGGCTGGCCACGGGCTGCCGCTTGCGGCGCTATGGGCGCGGCGACTGCATCTTCCGCGTGGGCATGCCCTGCGAGGAGTTCCACGTCACCGTCACCGGCCAGATCAAGCTGTTCGCCATCTCGCCCGCCGGGCAGGAGAAGGTGATCGAGCTGGCCGGGCCCGGCGTGAGCTTCGCCGAGGCGCTGATGTTCACCGACAAGCCCTACATCATCAACGCCCAGGCCCTGGCCGACGCGCTGGTGCTGAGCGTGGGCAAGGCCGCCGTGGTGCGCGAGATCGAGGACGACCCGCGCTTCGCCATGCACATGCTGGCGGGCATCTCGCGCCGCCTGCACGGCCTGGTGCATGACGTGCAGGCCTACTCGCTGCACAGCGGCATGCAGCGCGTCATCGGCTACCTGCTGCACTCGCTGCCCGAGGACGGCCCCGCCAGCAGCACCGCCAGCGCCAGCGCGGGCAGCGCCACGGGCTGCAAGGACGCCGTGGCGCTGAACGTCTCCCTGCCCGTGAGCAAGGCCACCATCGCCTCGCGCCTGTCGATCACGCCGGAATACTTCTCGCGCGTGCTGCACGAGCTGGAGGAAGCCGGCCTGATCCGCATCGACAAGCGCGACATCCACATCCCCAACGCCGCGCGGCTGGCCAGCCACACGCTGCAATAACGTCAGTCGTCCAGCACCCCGGCAGCGCGCAGCAGCCCCGCCGTTTCGTACAAGGGCAGCCCCATGATGCCGGTGTAGCTGCCGTCGAGGTTCTCCACGTACTGCGCCACCGGCCCCTGGATGCCATAGGCCCCGGCCTTGCCCAGGGGCTCGCCGCTGGCGACGTAGGCGGCGATCTGCGCCGGCGTCATCGCGCCGAAGCGCACGCGCGAGACCGACAGCGCCGCCAGGCGCCGCCCATCCGTCTGCAGGGCCACGGCGGTGAGCACCTGGTGCGCGCGCCCCGCCAGTTCGGCCAGCATGCGCGCGGCATCCTGCGCATCCTCGGGCTTGCCGTAGATGCGCGGGCCCAGCGCCACCGTGGTGTCGGAACACAGGATGGGCGCCGGTGCCAGCCGCCGCCCCGCGTGGCGCGCCACGGCGGCGTCGAGCTTGAGTGCGGTGACGCGCTGCACGTAAGCGGCGGGATCTTCGCCAGGCAGCACGGCCTCGATGGCCTCGGCGTCCTCTTCGGGGCCGGGCAGCAGCAGCTCGTAGCGCACGCCCAGTTGCTCCAGCAGTTGGCGGCGGCGCGGGCTCTGCGAGGCGAGGTAGATGAAGTTATGGGTCAAATCGGCCTCCAGCGCGCTCCCAGCCTGCGCAAGCAGCTATGAAAACAATAGTCTATTCGCGGTGGTACGGGTGCCCCGCATTCACCGACCAAGCGCGGTAGAGCTGCTCGATCAGCAGCACGCGCACCATGGCGTGCGGCAGCGTCAGGTCGGACAGGCGGATGCGCTCGTGCGCGGCCTGGCGGAACGCCGGGTCGAGCCCGTCCGGCCCGCCGATGACCAGCGCCACGTCGTCGCCACCGAGCTGCCAGCCCTTGAGGCGCTCGGCCAGCGCCTTGGTGGTCAGGCTGGTGCCGCGTTCGTCCAGCGCCACGACACGGGTGCCGCGCGGAATGGCGGCCTCGATGCGCTCGCGCTCGGCCGCGTACAGGGTCTCCAGTGTCTTGGAGCCGCGCGGCTCGGTCTTGACGGCCTTGAGCTCCACCTTGAGTTCCGGCGGAAAGCGCTTGGCATAGTCGTCATAGGCCGTCTGCGCCCAGTCGGGCACACGCTGGCCCACGGCCACGATGAGCAGCTTCATCGCTCAGCCCCAGGCGCTCAGCCCTTCGGCGCGGGCTTCCTGGCGGCCGCTTTCCTGGCCGGGGCCTTCTTCGCGGCGGGCTTCTTGGCGGTGGCCGCGGCCTTCGGCGCCGCCTTCTTGGCCACGGGCTTGTTCACCACCACGGTCTTCACCGGCGCCTTCTTGGCGGCGGCCTTGGCCGCAGGCTTGGCCACGGGTTTCTTCGCGGCGGCGGCAGCGGCCTTGGGGGCTTGCTTGGCCGGTGCCTTCTTGGCGGCGGCCTTCTTCGGCGCCGCTTGCGCCGCCTTCCTGGCCGGGGCCTTCTTCACGGCAGCGGACTTCTTGGCGGCGGGCTTCTTGGCCGGCGCTTCGTCCTCCGACGCCGTCACCTTGCGCGGCTTGGCGGCGCCGAGCTTGAGGCGCACGGGCTTGTCGCCCCAGATTTCCTCCAGGCGGTAGTACTGGCGAATGGCCGGCTGCATGATGTGCGCCACGGCCTGGCCGCAGTCCACGATGATCCATTCGCCGTTCTCCTCGCCCTCGGAGCGCGGCTTGGAGAAACCAGCCTCGCGCACGGCGTCGCGCACGCTGGCGGCCAGGGCCTTGGTCTGGCGGTTGGAGCTGCCGGTGGCCACGATCACGCGCTCGAACAGCGGCGAAAGATGCTCGGTGTTGAAGACCTGGATGTCTTGGGCCTTCACGTCCTCCAGTCCATCGACGATGGCGCGCTGGAGCTTGGCGACGTCCTTCTTGGCTGCGGTTTCCGTTTTGGTGGAGGTGGTCATCGGGTATAGGGTGGTCAAAAGTGGAGGCAATATAGCGCGCATTGCGCCGGGGCTGGGCCCCGCATGTTCCCGCATGCCGAGCGGGTGCAACGGTGGCGAAGGCTATTTTTCAAGGGTGTTTCGAGGCTCCAGCGCTTGCCTGGCAAGCGCTGGCAGCTATCGAAAAGAGAGTGCGCGGCGTCAAATCCAGTTGCGCCGCACCAGGAAGCGCCGCGTCAGCTCGGCCTCGTGCGAGCCCGGCGGGTCCTCGCGCCGGTACTGCCACGACACCAGTGGCGGCATGGACAGCAGGATCGACTCGGTGCGCCCGCCCGACTGCAGGCCGAAATGCGTGCCCCGGTCCCAGACCAGGTTGAACTCGACGTAGCGGCCGCGCCGGTAGAGCTGGAAGCCGCGCTCGCGCTCGCCAAACGGCAGCGCCATGCGGCGCTCGACGATGGGCAGGTAGGCCTGCAGGAAGGCGTCGCCCACGGCCTGCGTCATCGCCAGGCTGCGCTCGAAGCCCAGGGCCGAGAAGTCGTCGAAGAAGATGCCGCCCACGCCGCGCTGCTCGTCGCGGTGCTTGAGGTAGAAGTATTCGTCGCACCAGCGCTTGAAGCGCAGGTACAGGCCCTCGCCGAAGGGCTTGAGGGTGTCGTGGCAGATGCGGTGGAAATGCACCGCGTCTTCCTCGAAGCCGTAGTACGGCGTCAGGTCCATGCCGCCGCCGAACCAGCACACCGGCTCCTGACCCGGCTGACCGGCCGCGATCATGCGCACGTTCATGTGCACCGTGGGCACGTAGGGGTTGAGCGGGTGGAACACCAGCGAGACGCCCATGGCCTCGAACGGCGCCCCGGCCAGCTCGGGCCGGTGCTGCGTGGCCGAGGGCGGCAGCTGCGCGCCGCGCACGTGCGAGAAGCCGACCCCGGCGCGCTCGAACACGCGCCCGCCTTCGAGGATCTGCGTCACGCCATCGCCCTGCAGAGGCTCCTCGGGGCTCTTGCGCCAGGGATCGACCAGGAAGCGCGCGCCGCGCGGCCCTTCGATGGCCTCCACCGCGCCGGTGATGCGCGACTGCAGGTCGAGCAGGTAGCCGCGCACGCGCTCTGCCGTGCTGGGCGGATTGAATGCCGACAGCGCCATCAGTTCTTCACCGCCCGGTGGCCGATGTCGCGGCGGTACTGCGCGCCGTCGAAGTGGATGCCGCGCGCCACGTCGTAGGCGCGCTGCTGCGCCTGGCGCACGTTGTCGCCCAGCGCCGTCACGCACAGCACGCGGCCGCCGCTGGTGCGCAGCACGCCGTCCTGCAGCTGCGTGCCGGCGTGGAACACCATGGCGTCGTCGGCCTCGGGCGGCAGGCCGGTGATGGCGTCGCCCTTGCGCGGGTCCTCGGGGTAGCCGTGCGCGGCCATCACCACGCCGAGCGCGGTGCGGCGGTCCCACTGCAGCTCGACCTGGTCGAGCTTGCCGTCGGTGGCGGCCAGCATCACGTCCATCAGGTCGCTCTTGAGGCGCATCATAATGGGCTGCGTCTCGGGGTCGCCCATGCGGCAATTGAATTCGAGCGTCTTGGGGTGGCCCTTGGCGTCGATCATCAGGCCCGCATAGAGGAAGCCGGTGTAGGGAATGCCGTCCTTCTCCATGCCGCGGATGGTGGGCAGGATGATTTCGCGCATGGCACGCGCGTGCACGTCGGCCGTGACCACCGGGGCGGGCGAATACGCGCCCATGCCGCCGGTGTTCGGGCCTTCGTCGCCGTCCTTGAGGCGCTTGTGGTCCTGGCTGGTGGCCAGCGCGGCGACGTTTTTGCCGTCGCACAGCACGATGAAGCTGGCTTCCTCGCCTTCCAGAAATGCCTCGATGACCACGCGCGCGCCGCCTTCGTTGTGCGCCACGCCGTACTTGTTGTCCACCAGCATGAAGTCCACTGCGTCGTGCGCTTCCTGGAGCGTCATCGCCACCACCACGCCCTTGCCCGCCGCCAGGCCATCGGCCTTGACGACGATGGGCGCGCCCAGGCGGTCCACGAAGGCGTGGGCCGCGGCCGGGTCGGTGAAGGTGTCGTAGTCCGCCGTGGGAATGCCGTGGCTGCGCATGAACGCCTTGGAGAAGGCCTTGGAGCTTTCGAGCTGCGCGGCGGCCTTGGTCGGGCCGAAGACGCGCAGGCCATGGGCGCGGAATTCATCCACCACGCCGGCGGCCAGCGGCGCCTCGGGGCCGACCACCGTGAGGCCGACCTTCTGCTCCTGCGCCCATTCGCGCAACTGCACCACGCCGGTGATGGGCAGGTTCTCGAACTTGGGGTGGTGCGCCGTGCCGCCGTTGCCGGGCGCGAGATAGACCTTGGTGGCCCGGGGCGACTGGGCCAGTTTCCAGGCCAGCGCGTGTTCGCGGCCACCGCCGCCTATGACGAGTACTTTCATGGGGTCCTTGCTGGTTCTTCTAGAAGACGGCGTTGTGGTAGACGTCCTGCACGTCGTCCAGTTCTTCGATCATGTCGAGCAGCTTCTGCATGCGCGCGGCATCGTCGCCAGCGAGTTCGATGGTGTTCTCGGCGCGCATGGTCACCTCGGCCACTTCGGGCTTCAAGCCCGCGGCCTCCAGTGCGTCGCGCACGGCCTCGAAGTCGCCCGGCGCGGTGAGCACCTCGATGGCGCCGTCTTCGTCGGCGATCACGTCCTCGGCGCCGGCCTCCAGCGCCACTTCCATCACCTTGTCCTCGCTCGTGCCGGGGGCGAAGATGAGCTGGCCGCAATGCTTGAACTGGAACGCCACCGAGCCCTCGGTGCCCATGTTGCCGCCGTACTTGCTGAAGGCGTGGCGCACCTCGGCCACGGTGCGCACGCGGTTGTCAGTCATGGTGTCGACGATGATGGCCGCGCCGCCGATGCCGTAGCCCTCGTAGCGGATTTCCTCGTACACCACGCCTTCGAGGTTGCCCGTGGCCTTGTCCACGTTGCGCTTGATGTTGTCGGCCGGCATGTTGGCCGCCTTGGCCTTGTCGATGGCCAGGCGCAGGCGCGGATTGGCCGTCGGGTCGCCCCCGCCCTGGCGCGCGGCGACCATGATTTCACGGATGATGCGGGTCCAGACCTTGCCGCGCTTTTCGTCCTGGCGGCCTTTGCGGTGCTGGATATTGGCCCATTTGCTGTGTCCTGCCACGAAGCGTCCTTTGTATTGAATTACCCTATTGCCCCCGATTTTACTTTTGCCAGCCAAAGCCCCCCGAGGAAACCCGAAATGGCCGACCCGATCCTGATTGCCCAGCACGCTGCCACCACCTGCCACCTGCTCCCGGGCCTGGCCAACCGCCACGGCCTCATCACCGGCGCCACGGGCACGGGCAAGACCGTGACACTGCAAACCCTGGCGGAGCGCTTCTCGCGCATCGGCGTGCCCGTGTTCATGGCCGACGTGAAGGGCGACCTCACCGGCATCAGCCAGCCGGGCAGCCTGGCGCCCAAGCTCGCCGCCACGCTGCAGGAGCGCGGCCTGCCGCTGCCCGCACCCACGGCCTGTCCGACGCAGCTGTGGGACGTGTTCGGCGAACAGGGCCACCCGGTGCGCGCCACCGTCTCCGACATGGGGCCGCTGCTGCTCGGGCGCATGCTGAACCTCAACGATACGCAGATGGGCGTGCTGAACCTGGTGTTCAAGATCGCCGATGACAATGGTTTGCTGTTGCTCGACCTGAAGGACCTGCGCGCCATGCTCGCCTACGTGGGCGACAACGCCAAGGAGTTCACCACGGCCTACGGCAACATCAGCGCCGCCAGCGTGGGCGCCATCCAGCGCGGGCTGCTGCAGATCGAGCAGCAGGGCGGCGACAAGTTCTTCGGCGAGCCCATGCTCGACCTCAGCGACTTCATGCAGACCGTGGACGGCCAGGGCATGGTCAACATCCTCACAGCCGACAAACTGATGAACGCGCCGCGCCTGTACGCCACCTTCCTGCTGTGGATGCTGTCGGACCTGTTCGAGCGCCTGCCCGAGATCGGCGACCCTGAAAAACCCAAGCTGGTGTTCTTCTTCGACGAAGCCCACCTGCTGTTCAACGAGGCGCCGAAGGTGCTGGTGGAGCGCATCGAACTCGTGGTGCGCCTGATCCGCTCGAAGGGCGTAGGCGTGTACTTCGTCACGCAGAACCCGCTGGACATTCCCGACACCGTGCTGGCCCAGCTCGGCAACCGCGTGCAGCACGCGCTGCGCGCCTTCACCCCGCGCGACCAGAAGGCCGTGAAGGCCACGGCCACCACCATGCGCCAGAACCCCGGCCTGGACATCGAGGCCGCCATCACCGAGCTGGCCGTGGGCGAGGCGCTGGTGAGCTGCCTGGACGAGAAAGGCCGCCCCGGCGTGACCGAGCGCGTCTACGTGCTGGCGCCAGGCAGCCAGATCGGCCCGATCACGCCGCAGCAGCGCCAGGCGCTGGTCGCGGGCTCGCTGGTGGCGGGCGTGTACGAGAAGATGGTGGACCGCGAATCGGCCTACGAAAAGCTGCAGGCGCGCACCGGCGCCCCCGCCCCAGGCACGCCGGCGGCGGCCGGCGGCACACCCGCGCAGGGCGCGGACGGCGGCCTGCTGGGCGGACTGAGCGACGTACTCTTCGGCACCACCGGCCCGCGCGGCGCCAAGCACGACGGCCTGGTGCAGACCATGGCCAAGACGGCGGCGCGCACCGTCGGCTCCAGCCTGGGCAAGGAAATCCTGCGCGGCGTCATGGGCAGCCTGTTCGGGGGCGGCGGCAAGCGCCGCTGAGCGCATGCGCCCCGCCCGGGGCGCATGCGCTCAGCGACAAGATCCGGTTGTCCTGCTGAAGAACGATCCATGGTGCGCATTGCAATCTGCGACGATGTGCCGCATGAACTGCGGAGCCTCGTCGCACTCGCCGAGCAGTACGTATCCATCCATGGCATCGATGCCGAGGTGACCGGGTTCAGCCACCCGGATGCGCTATTGACGGCCATGGAAGCCGAGCGCTTTCATCTTTACGTGCTCGACATCGTCATGCCGATGCTCAACGGCGTGGAATTAGGCAAGGCCATCCGCCGTCTCGACCGTGAAGCGCAAATCATCTACGCCACCACCGAGCCGCAATTCGCCCTGCAGGCCTATGCGGCCCATCCGCTGTCTTATCTCGTCAAGCCGGTCAGCAGGCCGCAGTTGTTCGATGCCTTGGCGCTGGCCCTCGCCAAGGCCGACACCGCCGAGGAGCCATGCTTTGCCGTCAAAACCATCGACAGCCTGCGCGTACTCAGCCTGTCGCACATCGTTTGCTGCGAATACAGCAACCATGCCGTGATCTTCAGCCTCACGCATGGCGAGAAGCTGTACAGCCGCACCTTCAGGGAAAACTTCTCGGACTACTGTGCGCCCATCTTGCGAGAAGGGCATTTTCTGCAGTGCCACGCCGCATTCGTGATCAACATGCGCCGGGTTGAACGCTTTGCCAAGGACAGTTTCACGCTTTGCGGCGGAAAAGCCGTTCCCATTGCGCCCAAACGGTACGCCGCCGTGCGGGATACCTATATGGACTATCTGATGGCAAGAATGGGTGCCCGGGAAAAAACCGGATGATCGAGCATCTCCCGGATCTACTGAGGGCCGTGGTCACGGATGTGATGCTGATCCTCCTGCTCTGCACCATGGCCACGCCAAGGTACAAGAGCAAGGCCGTCTACGCGATGGCCATCGCGCTCGTATTGATCGCAAACCTCAGCGCGAATTACTACTTCTACCGCACCCAGAACTACACGGCTGTATTTCATGTCGATCTGGCGATGTTGCTGGTGATCGGGATTGCCCTGAAACCCCTGTTCAAGGACAGCATCATGCAATGGTGCTTCAGCTATGTCACCATCATCAACATTGATGCAGCGGTGGTGTTCCTGAGCTATTTCTTCCGGAATCTCTTCCCCGATCCGCTCTACGGCAACTCCATTGCACGCCTCGTCCTTCTCTCGGTATTGATCGTGGTATTTAAGAAATGGGTCTCCGTGCCGTATCGCAAGGTGCTGGATTACTGGCATATCCACCTGCTGCCGATCGTTGCGCTGCTGGTCTGCCTGCTGGGATACTTCTTCGGCGGCGACATCCGCGACACGCTGACCAGAAACCAGGCGCCCTTGTTTCTTCTCGTTTTCCTGGGATTTGCGGTATATACCTCCATCATCTATTCGCTCAATATCATAACCAAGCAAAATGCAATGCGCGAAGAGAATCAGCTCATGCGCGCGGAAAGAGAATATCTCCAACTGGCGACGAACGGCATGACCGAAAGGCTCAAGCTGATGGAAGACGTGTCGGAGCAGAACACCCGCACGGAACATGATCGCCGCCATTTCCACAACGTGCTGCTGGGGCTTCTGGAACGCGGCCAAACCACAGAGGCCACGGCATTGCTGCAGGCCCACAACCAGGCGGCGCCGGAGGTCAGCAAGGTCTATTGCGCGAACCCGGCCATCAATGCCGCCGTCTGCCACTACGCCAGCATTGCGGAACAGGCGGGAATACGCACCGAAATCTCCCTGGACATCCCCAGCCACCCTGGCGTCGATCCGTTCGGTTTTTCCATGGTGGTTTCAAACCTCATGGAAAATGCCATCCATTCCTGCCAGGGCCTGCCAGAAGACAGGCCCCGCTATATCCGGCTCATCGGCCGCCATGCAGGGCGGCTGCTATTGGAAGTGGAAAACCCCTGCGCCGCAGATGCCACCCTGGATGAAAATGGCCATCCGCTCGTTCGCAGCGAGGGGCATGGCATCGGCAGCAAGAGCGTCGCCGCCTTCGCCAGGAAATACGATGGCGAACTGCTGTATGCAATCAACAATGGCGTCTTCCGGGTACGCCTCCTGGTGTAGCAGCGCAGGGATTGGGCGAGTTCCCTGGCGCTTTTCGATTGCAATCAGGCACTGACGCTGGCCGTGATGTCCGCGATCTCCCCCTCTTTCATGAACCGGTAAATCGCCCTGGCATCCTTGCCGCTCGCACCCGTGGTGACGACCACGAAAGTACGGGTATCCGGGTGGTCGGTATTGTGGTCTATCCAGGTGCCCGAATTCAAATAGCATTTGCCGCCATCTGTATAGCGGCACATGGGCACATGCGTATGCCCAAAAATGACCACCTCCACATTCTTCTCATTCGGATTCTCCAGATAATTCGCCTTGGCCCGGGCGAAGAATGAGTCGGGGAACGCGGGCGGAACAGCGCCAGCGACCGACAACGCGAACGGAGACTCTGGAACCTTGACTTTGTTGGCCACCTGGCGGGCCTGCCATGAAAGCTGGATATTCCTGAACAACTTGGGGGCAGAGATATATTTCTTGCCCGTCCCCTCGTCCGTCAGCATGGCCGGGAAAAAATCCTTGTAGGTGTAATCCGCGTTGAATCCGGAGATACGCATCTTGAATATCTTGTCGGTCGCGAAGTGATCCTCCCCGCTCTCGTAAGGCGTCATCCGGTTGGAGATGCTACTCAGAATATTGTGGTACGTATAAGCTCCGGCCTGGTCTGCATAAGCAGCATCCGTCAAGCCTGCATAATCGCTGGCGCTGATGACAGGCAGATTCTGGGCTACCGTGGGTTTGCCCTCGAGCACCCAGGTTGCGGCGTACCGGGCATAGAAATAGCCGGCCGGCAAAATGGTCTTGCCCTGGTTTCCGCATAATTCCTCGTTGGTCACCGTATCGGGTGCGGAAAACACATCGTAGCGATGGCCATGCTCGATGACGATCTCGTTCCGGTCGCCGGTATAGTAGGTTCCAAGCCCTTGGGGCTCATCGCCGCTGGCCTGAACCAGTTGGGGAATGGCTTCCTGCAAAACGCTGGCCTTGAGTGTCAGGTCATGGTTTCCAGGGACGTAGACCAGCTTGATTCCGCTGGCAATCACCTTGTTCAGCTCGTCGATAACGCCTTGATTGTTCGCAATGACGTCCCGGTAAAACTGATCCTGGTCCGTATACAGCGGGTAGTAGTAGACAGGCAAGAACCATTCATCCAGGAAATCACCGGCAATCACCAGCTCACGCACATCCCTGGTATTTTTCAGACATTGCAGGAACTTGATGAGCAGCGGCCGGTTTTTCAGCGTTTCCGTGTAGCGGTCTTCAATGCCGAGGTGAATGTCGCTGATGACGACGATCTTGTTCCTTACCTTGTCGGCATTCCATAAAGGCGCGGCATCTGAATACGGATCATCGCTCCCCCCGCACCCTGAAGCACCGAAGGCGGCGAGCGCACCCGCGCCCACGCCAAAACTCTTGACAAAACCTCTCCGGGAAAATTGCATTTTTACTCCATTGAACCCATGGCGGTTCGTGAATGTGGGATTCACAGCGTATACGGGAAAGAATAAAAAACACCCTGCCGCACTCAGGGGCGCCGTTTTTGCACTTATCTGACACGAAGCGTTACAACCGGCGCCGCGCACCCCGGTTGCGACGCTCTCTAATTGATAGCTGGTAGCGCTTGATGGACAAGCGCTGGGTGCCTTTTTTGTTCCGATTCCCGGTAAGATGCAGGCCCACCGCCGCACAGCACCCGCGCATCCGAGGACGCCGCCATGAACCCCATCGCCCTGCCCCCTCCCACCGCCGCCGGCGTGGCCGCCGCGGCGCACCGCCTGCAGAACGTGGCGCACCGCACGCCGGTGCTGCGCTCGGGCATGGCCGACGAGCTGCTGGGCGCCCAGGTGTTCTTCAAGTGCGAGAACCTGCAGCGCACCGGCTCGTTCAAGTTCCGCGGCGCGTACAACGCGCTCGCCCAGCTCGACGCCGCGCAGCGCGAGCGCGGCGTGCTCACCTTCTCGGCCGGCAACCACGCCCAGGCCATCGCGCTGGCGGCGCGGCTGCTGGACATTCCGGCGCTCATCGTCATGCCCGAGGACGCGGCCGCGTCCAAGATGGCGGCCACGCGCCACTACGGCGCCCAGGTCGTCACCTACAACCGCTTCACCGAGGACCGCGAGGCCATCAGCCGCCGCATCGCGCAGGAGCGCGGCATGGCGCTGGTGCCGCCGTCCGAGCACCCGCACGTCATCGCCGGCCAGGGCACGGCGGCGCTGGAGCTGCTGCAGGAAGTGCCGCGCCTGCACTACCTGTTCGTGGCCGTGGGCGGCGGCGGCCTGCTGGCCGGCAGCCTGCTGGCGGCGCAGTCACCGGGCAACGCCTGCGAGGTGTACGGCGTGGAGCCGGAAACCGCCAACGACGCGCAGCAGTCGCTGCGCAGCGGGCAGGTCGTCACCATCGCCCAGCCGCGCACCATCGCCGACGGCGCGCTGACCACGGCCCTGAGCCCGCTAGCGTTCGAGGTCATCCGGCGCCATGCCGACGGCATCGTCACCGCCAGCGACGTGCAACTCGTGCACGCGCTGCGCTTCTTCGCCGAGCGCATGAAGATCGTGGTCGAGCCCACGGGCGCGCTGGCCTTCGCGGGCGCGCACCATGGCGGGGTGGACCTGCGCGGCAAGCGCGTGGGCATCGTTATCAGCGGCGGCAACGTCGATCTGGCGCGCTATGCGCGCTTTCTGGCAGACTGAGCGCCCTTCTTTTTTCTCTGCTCCCAAGAACAACCCATGAGCAACGTCCACGTCATAGACCACCCCCTGGTACAGCACAAGCTGACCCTGATGCGCAAGAAGGACGCCAGCACCAACAGCTTCCGCCGCCTGCTCGGCGAGCTGTCCACCCTGATGGCCTACGAAGTCACGCGCGACATGCCGCTGCAGGACGTGACCATCGAGACCCCGCTGGAGACGATGACCGCGAAGATGATCGACGGCAAGAAGCTGGTGCTCGTGTCCATCCTGCGCGCGGGCAACGGCTTCCTCGACGGCATGCTCAACGTGGTGCCCGGCGCGCGCATCGGCCACATCGGCCTGTACCGCGACCCGGCCACGCTGCAGCCGGTCGAGTACTACTTCAAGATGCCCTCGGAAATGGCCGAGCGCGACATCATCGTCGTCGATCCGATGCTGGCCACCGGCAACTCCGCCGCCGCCGCGGTGCAGCGGCTCAAGCAGTTGCAGCCGCGCTCCATCAAGTTCGTCTGCCTGCTGGCCGCCCCCGAGGGCGTGGCCACGCTGCAGAAGGCGCACCCCGACGTGCCCATCTACACCGCCGCCATCGACCGCGAGCTCAACGACCACGGCTACATCCTGCCGGGCCTGGGCGACGCGGGCGACCGCATCTTCGGCACCAAGTAAGGCCGCGCGGGCGCCGCTCCCCCGTTGGGCACCACCGCCACGCCCCTGCTCGCCGCCGGCACGCTGCTCGGCGGCATCGGCCTGTTCCTGCTCGGCATGACCATGCTGACCAACGGCCTCAAGCTCGCCGCCGGGCGCGCGCTGGAGCGCATCCTCGCCGCCTGGACGCGCACGCCGCTGCACGGCCTGGTGACCGGGGTGGCGCTCACGGCGCTGGTGCAGTCGTCCACCGCCATGACGGTGGCGGCCATCGGCTTCGTCAACGCCGGGCTGCTCAGCTTCAGTTCGGCGCTGTGGGTGGTGTTCGGCTCCAACCTCGGCTCCTCCGTCACCGGCTGGCTCGTAGCCTGGCTGGGCTTTTCCGTCAAGGCCGACGCCTTCGCCCTGCCCTTCATCGGGCTCGGCATGGGGCTGTACATCACCGGCAACGGCACGCGCCGCGGCGCGCTGGGCCAGGCCATCGCGGGCTTCGGCGTGCTGTTCCTTGGCATCGAGCTGCTGCGCCAGGGCTTCACCGGCCTGGGGCCGCAGGCCCTGCCGCCGCTGGCCAGCGACCTGCAGGGCCTGGTGCTGGCGGTGCTGATCGGCCTGGGCATGACGGTGGTGCTGCAGGCCTCGTCGGCCACGCTGGCCGTGGTGCTCACCGCCGTGGCCGGGGGCTCGCTGGCCGTGGAGGTGGGCGCGGGCATGGTGATCGGCGCCAACGTGGGCACCACGCTCACCGGCATCCTCGCCGCCATCCAGGCCACGGCCAACGCTCGGCGCCTGGCCGCCGCGCACGTGCTGTTCAACGTCGTCACCGCCGTGGTGGCGCTGGCGCTGCTGGGGCCGCTGCTGGCGCTCATCAACGCCGTGGGCCTGTGGCTCACGGGCCGCAGCGACGCGGTGACGCAGCTCGTCATCTTCCACACCGCCTTCAACCTGCTGGGCGTGCTGCTGATGTGGCCGCTGGCCAAGCCGCTGGCGCGCTTTCTGCTCGCGCGCTTCCGCTCGGCCGAAGAGGACGAAGCGCGCGCCCGCTTCCTGGACCGCAACGTCACCGCCGTGCCCGCGCTGGCGCTGCAGGCCCTGCGCCGCGAGATGACGCGCGTCGGCCACCTGGCCATGCAGCTCGCCGCCGACGCCACGCGGCTCGCCCCCCCGTGGCCCGCGCCCACGCCCCAGGCGGGCGCGCAGCTGGCACGCCAGTTGCAGACGCTGGAGCAACTGCAGCAGCAGCTCGGCGCCTTCGTCAGCGACGTGAGCCGCCAGGCCCTGTCGCGCGACGTGGCCGAGCAGATGACCGCGCTGCTGCGCGTGGCCGGCTACTACGACACACTGGCGCGCGTCATGGCCCAGGCCGGCCAGCAGGCCCTGCGCACGCCGCGCGCGCAGGCTGCCGGGGCCAGTCCGCTCGACGCCCTGGCCCCGGCCTGCGCCGCGGCCCTGGCCTTCTTCGAGGCGGCCGACCCGCAAGCCGCCGTGCCCGAGAGCAGCCCGGGCGCCCACGATGCCCTGGCCGCCGTGGACGCTGCTCATGCCATCTTCGACGCCGCCTACGAGGACGCCAAGGCGGCCCTGCTGCGCGCCGGCGCCCTGGGGCAGCTGGAGGTGGCCACCGTGCACGAGTGGGCCGGCCTGCTCGGCGATGTGCGCCGCGCCGTGGAACAAGGCCACAAGGCCGCCACACGCCTGGCCATGCTGCCGCCGCTGATACCGCTGCCGAACGGCCATGCCGAGGCCCCTATGCCGCCGCCCGCTAGCCCATGAGCCGGGGAGCGCAGGGGAATTCGCGGCTCGCGCCGCACAAGCACTTGGCGCGCGCTCCTTTTTTGATAGCTGGTTGCGCTTTACTGGCAACAAAAACGACCTTAACTATGCCTGAAATGGCCCACTGACAAGCGCTGGTAGCTATCGGAACCAGAGCAACGACCGCCGCGCCATTACCCGGCTGCCGCCACCAGCGCCTGCAAGGCCTCGGCGTACGCCGCCTCGGACGCCAGCCACTGCATGGGCGGCAGCGCCGCGCGCAGGCGCTTGCCGTAGCCCATGGTGCGCAGGCGCGAATCGCACACCACCAGCACGCCCCGGTCGGCTTCGTGCCGTATCAGCCGCCCGGCGCCTTGCTGCAGGGCCACGGCGGCCTCGGGCAAGGCGTGGTCGCGGAAGGCGTTGCGGCCCTCGGCCTCCAGGCGCTGGGCGCGCGCGCGGGCCAGCGGGTCGTCGGGCGGGGCGAAGGGCAGCTTGTCGATCACCAGCAGCTGCAGCGCGTCGCCGGGCAGGTCCACGCCCTCCCAGAAGCTGCCCGCGCCCACCAGCACGGCGCCACCCTGGCGCAGGCGCTGCAGCAGCAGGTGGCGCGGCTGCTGGCCCTGCACCAGCACGGCGATGCCCTGCCCCGCCAGGCGCTCCTGCAGCGCCGCGCCGATGGCATGCAGCGCGCGGCGCGTGGTGGTCAGCACCATGGTGCCCCCGCCCAGGCGCAGCGCGCCATCGCCCGCGAGCGCGGCCACGGCCTGGCTGTGCGTGGGGCTGGAGGGCGGCGGCATGTCCGGCGGCACGTACAGCGCCGCCTGGCGCGCGTAGTCGAAAGGGCTCTCCACCCGCAGGATGCGCGCATCCTCCAGGCCGCACGGCCCGGTGAACCAGCGCAGCGTGGCGTCGCCGCCCAGGGTGGCGGAGGTGAAGATCCAGGCAGTGGCGGGCGCGGCGGCGGCGGGCTGCATCAGCGCGCGCATGGTGTCCGCGATGTCCGGGGGCGATTCGACGAAGCGCAGTTGCGCGCCCACGTCGAGCCAGCGCACCGCGCCGGGCACGCCCGGCGCCGCGAAGTGCGCCATGCGCTGCATCAGGCCGGTGCCGCGCGCATGCAGCCGCGCCAGTGCGGGGGCCTTGTCCTGCACCACGCCCAAGGCGGCGACAAGGCCGCCGCAGGCCTGCCCCAGGCGGTGCATGGCCTGGTGCCAGGCGCTGGCGGGCACGCCCTGGGGCCGGGCCTCCTGCCAGGGCAGGCGGGTGCCTTCGGGGTGCGTGCCGGCGGCCTGGCGCAGGCCGCGCGCCGCGTCCTCCAGCGCCATGGCCAGAGGCAGCCAGGGGGCCAGGCCGCGCGCCTGGGCCAGCCCTTCGGCCAGGGCATCGCGCGCGAAGGCGCGCAGCGCGCCCGTGCCCACCTGCAGGCCGGTGAACTGCAGACCGATGTCGCACAGCTGGTGCGCCTCATCGAACACCACCACGCGCGCTTGCGGCAGCAGCTCGGCCACGCCCGCGGTGCGCAGGGCCAAATCGGCGAAGAACAGGTGGTGGTTGACCACCACCACGTCGGCCGCCAGGGCCTCGGCGCGGGCGCGGTTCACATGGCAGGCGCTGGCGTGCGGGCAGGCAGCGCCCAGGCAGTTGTCGCGCGTGGAGGTGACGAGCGGGAGCACGGGCGAGGCCGCGTCCAGGCCGGGCAGTTCGTCCAGGTCGCCGCTGCGGGTGCCGCGCGCCCACTGCTGCACGCGGGCCAGCGCGCGCAGCCACTGCGGATCGAGCAGTTGCCCGGGCACGCCCTGGCAGGCCCGCTCCAGGCGCTCCAGGCACAGGTAGCTGGAGCGCCCCTTGAGCAGCGCCGCGCGGGCGGGCACGCCCAGGGCAGCCTGCACGCGCGGCAGGTCGCGCAGGAAAAGCTGGTCCTGCAGCGCCTTGGTGGCGGTGGACACCAGCAGCCGCTGGCCGCTGAGCAGCGCGGGCACCAGGTAGGCGAAGGTCTTGCCCACGCCCGTGCCGGCCTCGGCGACGAGCGCGCCGCCCTCCTGAACCGCCCGCGCCACGGCCTGGGCCATGGCCACCTGCCCCGCGCGTGGGCGAAAATGCGTGCCGGCCTGCGCCAGCGGCCCTTGTTCGGCGAAGGCCTGCGCCACCGCCTGCGCAAGCGCGCTGGTCATGGCGGGAGCGGCAACAACATCAGACACAACACAGGACGCGCAGAGCAGGCAGGAGAAGGATGGCGAGCCATCATAATGAGTGCCCCATGCGCCTACGCGACACGACCACAGCATGAGCAAACCATTTCGCCTCATCGCATCGACCGGCATCCACAAGGGAGACCGCGATTACCAGCAAGACCAGGTGGCGGTGCTCGCGCACCCGCGCTTCAACGGCTGCGTGCTGGGCGTGGTGGCCGACGGCATGGGCGGGCGCAGCGGCGGCCGCAAGGCGTCGGACCAGGTGATGATGACGGCGCGCCAGCTTTTCGAGCGCTATTCGCCCGAGACGGACGACGCCACCAGCATGCTGAAGAACCTGGTGAACGAGGCGCACATCGTGATCCGGCTCACGGCGATCTCGGCCGAGCAGGAGCCGCACAGCACCATCGCGGCCTTCCTCATCAACCCGCGCGGCGACTGCCACTGGGTGCACGCGGGCGACTCGCGCGTGTACCACTTCCAGCATGGCCGCCTGCTGCACCGCACGCTGGACCATTCCTACGTGCAGGCGCTGGTGGACCGGGGCGAGATCACCGAGGCCGAGGCCAACGTGCATCCGCACTCCAACATCCTGGTGGGCTGCCTGGGCGCCGAGAGCGATCCGCCCGCCACCACGCACCTCATTCCCCAGCTGCAGCCCGGCGACGTGATCCTGGCCTGCAGCGACGGCGTGTGGCACTACTTCTCGCCCAACGAGCTGGCCTCCGTCATCCAGGGCCTGACGCCGCGCGAGGCCACGGAGTTCCTCATCGACAAGGCGCGCTCGCGCGCGCGCGGCGGCGGCGACAACCTGTCGCTGGTGATCGTCAAGATCGAGCCGCTGGAAGATGAGAAAAAACCGCCGCGCATCGTCTTTCCCGGCGGTTGAGGTCGTACCTCAGGGCTGGGGCAGGCTCGCGGCCGGCTTGCGCCCCTGGGCCGCGTCATCGGCCGCCTCCTGGCGGTGCTTCTCGCGGCGCTCCTGCGCCTGTTTCTGCTTGGCCTCGTAACGTTCGCGCGCCTCGGCCTCACGCGTGCGGGCCGCCGTGGCGCGCTGGGCGTTTTCCGCCGCCTTGGCCTGGGCGTGGGCCTTCTGGCGCTCGGCGCGCTCGCGCGCTTCGGCCTCGCGGCTGGCACGCTCCTGCACCGACATCCTGGACGCCGGCGCACGCGGGGCGGTGCTGGCCGCGGCGTCCTGCGCGGCGCGCTGTTTTTCCTCGATCGTGCGCAGGCGTTCGGCCGTGCGTTCGCGGCGCTCGGCATCGCTGATGGCCTGCTCCTCGCGGCGCAAGCGCGTCTGCGCATCACGGTCGCGTGCCCGCACCTGGGACAGGCAGTCCTCCACGGCAAAGCGCTGGTAGCACGCCGCCTCGGCCGTCTGGCGCTCTTGCGCCAGGGCCTCGCGCTCGCTGGCGATGCGCGCGCGCGTCTGCGCGCGCTGCGCCTGGAGGGCAGGCGGGGCGGCTTGCGCCGTTTCGCCCTGGGCTGCGGCACCCGGCTGGGCCCGCACCGGCGCGGCGGCCAGCAGGCAGGCGGCAAGGCAGAACGGGAGCGCGCGGCGTGGGGAGAAGGAAAGTCGGTTCATGGCGCCATTTTCCCCGCTCCGCACACCACCCGCAGCCGGCCGCTTCACGTCAGGCCGGTATCCACCACGCGCCGCTCCAGTTGCAGGTATTCCTTCGACTGCATTTCGTTGAGGCGCGACACGGTGCGCGGAAATTCGTGGGCCAGCGGGCCTTCGGTATAGATGTCCTCGGGCGGCACGGCGGCCGACACAATGAGCTTGACGCGCCGGTCGTACAGCACGTCCACCAGCCAGGTGAAGCGCCGCGCGGGCGAGGCCATGTTGACCGGCAGGTGCGGCACGCCCGACAGCAGCACGGTGTGGAACTGGGTGGCGATTTCCAGGTAGTCGTTCTGCGAGCGCGGCCCGCCGCAGAGTTCGCGGAAATCGAACCACACCACGCCCCCGGCGCGGCGCAGCGCGCGGATCTCGCGCGCCTCGATGTGCAGCACCGGGTCTTCGTCGCGGACTTCGGCGAGCTGGCCGAACATGGCCGCCATGGCGGCGTCGGCTTCGGGGCCCAGCGGGCAGTGGTAGAGCTTGGCGTTTTCCAGCGTACGGCGGCGGTAGTCGGTGCCGTTGTCCACGTTGATGACTTCCATGCGCTCGTTCAGCAGCGCGATGGCGGGCAGGATGCGGTCGCGGTGCAGCCCGCCGGGGTACAGCCCGTCAGGCTCGAAGTTGGACGTGGTGACGAAGCCCACGCCGTTGTCGAACAGCGCCACCAGCAGGCGGTGCAGGATCATGGCGTCGGTGATGTCGGCCACGTGGAATTCGTCGAAGCAGATGAGCTTGTAGCGCTTGGCGATGCGCGCGCCCAGCACGTCGAGCGGGTTCTGCGTGCCCTGCAGCACGGCCAGCTCGCGGTGCACCTCGCGCATGAACTCGTGGAAATGCAGGCGCACCTTGCGCTTGAGCGGCACGGCGTTGAAGAAGCAGTCCATGAGAAAACTCTTGCCGCGCCCTACCCCGCCGTACATGTAGACGCCGCGCGGAATCTCGGGGTGGTTGATGAGTTTCTTCAGGGCGTTCGAGCGGCGCTGCTTGTAGCCGCCCCACTCGCGCGCGCAGCGCTCCAGGGCCTCGACGGCGCGCAACTGCGCCGGGTCGCTGTGGAAACCCTTGGCGGCCAGTTCCGCCTCGTATGCCTGCCTGACGTTCACCCGCAATCTCCTTTTATCTCAAAAAGAATAGCTGCCAACGCTTGCCTGGCAAGCGTTGGCAGCTATTTTCATTATGAACTTATCAGAAGTTCAGAGTGCGCTTGTCCACGGCGAGGGCCGCTTCCTTGGTGGCTTCGGACAGCGAGGGATGGGCGTGGCAGATGCGCGCGATGTCCTCGGCGCTGGCCTTGAACTCCATCGCTACCACGGCTTCGGAGATCAGCTCCGAGGCCATGGGGCCGACGATGTGCACGCCCAGGATTTCATCGGTGGCGGCATCGGCCAGGAACTTGACCATGCCGGTGGTGTCGCCCAGCGCACGCGCGCGGCCGTTGGCGAGGAAGGGGAAGCTGCCGGCCTTGTACTTCACGCCATCGGCCTTGAGCTGCTGCTCGGTGCGGCCGACCCAGGCGATCTCGGGGCTGGTGTAGATCACCCAGGGGATGGTGTTGAAGTTCACATGGCCGTGCTGGCCGGCGATGCGCTCGGCCACGGCCACGCCCTCTTCCTCGGCCTTGTGCGCCAGCATGGGGCCACGCACCACGTCGCCCACGGCCCAGACGCCGGGCAGGCTGGTCTTGCAGTCGCCATCGACCACGATGGCGCCGCGCTCGTCGAGCTGCAGGCCCACGGCTTCGGCGTTCAGGCCGATGGTGTTGGGCACGCGGCCGATCGACACGATGAGCTTGTCAACTTGAAGCGTCTGGGCTTCGCCCTTGGCGTTGGTGTAGGCGATGCTCACGCCCTTCTTGGCGGATTTGATGTCGCCGATCTTCACGCCGAGCTCGACCTTCAGGCCCTGCTTGTCGAAGGCCTTCTTGGCTTCCTTGGCGATCTGCTCATCGACGGCGCCAAGGAACGTCGGCAGGCCTTCGAGGATGGTCACGTCGGCGCCCAGGCGGCGCCACACGCTGCCCATTTCCAGGCCGATCACACCGGAGCCGATCACGCCGAGCTTCTTGGGCACGGCGCCCACGCGCAGCGCGCCGTCGTTGGACAGCACGTTCACTTCATCGAACGCCACGCCGGGCAGCGCACGCGCGTTGGAGCCGGTGGCGACGATGACCTGCTTGCCCACCAGGGTCTCGCTGGCCGCGCCCTCGACCTTGATTTCGTAGCCGCCTTCGACGGCCTTGGCGAACGAGCCGCGGCCATGGAAGAAGCTGACCTTGTTCTTCTTGAACAGGTACAGGATGCCGTCGTTGTTCTGCTTCACCACGGTGTCCTTGCGGCCGATCATGGTGGCCACGTCCATGGTCACCTTGCCGGTGCTGATGCCGTGCTCGGCGAAGTGCTTGGTGGCGTGCTCGAAATGCTCGCTCGACTGCAGCAGCGCCTTGGAGGGAATGCAGCCCACGTTGGTGCAGGTGCCGCCGGGCGCGGGGCCGCCCTTGTCGTTCTTCCACTCGTCGATACAGGCGACCTGCATGCCCAGCTGGGCCGCGCGGATGGCGGCGATGTAGCCGCCGGGGCCTGCGCCGATGACAATGACGTCGAATTGCTTGCTCATGGTTTCTTCAGGAATGGGGGGAGAGAAAAAACCCACCGCCGGGCCGGGCCGAGGGTGGGTTGTCGGGAACTACGCCGTGCCGTGGATCACAGGTCGAACAGCAGGCGCGAAGGATCTTCCAGCGCGTCCTTCATGGCCACCAGGCCCAGCACGGCTTCGCGGCCGTCGATGATGCGGTGGTCGTAGGACATGGCCAGGTAGTTCATCGGGCGCACCACGACCTGGCCGTTCTCGACCACGGCGCGGTCCTTGGTGGCGTGCACGCCCAGGATGGCCGACTGCGGCGGGTTGATGATAGGGGTGGACATCATCGAGCCGAAGGTGCCGCCGTTGCTGATGGAGAACGTGCCGCCGGTCATCTCCTCGATGCCCAGCTTGCCTTCGGCCGCCTTCTTGCCGAACTCGGCGATCTTCTTCTCGATGTCGGCGAAGCTCATCTGGTCGGCGTTGCGCAGGATCGGCACCACCAGGCCGCGCGGCGAACCCACGGCGATGCCGATGTCGAAGTAGCCGTGGTAGACGATGTCGGTGCCGTCCACCGAGGCATTGAGTACCGGGAACTTCTTCAGGGCGTGCACGGCCGCCTTGACGAAGAAGGACATGAAGCCGATCTTCACGCCGTGTTCCTTGGTGAACGCGTCCTGGAACTTCTTGCGCATCTCCATCACCGGGGCCATGTTCACTTCGTTGAACGTGGTCAGGATGGCGTTGGTGGACTGCGACTGCAGCAGGCGCTCGGCCACACGGGCGCGCAGGCGGCTCATGGGCACGCGCTGCTCGGGACGCCCGCCCAGGTCGGGCGCGGCCGACGGGGCAGCCACCTGCGGCAGCGCCTTGGTGGGCACGCCGGTGGGGATCACGGCGGCGGTGGACTTGACGCCACCGGCCACGGCGGCCAGGGCGTCGCCCTTGGTCACGCGGCCATCCTTGCCGGTGCCCGCCACGGCCGAGGCCGGGATGTTGGCTTCGGACAGGATCTTGGCGGCTGCGGGCATGGCCACGCCACCCTTGTTGCCACCGGCGGCAGCGGCTGCGGCTGGTGCAGCCGCCGCAGGAGCGGCCGCCGCGGGTGCGGGGGCGGCTGCCGGGGCAGCGGCGCCCGCCACGGCCTCGGTGTCGATCTTGGCGATGAGCTGGTCGGCGGCCACGGTGGCGCCATCGGCCTGCACGATCTCGGCCAGCACGCCGGCAGCGGGCGCGGGCACTTCGAGCACGACCTTGTCGGTCTCGATCTCGATCAGGATTTCATCGACCGCCACGGCTTCGCCGGGCTTCTTCTTCCACTGCAGCAGGGTGGCCTCGGCCACGGATTCGGACAGTTGGGGGACCTTGACTTCAACGATTGCCATTTTGAATTCTTTCCAATGCGATGTTTTGTACTGAGAGCGTGGGTTCGGGGCCTTACTTGGTCAGGACAAAACCCTTGAGCTTGGCGAACGCGGCTTCCACCAGGTTCTTCTGCTGTTCGGCGTGCAAGTGCGCGTAGCCGACGGCAGGCGAAGCGGAGGCGGCGCGGCCAGCGTAGCCGAGCTTCTGGCCGGCCAGCATGTTCTCGTGGATGTAGTGCTGCACGAAAAACCAAGCGCCCTGGTTCTGCGGCTCATCCTGGCACCACACGATCTCGGTCGCCTTGGCGTACTTCTTGACCTCGGCGGCGAACGCCTTGTGCGGGAACGGATACAGCTGCTCCACGCGGACGATGGCCACGTCCTGGGCGCCCTTCTCGGCACGCTTCTTCACCAGGTCGTAGTACACCTTGCCGGAGCAGGCGATCACGCGCTTGACCTTGGCGGCGTTCTTGGCGATGGCCTCATCCTGCTCGCCCAGCACGGTCTGGAACGTGCCCTTGGTGAATTCGGACAGCGGCGAGGTGGCGTCCTTGTTGCGCAGCAGGCTCTTGGGCGTGAAGATGACCAGGGGCTTGCGCAGGTTGCGCACCATCTGGCGGCGCAGCACGTGGAAGATCTGGCTGGCCGTGGTGGGCTGCACGATCTGCATGTTGGCGTCGGCGGCGAGCTGCATGAAGCGCTCCAGGCGCGCCGAGCTGTGCTCGGGGCCCTGGCCTTCGTAGCCGTGCGGCAGCATCAGCGTGATGCCGTTGACGCGGCCCCACTTCACTTCGCCCGAGGCGATGAACTGGTCAATCACCACCTGCGCGCCGTTGGCGAAGTCGCCGAACTGCGCTTCCCAGATCACCAGGGTGTTGGGGTCGTTCGAGGCATAGCCGTACTCGAAGGCCAGCACGGCTTCTTCGGACAGGATGGAATCGATGACGACGAACGGCGCCTGGTTCTCTGCCACGTTCTGCAGCGGCACGTAGGAGCCCACGTCCCACTTCTCGCGCTTCTGGTCATGAACCACGGCGTGGCGGTGCGTGAACGTGCCACGGCCGCAGTCCTCGCCCGACAGACGCACGGGGTAGCCCGACGCGACCAGCGAGGCGAACGCCATGTGCTCGCCCATGCCCCAGTCCACGTTGACCTCGCCACGGCCCATGGCGGCGCGGTCGTCATAGACCTTCTTCACCAGGGTGTGCGGGGTGACGCTTTCGGGAATGGTGGTGATCTTCTCGGCCAGGCGCTTCCACTCGGTCAGCGGAATGGCGGTGTCGGCCGTGTCGCTCCAGGCGTGGCCCAGGAACGGGCTCCAGTCCACGGCGTACTTGCTCTTGAAGTTGGTCAGCACCGGATCGACCGTGTGCTTGCCCGCGTCCATGGCGGCGCGGTAGGCCTTGGCCATGTCATCGCCGATGCTCTCGCCCAGGCCCTGGGCGGCCAGCTTGTCGGCGTACAGCTTGCGCGTGCCGGGGTGCTGGGCGATCTTCTTGTACATCAGCGGCTGGGTGAGCATGGGGGTGTCCTGCTCGTTGTGGCCCAGCTTGCGGTAGCAGACGATGTCCACCACCACGTCCCTGGAGAACTCCATGCGGTATTCCAGCGCCAGTTGCATGGCCAGGCACACGGACTCGGGATCGTCGCCGTTCACGTGCAGCACGGGCGACTCGATCATCTTCACGATGTCGGTGCAGTACAGCGTGGAGCGCAGGTCGCGCGGATCGGACGTGGTGAAGCCGATCTGGTTGTTGATGATGAGGTGCACCGTGCCGCCCGTGGTGTAGCCACGGGTTTCGGACAAGGCCAGGGTTTCCTGGTTCACGCCCTGGCCGGCGAAGGCAGCATCGCCGTGCACCAGCACGGGCAGCACCTGCTTGCCCTTGGGGTCGCCGCGGCGGTCCATGCGCGAACGCACCGAGCCTTCCACCACGGGGTTGACGATTTCGAGGTGCGAGGGGTTGAACGCCAGGCTCAGGTGCACCGGGCCGCCGGGGGTGGACACGTCGGAGCTGAAGCCCTGGTGGTACTTCACGTCGCCCGCGGGCAGGTCCTCGGGCGCGGTGTGGTCGAACTCGGCGAACAGATCCTTGGGCATCTTGCCCAGAGTGTTCACCAGCACGTTCAGGCGGCCGCGGTGTGCCATGCCGATCACCACTTCCTGCACGCCCTTGGCACCGGCGTCCTGGATCAGCTCATCCATCGCGGCGATGAAGCTCTCGCCGCCTTCGAGCGAGAAGCGCTTCTGGCCGACGTACTTGGTGTGCAGGTAACGCTCCAGGCCCTCGGCGGCCGTCAGGCGGTCGAGGATGCGCTTTTTCTTGTCGGCATTGAAGGCTGGCTTGCTGCGGATGCTCTCCAGCTTCTGCTGCCACCAGCGCTTCTGGTTCTGGTCGGTGGCGTACATGTACTCGGTACCGAGGGTGCCGCAGTAGGTCTCGCGCAGCGCGTTGATCAGCTCGCGCAGCGGCATCTTGTCCTTGCCGAAGAAGGTGTTGCTCGTGTCGAACACCGTTTCCTGGTCGGCATCGCTGAAACCGTAGAAGGCGGGCTCCAGCTCGGGAATCTGAGGGCGCTCGGCGCGCTTGAGGGGGTCGAGGTCGGCCCAGCGGGCACCGACGTTGCGGTAGGCGGCGATCAGTTGCTGCACAGCCGTGCGCTTGCGGCCCATCTCGGCGTCGGCGCTGGCCACCACCACCTTGGTGCCGCCTTGCTTGGCACGTTCGGCAAAGGCGTTGATGACCGGCTGGTGCGGCACATCCCGGGCATCGGTGCCGTCCGAGGCGGGCACGTGCTGCAATGCATCGAAGTACTCGCGCCAGGAATCGGGCACGCTGCCCGGGTTGGCAAGGTAGTTCTCATACATCTCTTCGACATAGGGCGCATTGCCGCCGAAGAGGTAGGTGTTGCCCTGGTAGGCTTGGTAAACGGACGTTGTCTCGCTCATATTTCGCTGACCTCCGTCTCCCTGAGGGAGACATGAGCTGGTTGGTAAACCTTCCGCGACACGGCTGAACCGGTTGGCGGATGCGACTGTGGCTGGGGAAGGGCCTTGGGTTGCGGCGGCTATTGTGCCACTGAACGCCGCGGCGGGTCATGGGCGATCATGGGCCGGGTCGCGTACAGTCGGGTTCTCGCAACTTTCCGTCGGCCCATGCCCTTCTCCAAGCTGCAAAACCGCACCTTTCTGGCGCTGCTGATCGCAGTCACCGCTGCGTTCCTCGCGATCCTCTGGCCATTCCATGGCGCGGTGTTCTGGGCCATGGTGCTGGCCATCCTGTTCATGCCGCTGCACCGGCGCCTGCTGCAGCGCATGCCGAAGCGCCCCAACTTGGCCGCGCTTTGCACGCTGTGCCTGTGCCTGCTCCTGGTGATCCTGCCCATGGCGCTGATCAGCCTCTCGCTGGTCCAGGAAGCAGCGCAGGTGTACGAGCGCATGCGCTCCGGCCAGCTCAACTTCGGCAACTACGCGCAGCAGATCTTCAACGCGCTGCCGGAATGGGCCACCCAACTGCTGGCCCACTTCCACCTGTCCTCGCTGTCGGAGCTGCAGGAGAAGTTCTCGAGCGCCGCCGTGCAGGCCAGCCAGTTCCTCGCCACCAAGGCGCTGAACATCGGCCAGGACACGCTGGGGTTCATCGTCAGCGTCGGCATCATGCTGTACCTGCTGTTCTTCCTGCTGCGCGACGGCGTGGCGCTGGGCCGGCGGGTGCGCCAGGCGATCCCACTGGACGAAGCACACAAGCGCAACCTGGCGAGCAAGTTCACGACCGTGGTACGCGCCACCGTCAAGGGCAACATCGTGGTGGCGGCATCGCAGGGCGCGCTCGGCGGCCTGATCTTCTGGGTGCTGGGCATCCAGGCACCGGTCCTCTGGGGCGTGCTCATGGCCTTCCTGTCCCTGCTGCCGGCAGTGGGCGCCAGCCTGATATGGATGCCGGTGGCGCTGTACTACCTGGCCACCGGCGCCGCCGTGCAGGGGGCGATCCTGATTGCCTACGGCATCTTCGTCATCGGGCTGGTGGACAACCTGCTGCGCCCGCTGCTGGTCGGCAAGGACACCAAGCTGCCCGACTACATGGTGCTGATCTCGACCCTGGGCGGCATGTCGCTGTTCGGCCTCACGGGCTTCGTCATCGGCCCGGCGATCGCGGCGCTGTTCGTGGCCACCTGGGGCCTGTTCACCCAGGACGTGGGAGAGGATTTGCAAGAGTGATGCCCTCCATCGGGCAGCCCGTCAGTCCAGGCACTTCTGCATGAACTGCGCCTGCCCCATGGCGGGGTCGAGCGCGTAGCCCGCAAAGCCCTCGCGTTCGTACGCACGCAGCGCGGGCAGGTTGCCCTGCAGCACTTCGAGCGTGAGCTTGCACGCGCCGCGCTCGCGCGCGACACGCTCCACGGCCGCCAGCATCTGCTGCGTCACACGGCGCCCGCGCCAGGCCGGCAGCACCGCGACATCGTGCACATTGACCAGCGGACGGCAGGCAAAGGTGGAGAAGCCCTCCAGGCAATTGATCAGGCCCACCGGCACCTCTTCGGCATCAGCGCCGTCCCGTGCCCAGGCGATCACGCTGAAAGCCCCCTGGCGTTGCTGCAGGGCCTGCGGCAACCGCGCCTTGACCTCAGGGGCCAGGGGCTCGCCGCCGCCCGCTGGATCGCGGGCATAGGCGTCGAGCAGCGCCACCAGCGCCTGCGCCTCACGCGGGTCGGCATAGTCCACGGCACGCACATCGATCATGGCCGTCATCCTGCGCGGGCCGCATCGGCCAGACGCTGGGCACAGGCGCTGGCCTGGGTCTGGTCCCGCGCTTCGACCATCACGCGCAGCAGAGGCTCGGTCCCGCTGGCCCGGATCAACACGCGCCCGCTGCCGTTCAGCGCTGCTTCCACTGCGGCGGTTTCCCGTGCAAGCAGCGTGTTGGCGCGCCAGTCCTGGCCGGGCTGCAGACGCACGTTGAGCAGCACCTGCGGGAACAATTCCACTCCCGCCAGCAGTTCGGCCATGCCCTGACCGCTGCGCACGCAGGCCTGCAGCACCTGCAGGGCGCTGACCAGGCCATCCCCGGTGGTGTGCTTGTCCAGCGCCAGCAGGTGGCCCGAACCCTCGCCGCCCAGCAGCCAGCCGTGGCGCGCCAGTTCCTCCAGCACGTAGCGGTCGCCCACCTTGGCACGCACCAGCTTGACGCCCTGGGCGCGCAAGGCCAGCTCCACGGCCATGTTGGTCATCTGGGTGCCTACCACCCCGGGCACCAGTTCATCGCGCGCCATGCGCTCGCGCGCCAACAGATACAGCAGTTCATCGCCGTTGAACAGGCGGCCGCTGCCATCGACCATTTGCAGACGATCGGCATCGCCATCCAGGGCGATGCCGAAGTCCGCATGGTTGGCACGCACCGCACGCACCAGCGCGTCCGGGTGGGTGGCGCCCACTTCGTGGTTGATGTTCAAGCCGTCAGGGGCACAGCCAATGGGCACCACGTCGGCACCCAGCTCATGGAACACCTTGGGGGCGATCTGGTAGGCCGCACCATGCGCCGCATCCACCACGATGCGCAAGCCCTTGAGCGTGAGGTCGTTGGCGAACGTGCTCTTGCAGAACTCGATGTAGCGGCCTGCCGCGTCGTCCAGCCGGCGCGCCTTGCCCAGGCTGGCCGAATCGACCCACACCGGCGGCTCGTCCATGGCCGCCTCGACCGCGAGCTCCCATTCGTCAGGCAGCTTGGCACCCGAGGCACTGAAGAACTTGATGCCGTTGTCCGCATACGGGTTGTGGCTGGCGCTGATGACCACGCCCAGGCTGGCGCGCTGCGCGCGCGTCAGGTACGCCACGCCAGGTGTGGGCAGCGGGCCCAGCAGCACCACATCGACCCCGGCTGAGTTGAAACCGGACTCCAGCGCGGCCTCCAGCATGTAGCCCGAGATGCGCGTGTCCTTGCCGATCAGCACCGTGGGGCGCTCCTCGCTGCGGCGCAGTACGCGGCCCACGGCGTGGGCCAGGCGCAGCACGAAATCCGGCGTGATGGGGGGCTGACCGACGGTGCCCCGGATGCCGTCGGTGCCGAAGTATTTGCGTGTCATCGTGGATTTCCTCTCTTTGGTTCTTGTTCCTGCATGGCCTGCCACACAGCCAGCGCCGCCACGGTATCGCGCACGTCGTGCACCCGCACGATGCGCGCGCCTTGCTGTACCGCCAGCAGGGCCGCGGCTACGCTCGGGGCCAGGCGCTCATCGACCGCCAGGCCCGTGACGGCGCCCAGCGACGACTTGCGCGACCACCCCGCCAGCACCGGGTAGCCCGGCGCCAGCAGTTCCTGCTGGCGCGCCAGCAGCGCGAAGTTCTGCGCCACGGTCTTGCCGAAGCCAATGCCCGGATCCAGCACGATACGGGGCTTTTCGACGCCCAGCCCTTGCAGGGCCTGCGCCTGCAGCTTCAGAAATGAGAGCACCTGGGGCAGTACATCGCCCTCCATGGGCGCCGCCTGCATGGTCTGCGGATCGCGGTGCATGTGCATCAGGCACACGCCGCAGGTGGGGTGCGCCGCGACGGCCTGCGCCGCACCGGACTGACGCAGGGCCCAGATGTCGTTGACGATGTCGGCGCCCAGGTCGAGCACCTGCTGCATCACCGCGCTCTTGTAGGTATCGACCGAGACCGGAACCCCCAAGCGCACGGCCTCGCGCACGACCGGGAGCACACGCGCCAGCTCTTCCTCCAGTGGCACGGGCGGGCTGCCAGGGCGCGTCGATTCGCCGCCGATGTCCAGTATGTCCGCCCCCTCCCGCAGCAAACGCTCGCAGTGGCGCAGCGCAGCCTGCACGCCCGCATGGCGCCCGCCATCGGAAAACGAATCCGGCGTGGCATTGACGATGCCCATGACCTGGGGCCGCGCCAGATCGACGCGAAAGCGGGAGGTTTGCCAGAGCATGGACACAGGGAAACGAAAAACGGGGCCTTTGAAGCCCCGTTGGGTGGGAGGTTGGCTGCCTTGGAACGTGTTTCAGGCCGCCGTGGGCGCCGGATCGGTCTTCACGGCAGGGGTGCCGCCGCTGGGATCGTCACCGCCCGAAGACGGCGTGCGCGGCGTCCAGTCCTTGGGCGGACGGGGTTCGCGACCGGCCATGATGTCTTCCAACTGCTCTGCATCGATGGTTTCCCAGTCGAGCATGGCCTTGGCCATGGCGTGCATCTTGTCGGAATGCTCCTCGATCAGGCGGCGCGCCAGGGCGTACTGCTCGTCGATGATGCGGCGCACTTCGGCATCGACCTTCTGCATGGTCTCTTCCGAGATGTTGGTGGTCTTGGTGACCGAGCGGCCCAGGAACACCTCGCCTTCATTTTCGGCATAGACCATGGGCCCCAGGGCCTCGCTCATGCCGTAGCGCATGACCATGTCGCGCGCGATATGCGTGGCGCGCTCGAAGTCATTGCTGGCGCCCGTGGTCATCTGGTGCATGAACACTTCTTCCGCGATGCGGCCGCCGAACAGCATGGCGATCTGGTTCAGCATGTACTCCTTGTCGTAGGAGTAGCGGTCCTTCTCGGGCAGGCTCATGGTCACGCCCAGCGCACGGCCGCGCGGGATGATGGTGACCTTGTGCACCGGGTCGCATTTGGGCAGCAGCTTGCCGATGAGCGCGTGACCCGCCTCGTGGTAGGCCGTGTTGCGGCGCTCCTCCTCGGGCATGACCATGCTCTTGCGCTCGGGGCCCATGATGATCTTGTCCTTGGCCTTCTCGAAGTCCTGCATCTCGACCACGCGCGCATTGCGGCGCGCAGCCATCAGGGCGGCCTCATTGCACAGGTTGGCCAAGTCGGCGCCGCTCATGCCGGGCGTGCCCCGGGCGATGATGGCCGGGTTCACGTCCTGCCCGGCCGGGATCTTGCGCATGTGCACGCCCAGGATCTGCTCGCGGCCACGGATGTCGGGCAGCGTCACATAGACCTGGCGGTCGAAGCGGCCAGGGCGCAGCAGTGCGGCATCCAGGATGTCGGGGCGGTTGGTCGCGGCCACCACGATCACGCCGAGGTTGGTCTCGAAGCCATCCATCTCCACCAGCATCTGGTTCAGCGTCTGCTCGCGTTCGTCGTTGCCGCCGCCCAGGCCCGCGCCGCGCTGGCGGCCCACGGCGTCGATTTCGTCGATGAAGATGATGCAGGGGGCGTTCTTCTTGGCGTTCTCAAACATGTCGCGCACGCGGGCCGCGCCCACGCCGACGAACATTTCCACGAAGTCGGAACCGGAAATGGAGAAGAACGGCACCTTGGCCTCGCCCGCGATGGACTTGGCCAGCAGCGTCTTGCCGGTGCCCGGCGGGCCGACCAGCAGCAGGCCACGTGGGATGCGGCCGCCGAGCTTCTGGAATTTCTGCGGATCCTTCAGGAAATCGACGACTTCCTTGACCTCTTCCTTGGCCTCGTCGCAGCCCGCCACGTCAGCGAAGGTGATGGTGTTGTTGTTCTCGTCGAGCATGCGCGCCTTGCTCTTGCCGAAGCTGAAGGCGCCGCCCTTGCCGCCACCCTGCATCTGGCGCATGAAATAGATCCACACGCCGATCAGCAGCAGCATGGGGCCCCAGCTGACGAGCAGCGTCATCAGCAACGAACCTTCCTCGCGCGGCTTGACGTCGAACTTGACGTTGCTGTTGATCAGGTCGCCCACCAGGCCACGGTCGAGGTAGGTGGCCGTGGTGCGCACCTTGCGGTCGTCGTTGGTGGTGGCCACGATCTCAGTGCTGCCGCCAGGCCCTTCCTGGATGATGGCGCTCCTGATGCGGTTGTTGCGTACCTCGTCGAGGAACTCCGAATAGGCCATGTGGCCCGCGTTGGCGCCGACACGGGTGTCAAACTGTTTGAACACCGTGAACAGCACCATGGCGATAACCAGCCATACGGCAACTTTTGAAAACCACTGATTGTTCAAGCGGGAGCTCCAGAATTCAAAGAAGATGGGCAGACAGGCCCTGATCCAACTGGGGTTCTATTCTAGGGTTTCAAGCCCAACCCCACCTCTTTACCCTAGCAAGGGCCATGGGCACAGCATGCCTATTTGAGGCCGATACCGACCAGAAAAGTTTCCGAAGATTTGTCACGCGAGGCCTTGGGCTTGATCGGCTTGACCACCTTGAAACTGTCCTTGAACAGTTGCACCAGCTGCGCATAGCCGCTGCCATGGAACAGCTTGACCACCAGCGCGCCCTCGGGCTTCATGTGGTGCTGCGCGAAATCGACGGCCAGCTCAATCAAGTGGGCGATGCGCGCCGCGTCGACCGAGTCCACGCCGGAGAGATTGGGCGCCATGTCGGATACCACGGCATCGGCCAGCCGGCCTTGCAGCGCCTGCTGGAGCTGGGCCAGCACGCTGTCCTCGCGAAAATCGCCCTGGATGTAGGCCACCCCTTCGATCGGTTCCATGGGCAGCAGATCCAGGCCAATGATGGTGCCATTGAGCTGACCGGCCGCAGCGCCCCCTGGCGACAGGCGCCGACGCAGATACTGGCTCCAGGCGCCCGGTGCACAGCCCAGATCGACCACCGTGTCACCCGGCCGGATCAGCCCGAGCTGCTCGTCGATCTCCTTCAACTTGTAGGCCGCGCGTGCGCGGTAGCCGTCCTTCTGCGCGGCTTTCACATAGGGGTCGTTGACGTGCTGGTTCAGCCACGCCTTGTTGACCTTCTTGCTCTTGGTCTTTACTTTCATTGCAATTGCGTCCTCACGGGATAATACGTCCATGCCCCAAATTCAATTGACCCCGGCCGAGCGCCGGGAACACCGCGCCAACGCCCACCACCTCGACCCCGTGGTCATGGTCGGCAGCGACGGCCTCACGCCGGCCGTCCAGAAGGAAATCGACGCCGCACTGAACGCCCACGGCCTCATCAAGGTGCGCGTGCTCGGCGACGACCGCGCCGCGCGCGAGGCCATGTACCAGCAGCTCGCCGACGACCTGAATGCCGCCCCCATCCAGCATATCGGCAAGCTGCTGGTGTTCTGGCGTCCGCAGCCGGACAAGGAAAAGGCGCTCGATGAAGACCGCAGGCCCGGTCCGCGCGACGTCAAGGTGCTCAAGTTCGGCCGCCCCGGCCAGCGCCCCGAAGTCAAGCAGTTGCGCGTGCTGGGCAACCAGCGCCTGACGGCCGGCGGCCAGATCAAGCGCGCCAAGAAGCCCAAGCAGAAATCCATCAAGAAGGGCCAGGCCGACTGATGGGCGCGCCCGCCGCCGCGCAGCGCCACGTGCTGTGCATGAAATGGGGCACCAAGTATGGCCCCGAATACGTCAACCGCCTCTACGCCATGGTGCGCCGCCACCTGAGTGGCGACTTCAACTTCGTCTGCCTGACCGATGACGCCACCGGCATCCGGCCCGAGGTGCAGTGCCTGCCCATCCCGCCGCTGAACCTGCACCTCAAGCCCGGCCAGCGCGACGGCGCCTGGAAAAAGCTCACCACCTTCGAGGCCGACCTGCACGGCCTGCGCGGCACCGCGCTGTTCCTCGATGTGGACGTGGTCATCGTCGGCTCGCTCGACGCCTTCTTCGAGCACCCGGGCGAGTTCCTCATCATCCACGACTACCCGCGCTTCTGGCGCTTTGGGCAGCGCATCACAGGCAACTCTTCGGTCTATCGCTTCAAGCTGGGCGCGCATGCCGACGTGCTGGAGTACTTCCGTGCCCACATGGACGAAGTGCAGGCGCACAACCGCAACGAGCAGACCTTCCTCTCGCGCTACCTGCACAAGCAGGGCAAGCTGGCCTACTGGCCCGCAGGCTGGTGCCCGAGCTTCAAATACCACGGCATACCCGCCTGGCCGCTGAACTACTGGCGCGAGCCCTTCGTGCCCGAGGGCGCGCGCATCATGATTTTCCATGGCGAATGCAACCCACCCGACGCGCTCGCCGGGCGGCGCAACAAGCGCCTGGGCTTCATTCGGCCCGCGCACTGGGTGGCGCAACACTGGCGCGAATGACGCCAGGCTACGCGGGCACGCCCTGCAAGGGGCGCCCCATAAGCCGCGTGAGGATGGCCAGCGGGCTCGCTGCCTTGTCGTAGGCGTGGCTGGCGGGCAGGTGCAGCGTCTGCTCCATCATGTACTGGCCCGACATGACCGCGTGCGTGGCCTGGTCCGAGAAGCACACCCACACCGACCCCGGCGGGAACGGCATGCTCACCTGCGGGGAGCTGCGCTGGTACTCCATGTCGCCCTTCATCGCATCGTGCAGCTGCAGCATCAGGTGGTCGTACTCGCTGCGCAGGGACTTGGTCACGCGCAGCGCCTGCAGCGTCCTGGCCTGCCAGGCCACGTAGGGCTTGACCTTGGGCAGAAAGCGGCGCGCCATGTCCTCGAACGGCTCGCCCACGCGCCACACGCGCGGCGCGCCCTCGGGGTTGACGTTGGTGAACACGCGCAGGATGCGCTCACCGTAGTTCGGGCGCGTGGGAAAGGCATCCACGTGCAGCCGCTTGTCGTCGGCGCGCCAGGACTGCTGACGGCTCTCCACCTGCATGGGCCGGAAGCTCGTGGGCGCCAGCCGCAGCGCGGACACGTAGTGCGGCAACAGCGCGCCAACGAGCTGCAGTGCCTGCTGGCGATAGCGCAGTACCATGGCCGCGAGCGCGGCCTGCGTGGCGGCATCGCCCGCTGCGCCCTTGAGGCTCCCGTCCACGTTGAGGCTGATGTTGCGCGAGCCGGGGTCGCGGATGTCGGGGCGCAAAAAGCCTTTTTCCTGCTCGGTCAGCGCAAAGGCCAGCGAGGGGAAGAACAGCACCTTGCCGGCCTCCACGGCTGCCGGCCATTCAGGCCGACCCTGAATTTGGTTCCAGTCGGTAGCGTTGATAGTAATGATTTTCGATTCCATGGAATCAACAGTGTACCCCCACAGTCACGGGTACAACAGGCTTGGCGGGACGAAGCGACGATCAACGGCGCGGCGGCTCCGCCAAGCGCCACAGCACCGCCGCCGCGCAGGCCCATTGCAGCGCGTACAGCACCGAGCCCAGGCTGTGCCACAGCTTGAGGTTCTCGCGCGCCACGATGCGCGGGGCCACGCCGTACTGCACGAGCAGCGCGAACAACAGCCCGGCCACTACGAAACCGATAGCGGCTCGCGCCCACCCCTCCAGCGTTTCAGCCCCTTTTTGCCGTGAAAGCACGAGCAGCACGACGCAGCACGCCACAGCGACCCAGGTTTGCGCGGCGAACAGTTTGGCGGCCATGTTGCCGGCCATGGCGGGCGTGGGCAGGTGGGCAAACAGCAGCGGCACGGCCATGAAGCCGATGACCGAGAGGCTGCCCCACCACAGGGCAGCCGCGAACAGGGGCAGGCGCTGGACCATGGCTCAGCGGTAGCTGACCGACACCACTTCGTAGCGGCGCAGGCCGCCGGGGGCCTGCACCTCGGCGGTGTCGCCCTCTTCCTTGCCGATGAGCGCGCGCGCGATGGGGCTGGAGACGTTGATGAGGCCAAGCTTGAGGTCGGCTTCGTCCTCGCCGACGATCTGGTACTTCACGGTGTCGCCGCTGTCTTCGTCCTCCAGCTCCACGGTGGCGCCGAAGACCACGCGGCCGCCAGCGTCGAGCTGCGAGGGGTCGATGATCTGCGCGGCCGAGAGCTTGCCCTCGACTTCCTGGATGCGGCCCTCGATGAAGCCCTGGCGATCCTTGGCGGCTTCGTACTCGGCGTTTTCGCTCAGGTCGCCCTGGGCGCGCGCCTCGGCGATGGCGGCGATGACGGCGGGGCGGTCCACGGTTTTGAGGCGGTGCAGCTCTTCCTTGAGCTTCTCGGCGCCGCGCTTGGTGATGGGAATGGTGGCCATTGCAAAGTCTCCATGCTCAACAAACGGGCCGCGTCCCTGATGGAGCGGCCCAGCAAAAAGGGAAACCGCCGCGCGTTGCCGCGCGGCGGTTTCAGTTCAGCGGCAATTATGCCCGATCAGCCCTGGGGCTCAGGCTTGCAGCTGGGCGTGCATTTCCTGCACGGAAATCACGTTCAACTGACCCATGGCCTTCATGCCATCGACGGCGGCCTCGGCACCGAAGATGGTGGTGAAGGTGGTCACGCGCGCCAGCAGCGCGTTGGTGCGGATGGCGCGCGAGTCGGCGATGGCGTTGCGGCGCTCTTCCACGGTGTTGATGACCATGGCGATCTCGTTGCTCTTCATCATGTCCACGATATTCGGGCGGCCTTCGGTCACCTTATTGACCACCGTGACGGGCACGCCCGCGGCGGCGATGGCCGCCGCCGTGCCGCGCGTGGCCAGCAGCTCGAAGCCCATGGCCGCGAGCTCGCGTGCGACGGCCACGGCGCGCGGCTTGTCGGCATTCTTCACCGTGAGGAACACCTTGCCCGAGGTGGGCAGCCGCGTGCCGGCGCCGAGCTGGCTCTTGACGAAGGCTTCGCCGAAGGTCTTGCCCACGCCCATGACTTCGCCGGTGGACTTCATCTCGGGGCCGAGGATGGTGTCCACGCCGGGGAACTTGACGAACGGGAACACGGCCTCCTTCACGCTGAAGTACGGCGGCGTGACTTCCTTCGTGATGCCCTGCGCGGCCAGCGTCTGGCCCGCCATGCAGCGCGCGGCCACCTTGGCGAGCTGGATGCCGGTGGCCTTGCTGACGAAGGGCACGGTGCGGCTGGCACGCGGGTTCACTTCGAGCACGTAGATCACGTCGCCGCCTTCGGTTTCCTGGATGGCGAACTGCACGTTCATCAGGCCGACGACATTCAGGCCCTCGGCCATGGCGGCGGTCTGGCGCTTGATCTCGGCCACGGTTTCGGGCTTGAGGTAGTACGGCGGCAGCGAGCAGGCCGAGTCGCCCGAGTGCACGCCGGCCTGCTCGATGTGCTCCATCACGCCGCCGATGAAAACGGCGCCGGTGGTGTCGCGCACGCAGTCCACGTCGCACTCGATGGCGTTCGACAGGAAGTGGTCGAGCAGCACGGGCGAGTCGTTGCTGACCTTGACGGCCTCGCGCATGTAGCGCTCCAGGTCGCGCTGCTCGTGCACGATTTCCATGGCACGGCCGCCCAGCACGTAGCTGGGGCGCACCACCAGCGGATAGCCCAGCGCGGCGGCCTTTTCCAGCGCCTCGGCCTCGGTGCGGGCCGTGGCGTTGGGCGGCTGGCGCAGGCCCAGCGAGTGCAGCAGCTGCTGGAAGCGCTCGCGGTCCTCGGCGGCGTCGATCATGTCGGGCGTGGTGCCGATGATGGGCACGCCCTCAGCCTCCAGGCCCAGCGCCAGCTTCAAGGGCGTCTGGCCGCCGTACTGCACGATCACGCCCTCGGGCTTTTCCTTGTCCACGATTTCCAGCACGTCCTCGAGCGTCAGCGGCTCGAAGTACAGGCGGTCGCTGGTGTCGTAGTCGGTCGAGACGGTCTCGGGGTTGCAGTTGACCATGATGGTCTCGTAGCCGTCCTCGCGCATCGCCAGCGCGGCGTGCACGCAGCAATAGTCGAACTCGATGCCTTGGCCGATGCGGTTCGGGCCTCCGCCGAGCACCATGATCTTCTTCTTGCTGGTCGGCGCCGCTTCGCATTCCTCGTCGTACGTGGAATACATGTAGGCGGTGTTGGTCGGGAACTCGGCGGCGCAGGTGTCCACGCGCTTGTAGACCGGACGCACGTTCAGGGCGCGGCGCGCCTCGCGCACGGCCTTGTCGCTGGTCTTGAGCAGCTTGGCCAGGCGGCGGTCAGAGAAGCCCTTCTGCTTGAGCGCGCGCAGCGTGACGGCGTCAAGCGCGGCCAGCGCCTGCGCGCCCTTTTCGGCCACCAACTTGTCGAGGTCGAGCTCGATCTTCACGATCTCCTCGATCTGCACCAGGAACCAGCGGTCGATCTTGGTCAGCTCGAACACCTCGTCCACCGACAAGCCCATGGCGAAGGCGTCGCCCACGTACCAGATGCGCTCGGGGCCGGGCTCGCCCAGTTCCTTTTCGAGCACTTCGCGGTCCTGGGTCTTCTCGTTCAGGCCGTCCACGCCCACTTCGAGGCCGCGCAGCGCCTTCTGGAACGATTCCTGGAAGGTGCGGCCCATGGCCATGACCTCGCCCACGCTCTTCATCTGCGTGGTCAGGCGGTCGTCGGCGGCGGGGAACTTCTCGAACGCGAAGCGCGGGATCTTGGTCACCACGTAGTCGATGCTCGGCTCGAACGACGCGGGCGTGGCGCCGCCGGTGATGTCGTTCTTCAGTTCGTCAAGCGTGTAGCCCACGGCCAGCTTGGCCGCCACCTTGGCGATGGGGAAGCCCGTGGCCTTGGATGCGAGCGCCGACGAACGCGACACGCGCGGGTTCATCTCGATGACGATCATGCGGCCATCCTTCGGGTTCACCGAGAACTGCACGTTGGAGCCGCCCGTGTCCACGCCGATCTCGCGCAGCACCGCGAGGCTGGCGTTGCGCATGATCTGGTATTCCTTGTCGGTCAGCGTCTGCGCCGGGGCCACGGTGATCGAGTCGCCCGTGTGCACGCCCATGGGGTCGAGGTTCTCGATGGAGCAGATGATGATGCAGTTGTCCTTCTTGTCGCGCACCACCTCCATCTCGTACTCCTTCCAGCCGAGCAGCGATTCCTCGATCAGCAGCTCGTTGGTCGGCGAGGCTTCCAGGCCGCGCTTGCAGATGGTCTCGAACTCTTCCGGGTTGTAGGCGATGCCGCCACCCGTGCCGCCCAGCGTGAAGCTGGGGCGGATCACCGTGGGGAAGCCCACGCTCTTCTGCACGGCCCAGGCTTCTTCCATCGAGTGCGCGATGCCCGAGCGCGCCGAGCCCAGGCCGATGCGCGTCATCGCGTCCTTGAACTTGAGGCGGTCTTCGGCCTTGTCGATGGCCTCGGGCGTGGCGCCGATCAGCTCCACCTTGTACTTGTGCAAAACCCCGTTGCGCCACAGATCGAGCGCGCAGTTCAGCGCGGTCTGGCCGCCCATGGTGGGCAGGATGGCGTCGGGCCGCTCCTTGGCGATGATTTTCTCGACCGTCTGCCAGGTGATGGGCTCGATGTAGGTCACGTCGGCCGTGGCCGGGTCGGTCATGATCGTCGCGGGGTTGCTGTTGATCAGGATGACGCGGTAGCCCTCCTCGCGCAGCGCCTTGCAGGCCTGCACGCCGGAGTAGTCGAACTCGCAGGCCTGGCCGATGATGATCGGGCCGGCG
>Ga0222428_100233_pt1 | contig 40269 bp, 42 predicted proteins | sample 2B5Ametagenome_FD_182471 | JGI IMG/M metagenome (GOLD analysis project Ga0222428, IMG submission 182471) | Enriched microbial communities from leaf-cutter ant dump, University of Wisconsin, Madison, United States - 2B5A (version 2) | ecosystem: Environmental > Terrestrial > Nest > Insects nest >...
GTGTTTTTGGTCACTACCTCGCTTTTTCGTTTAAAAAGCTGTTCAACATTGAGCCGGAGATCCGAATATTCAATGCCATGTGCCCGGAAACTGCTGAGCGCATCTGCATAATGATGCGTGCTGTCCAGCAATGCTTTTGTAGGAATGCAACCTACGTTGGTACAAGTGCCACCCAGCGTATTATACTTTTCAATGATGGCTGTTTTATAACCTAATTGAGCGCTTCTGATGGCTGCCACATATCCGCCGGGACCTGAGCCTATTACGGTAATATCAAATGTTTCCATTTTATTGTTTATATATTTTTAATTGTCTAAAAAAATAAACCGATTGGTCTTTTTGTGGTCAAAAAAAATTATGCTTTCAAATTCCTGATCAGTTTTTCTAAAAAAGACATCGCTATATTCAGCTCTGTCATATGGTTGTTGACCTTTGCCTGCATAAACGCACCTTCGATCATTGAAATCATCACTATTGCAATTTCGGCCGGATCGGTATCTGCTTTTATTTCGTTTCTATCGATACCGCGTTTGATTTGATTTTCTATGGAAGTCTTCCAAAAATCAAGGGCTTTTTGTACACGTTTTCGGAGTGCCGGATGTGTATCATCAGCCTCAGTAGCAGTATTTAAAATAGGGCAGCCCGCCTGTAAATAGGGATACCTGAAATAGTTTTTGTAGGTATGGGGATAAACCAGCAATCTTTCGATAGAATCTTCAGTTGCTAAAATACGATCTTTCATATGCTGGGTTACCTTACCAAAATTGTAATCAAATACACTTAATGCAATCTCATCCTTATTCTCAAAATTGCCATAGATGCAACCTTTGGAAAGGCCGGTAGCGCTCATGACATCATTTATTGATGTGCCAGCATAGCCATTCACATTAAAAACCGATGCTGTTTTTTCGATAATTAAACGTTTGGTATTTTCAGATTTAATCGTTCTCATCAAGCATGAATTTTAATACGGCATAAAAATATGAAAAAAATAAAACGATCGGTCTTTTTTTTTGAGAAAAATAATTAATGTGACTATTATCTGATTGAGAAGATAAATGGGTTTTACGAACATTTGAATTTGTAACAATAAAATGGATACCAGGTTAAGCTGCAATATTTTTATTGATTTTTCCGGAAAACTCTTCTGGTAATAAGGCTCCTAAGGCAGAATATTACCATTTTCGATTTTACCATGTCTTACTACAAGATACTTAATAAAGGATACATGCGTAAGCATTCCACCGGTATTCTGAGGATATGTAAGAATAACAAAAAGGAAAAGGTATCGGATGCGAAATAAAATAATTATTTAAACAAATTTTGTGGATAATTACCTGTTTGCGGCACTTTGAGCATCGTATTGGGAAAGGTGGAATAAGAAAGTCCCTTATTCACGAGGATGAGAGGGAAAAATTCATTTTGAGTTTATAAAAATCCAATATGCATTGGGGATTTACTTATTTAAATATTCGAATATATACTTTTGGCATAGTATCTGTTGCCGTAACAACAGATGTTCATGTAATTGGTCCTAATTTTAGATAAATACGCTTGATAATGATAAAGAGTCTTTTTGTTGTTTTACTGTTTTTAGTTACAACGTTATTTGCAAACGCGCAGTCGATGAAATTGACTCCTAATGACTTTGTAGATGCTGCAGACGAATCGAAGAATTATGTCGTCCTGAATTTTGCAGGAAAATCGCAAAGTGATCTATACAAAGCAGTGCTGAAATTTGTAAATTCGTATTACAATAACCCGGAGAAAGTTGCAACAAAAATAGAAGGTGAGCAGATTGTCGTCGATGCAATTAAAGAAAAAGCAACGGCTTGGGGCAGAGGTAATGATCTTGATTTTTTTTATAAGATTACGATGGACTTTAAGGATGGGCGGCTGCGGTTTTCCCCAAATTATAAATACCTCGAAAACTACAATGGAATTGAGTATCCATTGGTAAAAAAAAGTAATCTTTGGGTAAAGACAGCTCTTTTCAATACAGATGGTAAAGTGAGGCGAGAAGCTGCGAAACAGGAATTGGAAAAGTTTATCAATAATTATATTATCGCGATTACAAATAGTATAAATACGAGCAAGTCGAATGACAACTGGTGAAAAAATATACCATTAAAATGATGAAACAGCCTCCAATGAAGGTTTTGCTGTTCCCCAGCCGATGACTCCTATTACGATTCGAAAATACAGTAGATTCACACTCCATCGCAAAATCCGTCCAAAAGGTGAAAGCACGAACAAATACTCACATCACATCTGGACGCTTACAGTAACCGTAAAATAGGTTCCGTTCTGGGTATTTCCCGTAATACAGTCAACACCTACATTCAGCTTTTGCAGGCAGCGGCTATAGGCACTCCGTGGGGCAGAAATCTATCTGATCGAAGGCAAAGTCGTTGTAGAATATGGCTGTGCTTCTATTGAGGTAATCCGCTGCGTCAAGATGCCGCTACAGCCCGATCCAAGGAGTGAGTAGGTAAAAAAACATGTCCTCGCTAAAGGGCCTTTCAAAATATCTGTGGAAACCGATATTTGAAAAGCTGTTTCAGTTAGCGGAGTATAGCAAACTAAAACCGGAGGAACTGGAAATGTACAAATGTAAGTTTAAGGAATAAATGGGATGCGGAGAGCATCCGAAGCAGTTAGGAGGAGCTCTTAAAAAAAGCGCGCGAAAAGGCAATGGCCGAAAAAAGAGCCGAAGGAGAAGCTCAAGGTGAAGCTAAGGCAAAAGATGAGGTAATAAAAAAACTTTTGTCTTCGAATAAGTTTTCGAATTCGGAGATTGCCAAACTATCGAACGTCACTGTGGAATTGTAAATGAGGTTTAGGCGGAGATAGCTAAAGGAAAATAAAGCATATAACAATACAAGGAATCAACATACCAATTACAGCTAGAAGCTCCTCTCTACTAGCAATGTGATATTTCTCATATGCTGCGCCATCGAAAATTTCCAATTCATCAGTATCTAACCTTCGTTTATAAACTTGATTAGTTGTCAAATTAAAAAAATGCCCCAATTGGGTTATTTTTAGATAAAATACTATATTATGAAAAACAACAATCAATAATGTAAATTACGATATTTCGTAATTTACATTATTGATAATTTGTGGTAAATTATTGATAATTAAACATTTGAATTTATTGGCGTTTCCCTTGCTTTATAAGTTGTCAATTATAGATTATTAGTAAAATAGGTTTGCCAACTGTCTAACCGGGCGAATAAAAATTCTGCTCAATAATCTAAATTCGTGGAGTTCTATAAAACATAATACTATAAAAATTCAAGAAATGTCAAACAAAAACAAAAATGCAGAGGGTTTCGGAATGCCCTGGGAGGAAATTTACGGTTATTCACAAGCCATAAAAAAAGGAAATACAGTTTGGATCTCGGGTCAGCTTGGTCACAATGAAAAGGGAGAGTTACCGGAAGGAATGGATGCGCAGATGAAACAAACATATGCCAATATCAAAGAACTATTGTCTAGGTTCGGAATGAATATGGATCATGTTGTTGAAGAAGTTATTTATACTATGGATATGACTACGGCATTTGATGCCCGAAAGAACTTTAAAAAAGAATATTATTCCGATCCTAAGATGGTTGCCAGCACTATGGTGGGTGTAACTGGACTTGCGTTACCGGGGCAATTGGTGGAAATAAAGATTATTGCAACTGAATAACTAGTTATTGATTTATGCAGTACACGTGACTTTAGTTAAGAAGTTTTATTCTGGTTTTTCAATAAAATTATCAGCAATGGTTGGCACAAATGCCAACCATTGCTGATTTTTGGTTAACTTATTTTACTTAGTTCTTCCCATAATGCTGTAAACAATTTTGATTTAAAAGAATATCCGGACTTATCGGTAAATGCCCCGCAATTGATGTCGCTCCGAAGAAAGGATAGAAAGAATTTTCTCTAAAGTTTGCGACTGGGATCATCGTTGGATGGAAGTAAATAGAACCGTTCGCCATCTTCTCTAATAAAGTTAATGGCAAACGGAGTTCAAAAATTATATAATCGCTTTAATTGTTCCACCTTCTACGCGAATAGCTGCTCCGTTGGTTGCAGAGGCCAAGGGACTTGCATAGTAAGCAACGGTATCGGCGACTTCTTCGACTTTGGCGAAACGCTGTATTAAGGAAGTTGGGCGGATATCTTTGAAGAAATTAGCTTCCGCTTCAGCTGGAGATATATTGCCTGCGGCAGCCATATCATTTACGAAACCTTCGATCCCGCGCGATTTTGTTGGCCCCGGTAAAATAGCGTTTACTGTAACTCCTGTACCTTTAGTCATTTCGGCCATTCCCCGGCTGATGGAAATCTGTGCTGTTTTTGTCATTCCATAATGAATCATTTCCTCTGCCTGCGAAACAGCGGTTTCGCTCGAAATGAAAATAACACGACCCCAATTTTTTTCTTGCATTTTTGGGAGTAAGGTGCGGCTAAGGCGCACGCCACTCATAACATTGATATCAAAAAAGCGAAACCAGTCCTCATCCGGGATTTCAGCAAATGGTTTAGGTTCAAATATTCCCGCGTTATTAATAAGGATATCTATGTGCGGTAATTTTTGGATGAGCGCATTAATATCATCAACTTTACCGAAATCTGCTCCGATTCCGGATATATTAACGTTGCCCGACGTATTTTTTAAATTGGAAACAGCTTTATCTACAGCCTCCTGCGTTCTACCGTTGATAATTACATCTGCACCTTCTGACGCTAACCTTTGGGCGATTGCATAACCGATTCCTGCAGTTGATCCACTTATAAATGCTGTCTTTCCGTTTAGTTGTAAGTCCATAATTTTTTTAAAATGTAAATGTTTATTTAAGTAATGATAGTATTGCTTCTCCTACAGCATGTGCAGACTGTGGATTTTGTCCGGTGACTACTCTCTGATCTACTGTTACGTGCTCTTGCCAAAGTCCTGACTTTTCAAATATTGCACCTTGTTCTATCAGTTTAGTCTCAAGTAAGAATGGAACTATGTTATCCAATTTCACTGCTTTTTCTTCCTCGTTGGTAAAAGCATTTATTTTTTTTCCGTCCACTAGATAATTGCCACTGCTCAGTTTAATATTAACCAATGCGGCTGGTCCGTGGCAAACTGCACCTATAATGCCGTTGTTTTCGTAGATGTTTTTGGCAATGGTAGCGAGCTCTTCGTTATCAGCAAGATCCCACATTGCTCCATGACCACCTGCATAAAATATAGCAGCATATTCTTCTGGCTTGATTTGTTTAGGACTCATGGTATTTTCGACTTTTGTCCGATATCTCGTATTATTCCAGAACAGATAATTTACCTTGTCTTCCAGATTAAATCCATCTATCGGAGCTTTACCACCTTTTGGGCTGACAAAATCTATTTCGTACCCTGCGTTATGCAATACCTCCCACGGATGGGCAACTTCGGATAGATAATATCCTGTTGGTTCGTTAGTGCTTCCTTTTTTATCGTGACTGGTGACCACAAAGAGAATTTTTTTCATTTTATTTGATTTTGGAGCTTGTGCGTTTGCCGAGTTAACAACCCCTATAAAGAGTGCAAGTGCCATAGCGATAAGTTTTCCGGCAAGATATTTAAATGTTATTTTCATTTTTGAACTGTTTGATTACAGTACAAAAGTGATGATTGTAGAAAGGGTGGGACAGGAAGTAAGTCACAAAATTTTTGTGATGTAGATCACGTTAGGAAGAGAGGCGGCTTAAAGTCTCTCTGGAAACACCGAGATAAGAAGCGATTAATGTCTTGGGAACTCGCTGAAATAAGATTGGAGAGCGCTGTAGCAGCTCTTCATAGCGTTCTTTTGCACTGCTGTTAAGTAAGGAAAGGATTCTACTTTGAAGCGCAATATATCCGAAATTAGATTTACGGCGAAAGAAATGTTCAATTTTATGCATCTCCGAGCAAAGCTTCTCGCGATTAGTAAGTGAAAGGCATAGTACTTCGACGGCTTCAATGCAGTCAATATCTAGGATTGCTTCGGTCTGGTTAAAATAAGCCTGGAAATCCGAAACCCACCAGTCTTCCATAGCAAACTGGAGAATATGTTCTTTGCCATCATTATTGGTGAAGGAAGCTTTAAGCAAACCCTTAACAACAAAATAGTCGTATTTCACTTGGTCCCCGGCCTGTACAAGGAATTGGTGCTTTTTAAGTTTTTTCGTCGTGAAATGAGAAAGGATATAATCGAACTCCTGATCGGTTAAAGCTGTTATTTTCTCAAAATGTTCTCGTAATAGCTTGCTCATTATATCTGTATCTTTCTTAAAGAAGGTATCTGGTTTTAAAATCCAGTATTGAGGGGTAAAATTACAAAAAATTACAAAGTGTATCTAATCAGCTTTGCTAAAGTGAAGAGGAATATGCTAAACATGCAGAAGTACTTTTAAGCACACTATTTTGCAGAATACTATCTTACATTTACTGTATTAAATTAACCAACCTCTAAATTTATGAGTATTTATTATACAAAAACTTAAGATCTTTTGCATGAGCGGCGTTAAATATAATCTATGCTAGCCTTGAAAATTGAATTACCTTCGCTATCGAAAATCACGATACCGCAATCCTGGCAGTTCTATCCGAGGTTCCAAATTATTTTTAAGATTGTTTAAATCAACTCGAGCAAAGGCATTATTGGAAAGAAATACTGTTCACAAAGCATCATGTGAAAGCTCTCCTTTCTTTGTTAATGACCAAGCTGTTTTTGGAAGTTTGCCACTTAATCATGGTTCATGGTATCAATATCATGTGTTTTTGCATCATATTCCTGAATAAATTACAATTATGGTTACTAATTCTTAAAAAATTCAATAATAACTTTATTTCCTTTTAAAGTTGTAAAAAAGGAACGAAAAACAGCGAGAGGGACAGAAATTGAAGGAAGTATTGATATGAAAATATTAATCTTTAGAATTATGCATAGAGCAAGAATAATTGAGTAACATTTGGCCGTTGCGGTTAAAATTGTACAGATTTATTTGTATTTTTAGTTCTGTAGATGATATAAGTGCTTGGTATATAGCTTATAATCCGTAATATCAAGTTTTTAGCTGAATAAAGAACCTCCAATAACGGAACAATAGGATACGAAATATGAAGTATATCTTTTATTTATTTTTTTTAATCTCGATCAATGCCAAAGCACAGGATATTGAGGTTTTGTTAATAGGTGTTTCCCATGATTATAGTAAATATCCTACCCAGGATTTTTCCAGCATCCATCATAAAATTAAAAAATTTAAGCCTGATGCCTTTTTTGGCGAGTTTTTGAGTAGAGAAGACGAACGGTTGCTGATGGAATATTGGTGTAAACAGCCAAATATCACTCGGCTACATAAATTAAGGAACAATCGACCTATAAAAGAGGTACTACTGCAGTATACCGTTGACAGCTTGAAGGAACGATCAAAGCAGCAGCCAAATGATTATCATGTGAAAGCCGATTTAGCGCATGCCTATTATCTTGATCAGGATGTGGCAAATGGGCATTATCAATACTGGCAAGTTTATAATTTCCTGCGGCATCAACCTAATGCCGAATTTGAAAATTATATCGAAAAATTACTTAGCCCTAGGGTAGATACCACCGGACGAAGTATGAAAAGGCTAAAAACTTCTGAATACGCCTATATAGCCTTCCCGATGATGCAGGAGCTAGGCATAGAAGAACTGATGTCTATGGATTGCCAGGACTATGATTTGAATTGGCAAGCATCGTGGGGAGCATTTGACGCAAAATTTGTCTTGTTTAGGAAAGATATAGCCGATTCCTCTAAAAATCATCTGAAAACGGCTTTGATAGCTATTGACAAGGGTTTTGAGAAATATGCTCATATCGAAAAGTCTTCAAATATGATAACCGAATGGTTGAATACTGATGAGGCCGCACAGATTTCCGCCTCAGGAGATTTTTACTTGCCCGATATGTATAATATGAATGGGTTTCCCAAAGAAGAAATGCTGTCAAAAATACATTGGTGGATCATGAGAAATGAGGGAATGTGTCATAATGTTGTCAACCGGGCTAAGATGGTAGGGGCTAAAAGAGTCGTAGTCCTAGCTGGGGCCAATCATAGAAAATACATGCAGGACATTTTCAAGACAATGCATGCAGTGAAAGTGAGAAACATCAATGAAGCAGACTAAAAGCGGTGTTATCATTCTATGCCATATAAGAATTTCGCTACGAAATCTATCTGCGGATTTTTATATTTATGTGTAAGCTTTATTTTTCTTAAGAATGGTATCTGATTGATAATAAGTGACGTGCTGTTGTTTTTATGCTCTTATTTTTAATACGCAAAAAGGCTTCAGCATCACAATCGATCTTTGTGTTAATGAAAAGTTAATGCAGCACGAAGAAATGAGAGCATAAACCATCAAGAAGCTAATGGAGATGGAAACGAGCGAAAGAGTATGTACACTTTCAGCCTGTGAATCTGGAAGTTAAGGTTGGGGTTTTCCGTCGATCGATAGTGATTACGACGTTCGGTGTATTTAGTATAAGAAAAGTGGAGGACTGCACCCGCTTGTTTCAGCTGCCTATCGAAATGCGGTTTCCGATAATCGATGACCTTGATTTAGTGGACTGGGATTTGTTTAAAGTACTCCTATTTCAACGGAAGTTCCATTGAAGCCGACCGCTGCCAGATCAGTATCTTGTTGGCCTGCTCAATAATCGCACAGGTTACTTGCAGCATAGTGACTCAAAGTTATGATTATCTTGTTTGAAGCGATCTGTCGTGAAAAAGTGCGCTTTCTTAGTTACATCTGTGTAATTAGCGGTTTTTATGTAAGTTTGGACATGCCATATTACGATGACAGCATATAAAGAGCATATCGAAATTTTTAAAGAAACTTACGGCACCCGTTTTGAGGCCTGGCGGGCACTCATTGATCCAAAGGAGAAATTGTATCCGGTTTTGTTGGAAATGGGACGAAGGTAAATTTGAGAACAGTGGACTTGCAAATGAAATCGGCAGTATGAGATATTAATACGACATCCATACCACAGAGAATAATGCCATCAGCTATTCTTTCCAGAAACAAATGGTAGCCGAAAAAAATATCAAAAATACTTTTGAAATTGAGTCAGGGCATAGTTCATTGATTTCGAAACCGGTAGAATTGGTTTCAATTTTCAATAAAATAGCAAGTAGCAATTAATTAGTGGATTAACATTCTAGAACAGCTTTTATATTTAGATGAATGGTTCAGGGAATATGAACCATTATGCCAAATAATTGAACAGATCTGCAAAAAGATAATCTTTTCTGATTCGCAATTTTGAATAATCAATAGAAAATTTAAAATTAAAACATAAAATTATGGCTTTATCAAATTTGGGTATTTTTCATACCGTAATTGGAATCATAGCGATTGTGTCAGCAATTATTTGCCTAGTAAAAAACGGTAAAATCAATCTGGATACGCTGGCAGGAAAAATCTATTTTTACTTCACGTTGGTTTCGTCCTTGACTGCATTGGGTCTATCAAGTGTCAAAGGGGTTAACCCAGGTCATATTCTGGCATTACTGATCGTGATTTTATTATCTGTTGCCTATTTTCTATATAAAAGAAAGAAGGGAAACAATGGTTTTCGGTTTATAGAAAACTTTTTTCTATCGTTCAGTTTTTTTCTTTCCTTAATTCCTACCGTTAATGAAACATTTAGCAGAGTGCCTGTTGGAAATCCGATAGCATCGGGACCAAAAGATCCAATCATTGAAATAACTATCCTTATAATCTTTGTTTTGTTCATTATTGGTTCAGTAATGCAGTTCAAGAAGCAAAAAAGAATAAATAATAATTATATTATGCGCTAAAATTTTTGAGTAATCAATGACATTGTTAGGAAAATATCAAAATGTCTTTGGATTGAATAATTATTTTGGCTATTTTAAATCCATAAAACCTACAGTTCTGGTTTTATGGATTTCTTTGGTTAGGATAATGATGCTATTTCCTCAATCATAAGGCTTACTAAGATTTATTTTTAATACAGTTCACTTTGGCTGACCCAAATCAGTCCACTCTTGATCTAAGTTGACAAACAATTGAACCGATTTTTGCAAAGCTTGACTTAATACAAACCTGTAATTTCGATTTAATTTTTTAACAGGTTTTAAGATTACCTTTTAAAGAATTTCCCCTATATTGAAAATGCATTTTAATAAAGGTAAAATTGTAAATAATTCTAAACTGTATCTTATGAAATTCAAAAAATATCCGATTTTATTATATCCCACTTTGGTATATAGGGGGATCTGGTATTGTTCTTTCAGTTATTTCTGTCATCTTTGCTATCTATTTTTGGAGACGAAGGGGAGAATTAGAACCGATACATTCTTTTAATATTTATTTTTTTTTACATGATTACAGACTATAAGAAATTTGAGCTTTTTGGAAAAACACTGATTCAGAAAGTTGATTTTAAGCCACCCTTTCAATTTGCTTTTCCGGTTTCTGAACAGGCTTGCTTCCTTTATATGTTACGGGGTGAAATTGAATATCGGTCAGAGAGTGATCATCTGAAAATAGAAAGCCAACGTTCATTATTGCTTAATTGCCTGACATCCGGTCAGCAGATACAAAATGCCGATTCGCAAAAAGCGAACGAGATCATCATTGTTACCTTTCATCCTGATGTCCTTAAAAAAGTATACGATAAGGAGATTCCGCTGATCTTTAAACCCAGTAATCAGGTCACCAATCAGAGTAAAAGTGCGGTAAATAACGATTTTCTGATCCAAAAGTATATTGAGGGATTGCTTTTTTACTTTGAAAACCCGTCATTGGTAAATGATGAAATTCTTGTTTTGAAGCTTAAGGAAATCATTCTTTTATTGTCTCAGACCCGGGATGCCGAAAATATTCAGGTCATACTTTCACAACTTTTTTCCTCTACTACCTATTCGTTCAAACAGATAATAGAAGCCAATCTATTTTTTCAGCTGGGAATCGAAGAACTTGCCCAGAAAACGAATCTAAGTGTTTCTTCTTTCAAACGGGAATTTAAAAAACTCTATGACGATTCGCCGGCGAACTATATTAAGACCAAAAGGCTCGAAAGAGCGGCGCAACTGCTTTTGGCTACAGGTGAACGCGTCACGGATATCGCCTTTAATTGTGGTTTTAATGATCTAGCAAATTTTACCAAAAGTTTTCACGACAAATATCATGTTTCCCCTTCGAATTACCGACTGACGACAAGGGAAGAATGACAAATTTTCAACAAGAAAATTTTAGTTGAATTTTTCTGAATCTTAGATTCGGTAAAAAGGTTCCTTATACTATAAATGATAAGTTAGGTATTTTAAGAATAAAGCGATGTAATACTTTACAAATTTAACTTTCCTCATTTTGGTTATGATAATCCTCATTTTAGCAACGTAAGTACGTTTATTTAGAACCAGCTTTGTAGTATCATTAATACGATAAAAAATGGAAAATAGACAAAATGAAAAAGTTTGGTTCATTACAGGATCATCAAGAGGATTTGGAAAAATATGGACAGAAGCTGCTTTGAAACGCGGAGACAAAGTCGCTGCTACGGCGCGTAATGCCAATAGTATTTCCACATTAAAAGAAAAGTATGGCGATCAGGTATTGATTCTTGAAGTGGATGTAACCAATGCCTCACACGTGCAAAATGCTATTAACAAGGCCCACGAATATTTTGGAAGATTAGATATAGTGTTCAATAATGCCGGATATTCTTTGGTAGGAACCATCGAAGAGGGCAGTACCGATGAGATAAAAGCGATGTACGAAACCAATATTATAGGGCCTATCCATGTGATTCAGGCAGCATTACCTATAATGCGGGCCCAAGGTTATGGCCATATTTTGGGGACATCCAGCGCTGTTGGTATTTATAGTAATCCTCTTATTGGGTATTACTGTTCTTCAAAATTCGCGTTTGAAGCGATTTATGATAGTTTATCTAAAGAAGTTGCCGCATTTGGCATCAATGTAACGCTGATTGAACCGGGAGCTTATAATACTGAATTTGGCAGTGCTGATTCGCTAAAAATAGCCAGCAAAAAACTGTCGGAGTATGATGCTTTAAAAAGCAGGCTGATGGAAAATTTACAGAAGCTGAAACGAGGAAATCCTACAGCCACTCCCGAGGCTATATTTGCTGTGGTAGATGCAGAAAATCCACCGTTGAGATTACTTCTGGGTAAAAATGATCTGCCACATATCCGACAAATCTACGCTGAACGCCTTCAGGAATGGGAAACTTGGAAAGCTATTTCAGAAGCAGCCCAAGATTAATCCATCTAAGATATTTTTGACAAGCTACTATTCGCTTTTCTTTGTGTGGGGAAAAGCGAATATTGCTTAACTTGTAATCTAGAATTTTTATAACATGGCTTCAAAAAAATCGAATCATTCCGTAAAAAGATTTCATACGCTGTCTGAAGTAATGGATGCCTCTGGTTTTCCGCCCCCAAAGCACCCTTTAATCGTTTTGTTGAATGGGGTAGACAAACCGCTTAAAGGTCGTGCACCCAATAAATCGCACGTATTGAATTATTATAAAATAGCTTTTAAACCTGATGCCGGGGGAGAATTAATGTATGGTCAGACTAAATTTGATTTTAAAGAGGGAGGTTTGTTTTTTGTAGCTCCACAACAAATTCTCTCATCAATAGAAGAGAGTGATAAAGAGGAAACTGTGGAACAAGAAATACTCAGTCCACAGATCACACTGCTTATAGATCCTGATTTCTTGCTGCAATACCCGTTGGCAAAAAAGATCCATCAGTATCACTTTTTCTCTTATGCTGCTAATGAAGCATTGCACCTTTCGGCCAAGGAAAAAAAAACCATTCTGTCGCTATTCAGAGATATAGAAGATGAACTTGACAGCCGTATAGATGACATGAGCCATAATGTGATCATATCGCAGATTGAACTGTTATTAAACCATGCACAACGGTTTTATAACAGGCAATTCTTGACCAGAAAACAAAACTATCCTAGTCTTACCGACCGTATCGATGAGTTGCTGGAGGATTATTTCAATAGTGAAAGGGGGCCAAGTGGAGGAGTTCCAACCGTTAATTACCTAGCTGACCAGCTTCATATGTCAGCAAGTTATTTAAGTGATCTGTTACGAAATTTTACAGGTCAAAATACCCAGCAAATTATCCATGATAAAATGATTTACCGGGCAAAGAATATGTTATCTACCACAACTCTCAGTATTGCTGAAATTGCATTTGAATTAGGTTTTGAACAGCCTCAATCCTTTAGCAGATTGTTTAAATTAAAAACAAGCCAAAGTCCACAGCAATATAGAACTCAATTCAATTAATTTTTACAGTAGGGGTTTTAGTGTTTTCTTTAACATCTGGAATGTCCGATCCGGGTGCTAATTTGCCCGGTTTAACTATTTTGTCCTTATTTAGCTTGTGTGATTGACCGAAGTTTGCTTTATAATCATTCTAAAAAAGATAATAATGAAAACAATTAGAAAATTTACAATCGCAGGCGCATTATGTGTATCTCTTTTTTCCGCTGTAGCAATTTCATGTAGTGATGACAACGAATTTCCGACAGAACAGGAGTCGTCGCCGACAAATCATAACAATGCAAAAACTAACTTTATCAGCGTGAAAGGAGTAGAGTTTGCTTATCGCAGCTGGGGTAAGGACGGAGGAATACCTCTAGTATTATTGCCGGGAACTGGTGGTTCTATGGATGACTGGGATCCCGCGGTGACCCATGGACTTGCAAAACAATATAAAATAATCATTTTTGATAACAAGGGAGTAGCTTCGTCCAGAGGGACAACTCCTAATTCAGTCCAAGCAATGGCCAATGACGCTATTGATTTTATCAAAGCAATGAACCTTGGAACCGTAAATATCATGGGATTCTCAATGGGAGGATTTGTCGCCCAAAGAATTGTGTTAACAGAGCCAGCGATAGTTAATAAGATTATTTTGGCTGATAGTGGACCTAAAGGAGCAATCGGTCTTGAGAATCTTCCAAATATTGTTGCGGGAACTGCTGGGCTTACCGCAGAAGAATCCTACTTAAAATTCGGATTTACTGATTCACAAGCAAGCATTACGGCAGGAAAAGCGTCGTTTGCCCGTGTACATCTACGTACTGTTGATCGAGATCCGGCACTAAATGATGCTACTTCAACCGCTCAATTTACTGCAGTACTCGCATGGGCGCAACCTGATGCAAATGCACTTGAGGAAATTAAAACCATTAAAAAACCTGTTCTAATCGTTCATGGCGATAAGGATCTTCCAATTTCTGTTCAAAATGCATATAATATGAAACAAAATTTAGAGAACGCTGTACTAGTTGAGTTTTCAGATTCTGGACATGCGGCTTTTTATCAGAATCATGAAGCATTCTTAACAAAAGCACTCGCATTTTTGGCACAATAATATACTAAATATCAAAAAGCTTATTAATGTGCCTAAAGTCTATAGGAACGTTTATCCATTTACATACAACAACCATAAACTGTGTGGACATTGTCTAAGATGAACTATTTAGCCCAGCTGTTCGGTGCGGTTTATGCCCTAACACTTAACAATGTAGGACATTTTGGACCGATGGAAAACGCTGAAGTTCTTATTGAATGAATAAAAAGGGACTTTATAAACAAGTAATGAGCAATCTGATAGGAAACAATGGCAGCTTAGACTTTTAATTCTGGGCAGATCAACTATAGTGGTGATCTGCCCATTTTGATTTTATAGTACCAGGGAATATAATTTTTAAAGTAGAGAACAGGCTAAAGTTCAACAAAAAAATATAAAGTATCTTTTCGAATTACCAGCAAACATCATTTTGTAATGACTTCACTATTTTGAGTTCCTGGAGCTTATCTATTTATAATATCGTGTAGATCTTCAAATTTATAGAAGACATTTTAATGCCTATTGGAAATGATCGGTGAGAAGTTTAACGCGATTATTATCAAGATCAATTAATAGGCTTATTCCAGTGAAATAGATCAACTAGGTACGATGTTTTTAATTTTGGTATTGGTATTCTTTTTTTGAGCTTGTTCATTGTTTGAATGTATTGCCGGGACAAATTATCGTGACGGTAAAGGCTTTTAAACCTAACAGACGCCATGGAGCCTGCTAGGTTTAAAAGCTTTCTATTTCAACAAGATATCAAGGGTTGTTTGTTGGCGTATCCAGAATAATCATACCTGACGTTCTAACTAGCCTAACGTTCTTCCAGCCAATTCAGGAACATGGCGGTTTTATCTTTGCCGATCAAAAGTTTTTCTTCTGTTGGAACGGTCAGTTTTACAAAGAGTTTTCTTCCAAAATAATGCTCAACTTCCTTTACGGCAGAAAAATTGATGAGATACTGTCTGTTGAGTCTAAAAAACTGTTTATCGGAAAGGATGCTTCCCAAATGATCCAAAGATTGGTTAACATCATATTGTTCGCCTTTAAAGGTTACAAGGGAAGGGGAGGTATAGTTGATGTAAATATAGGCGATATCATCCGTTTTGACTGTCAGGTATTTATTATTTTTAAAAACCAGGAAACTCGTTTTTTTACTTTCTTGATCGTTGATCCGACTGATTATATCTATAAGATCATTGGCAGAGGCTTTCTGGAAGATATTTTTAAAATTATACACTTTCTCAAAAGCATTTTTAAGATCATCTTCCGAGAATGGTTTGAGCAGATAATCAATCCCGTTTTCTTTGATAGCTTCCATAGCATATTCACCGAAAGCTGTGCAAAAAATTACTGGACATACGATTTTGACAGCTTTAAAAATGTCAAAGCTAATACCATCGGAAAGCTGGATATCCATAAAAATAAGCTCTGGCGATGGGTTATTGGACAAATAGTCTATAGCGCCCTCGACACTTTGGATCTTTGCCAGAACCCGGGAATTTGGCTGCAAATGTAATATCAGATTTTCAAGTGAACGCGCAGCTTTAATTTCGTCTTCAATTATTAGGATGTTCATATAATATGGGAAGTTTTATGATGAATTTTTCGTCTGTTGCTGTAACGATAATATTTTTCTGGGTAAGATGGAGGTACCGTTGATTGATATTTTTGAGTCCCATTCCGGTGGAAGGCTCTGGAATTTTCCTTTCCTGCAGGTTGTTCTCAATGACCAAATAATCTTCTTCCTGATAGATTGCAATGTAAAGCGGTTTCTCCAACGAAACAATATTATGTTTGATGCAGTTTTCAACTAATAGCTGCAGGGTAAAAGGAGGAATGTAAGTGTCATAGCTATCACTTCCAAGACTTTGTGTCACAAAAAGGCCTTCTTCAAAACGGGCTTTCAATAGATATACGTACGATTCCATAATGGCCAGTTCTTCTTTTAATGTTAGGACTTTAAGCTTTAGACTTCCAAGAGTAAATCTGTAGAAATCAGCAAGTTTTAAGATAAATTCCGAAGATTGCTCATCATGGCTCTCTACCATGTATTTTAGGGTGTTGAGACTATTAAAAAGAAAATGGGGATTTACCTGTTGTTTTAAAAGTTCATATTGTGCTTCAAGATTTGCAGCCATCGAACGTTCCAGTTCGCGTACGAATTGTTGATTAAGATAAGTCTGGTATAATATATGGATAAACATATAAAACGTTAGGTTGATCAATATCCCTCTTACCTCGTACATTAATATTTGGGGGCCGAAATTTAGGTGAGATAGAATATAGTATTGAATGGAAGAGAGGAAAAACATCAGTATTAAACCCACTCCCAATCCCCTAAACAGCTGACCTGACAGTACTTTTTTACTGCCTGTTTTCTTTGTATAAGCAGGTATTGAATAGATGTTATAATACCAGATCAATAAGGCAAAACCGGATGTTACAGCGAAATCGGCTATGCCTTCAGCAAGAACAAAGTGGTGGTCTACAATTTTAGGGATTGAGGTTAATATTCCTAATGAAATTGAACTAATCCATATCAGACGGCCCGAAATTTCAAAAGGTATTTGCTTTTTGGGTTTAAACATTTTAATGAAGGTTGTTTTCTGTTTGAAGTTATGTTTTTTATGGGTTATTTAAATCAAAACTCATAAAAAATCATTTTTTAGTCTTGAGACAAATTCTCCGTGTAATCAATAAAGTGGATTTTGTTAAACGCGTAGTACGTAGTGGCCAGGACTATAAAGGCGATTATCGCATCGATTGCCGAAGGCAAGCCAAGTACTACAATCTTTGAGAAGAAAGCAAAACTGATGTCAAAAAACATCCCTGCAAAAATCCATTCCTTGATCCTATTGAAACGATTTGGAATAAGGAAAATTATACTTCCTACAATTTTAAATATACCTAGTATATGAATGAAATGTGCCGGATATCCAAGTTTTAGTGTAATATCCCAGACCACCGGGCTCCTTGTCAGCTCAAAGAAACCACTAGCGCCAAACCATAATGACATAAAGATGCGTCCGCCAAGATAAATTTTTGTGTAAGTTGAATGTTGCATGATCAATTTTTTTGCCTTTTAAGCGTGTTATTAAAATTATTTATACTGTTTTGATGAATAATCATTGTTTACTGCGCCATTATGTCGGCTTCAATGATCGCGTTGGCGAAAGCCTCCGGTGCTTCCTGAGGTAGGTTATGGCCAACACCACCATTTAAAGTATGATGCTTATACTTACCTTTATATTTTGATGCATAGGTTGCTGGCGGCGGAAAGGCTGCCCCATTTGCATCTCCTTCAAGGGTTACCGTAGGAACAATAATATCTGGAGCTTTTGCCAGCTTGTCTTCAAGTTCGTCGTATTGTTTTTCGCCTTTGGCCAATCCCAGCCGCCAACGGTAATTATGGATAACAATATCCGTATGATCAGGGTTATCGAATGATTTTGAGGAACGTTTATAGGTCTGGTCATCAAAGTTCCATTTTGGTGAAGCTGTTTTCCAGATCAGTTTATTGAATTCCTGTGTATTTGCTTTGTAGCCTTTATAGCCTCGTTCAGTGGCGAAATAATATTGATACCACCATAGAAATTCGGCATTTGGTGGAAGCGGGTTTTCGTTCGCTTTGGGGCTGCCAATAAGATATCCACTTACCGCGACCAACGCCGAACAACGTTCAGGCCACAATGCTGCGATAATATCCGCAGTTCTGGCTCCCCAGTCGAACCCACCGATAATCGCCTTTTCAATTTTCAGTGCATCCATAAATTTGATGATATCAAGTGCGACCGTAGACTGTTGCCCGTTTCGCATGGTTTTGGCAGAAAGAAATGTTGTGGTTCCGTACCCCCGAAGATAAGGGACCAGTACACGGTATCCCTTTTTGGCAAGGATAGCGGCGGACTGTTCAAAGCTGTGGATGTCGTATGGCCATCCATGAAGAAGGACAACCGGCTTACCTTTACTTTGTCCGATTTCAGCATATCCTACGTTTAGAAGCCCAGCTTGGACAGTTTTAGTCTGCTCAAAATTTATCGTATCTGCTGTTTCGCTCTTTTTTTCATTAACCGACGTTTGTGCATTTAATCTGGAGATTCCTGCTCCCATCATCATGATGATGGAAAATGTGAGCATCTTGGTCATTGTATTTAGTTGCATATTCATGGTGTCAATATTTAAGTGGGTTTAAATTTTTAAGCTGGATAATTACTGCGGTAATTTTAGGGGCTGGTATTCAAGGATCGAACTGATGCGCTGCTTGCTGGATTCATCCGAAGAAACCTTTCCGAATTCGATTCCATAGTCGAGATTTCCCATTTGATCGGTTTTAACGGCCTCGACACTTAACAATTCACCATTGACCTTACTTCCAAAATAATTTGGGTCATCTTGCATCTTATAGGTCACGAGCTTAAGTTCTACTCCTGCAATTCCCTGTTTTGTTTCCAGTGCCGAAATTCCCTTTTGGTTGCCATAAAGTGCAGACATGGTCTGTAGGTTTGGATTAAATGAAGATGAAATAAACTTCAGACTTCCCGGGTCAAACATAAAGCGGATTTTTCCACTTTCCTGTTCAGGATTTTTGGCACATGAGCCAAAAATTAAATTACTGAATAGAAGTATGTATAGGACTTTTTTCATTTTGAGCTGTTTTTAAATATTGTTCAATTAATTTCCTGGAATTTACTTTTGGTGGTACATTGAAAAGATAACCTGTTGATTCAGCCAGCTGCCTGTGGCAACTGATACATGACTGCTGTGCGAACAATGCTGTTTTTCCTGTTGGTTTCAATTCCTGTCCATTGAATTTTGCAAATCCCCAGCCTTCAGTTTCCGTATATTCTTTCCCGTCTTTGACCATGTATTGCATGTTCACAAAGTCACCCGGTACAATTTCACCATTCACTTTTTTTGTCTGTTTAAAAACTACCTTTGCTACTGCGCTTCCATCAGGCCAGGGATGAAAATTTTCTTCCTGAATCGCTTTTACAACAATGTCATTTCCGTAGATTACTCGTATGCTGTTGTCAATGAGCGTGCTCATGCCGATCACTTTCCAATTTTTGAAGTCGGCATTGTAGCTGATCCCATTGGGAGAAACTGGAACTACAGCTTGTACGGCAGTGGGCAAAGGTTCTACTTTAGGACCAGCTTCCACAGGGCTCGAATGTGCAGGAATAAAACTGTCCTTTTTTGAAAGAGACAGAGCAAACTGCTTAATGATCTCAATCTCTTTTTGTGAGAGTTTAGCTCCCGGATGTGTCATGGCATAGGGGGGGAGAGGCATCTTTTCGGAACGAACCATATTGAATATGGCGTAGAATTTCCCCTTTTGCTCAGCTTCGGATAATTTGTCCCATTCCGAAAAATTCATTACTTCACGGGCTCTCCTGATGTCTTTGTTGACGATCCAGGAAATCGGAGCGAGTTTATCCAGGAAAGTGAGATTTTGAGCATTTGAATGACAGTCATAGCAGGAGCGTTCTAAAACCTGAGCTACCTCTTTAGGTACATTTTTCATAGGACCGGTCACCAGCCTTTGTTCGATCGGCGCATTGAAAAACTGTAAGGCTATAAAACCTGCTAATATACAGAGTAAGACAATGGGTAATATTCTTATTTGTTTTACGTGCTTCATGATATTTTCTCTTTTGTTTTGATAAAATTATAGTAAACAAAGCCAGTCGAAAAGATTAAAGGCGTTGAACCGGACATATTGAAAGTTGAATAAAGCATTTCTGCCGTTGGACCGGACAGGGTTTCCCTATAAACTTACGCTGGTCGCATCAATGATTTCTCCAGTATTTTGGTTCTGTTCAAAAGCGATAATTTCCCAATCTTCTTTTGTATCCGGAAGTTTGAATGAGAAGCTGTCATTGGCACGAAGTGTTCGGCTCTGTAGATCCCGGACAATTTGTACATGCGATAGCGCTTTTCCTGCGTTTTCACCTGCTGACACCTGCGAGGAGGCTTTCTTTTGAACAAGTGCCATGAGGATTGCTGAGTTTTTCGATGCTGATTTTGACGTGTAGCTGATCTGAATAGATTCACCTTCGGATTTTTCTATTTTTACAACCAGGTTTTCCGCATGGGTCTCCAGCATTGCCGATTGAATGTTGCGCAATACTTCGGTGGATTCGGAGCCAACTGTTTCTGTCTTGCCATTGATTACCATCTGAGGCGTGTATAACGTCCTTAGGTTCATCCACGTTGCATATTGTTTCTGTCTTTCTGTGAACCAGGCCTTGCTGAAACGGTCTTTCCATCCCTGATGATCCCAATAATCTACGTGGTATGCCAGAATAAAAAGTTTTTTGTTTTCGTTATCCTTTTCGAGCCTAGCGATCAGTTCATCTGCCGGAGGACAGCTCCAGCAACCCTCGGAAGTGAATAATTCGACGACGGCGAAGCTTTTATCCGTATTTTTTGCTTTGATGTTCTCCAATTTATGGTCATCTGCAAATCCTTTGAAAGCCATGATCAGTGTGATGATCAAAGGTAGACTTAAGACGTATAATATCTCTTTTATGGATTTCATGCTATTGATTTTTATTTTATTGATGAAAAGATGAAATAATGATTTTTGATATGTCCATTATAAACTAAAGATTTTGAGCGCAAAACCGAAGTCTTGAGGTGGAATGCAGATTTCATCGCTGCATTGCATAAACTGAATTGTCCCCCTGATCGTGCCGTTCTTTCCTTTTATTTTGATTCTTTGACTAAACTCAACATCGTTCTCGAAATAGGTTACAGGAATACCCAATACTTTTTCGAACTTTCGAAGTGGTGTGGGTTGGGTCACTTCCCCTACCAGTTCATAAGATTTATCAGGCAGGAATTTAAAGTTCATTTTTATGGGGCTTTTGGAGCTATTGCCCAGTGCATACATATGCCACCCCGGGGGTATTTTTGCTTTCATGGAAATTTCCCCTTCGTCTGTGGATTTTCTTTTGAGTATACATTCCCATGTTACCTGACTATTGAAAGTCTGGCCTTTGGAATAACCGCAGAATATCATTAGGACTGCGATCATTAAAATTGCTAGCTTTTTCATTTTTCTTATTCTTTTAAATTGTTAAAAAAATTGTTTTGTTATGCAGATCTGATCTTAATGATCTGAAAACATTTCTCATTGCTTTTGTAAAGCGTTCTGGTTGCTCCCAAGCAGCGAAATGAACGCCCTTTTCCAATTTTTTGAAACCTTAAACCATATTATCTAAGGGATTTGAATGCAGCTCTAAGCTCTTCCGTAAAAATCTGAGGTTGCTCCCATGCCGCAAAGTGTCCTCCTTTTTTAGCTTTATGATAATAATACATTGTGGGATAAGCAGCTTTTGACCAGCTTTCAGGTGCCTGGTAGATTTCATGTGGGAATACGGAAATCGCCACAGGAACTTTTATAGTCTTTGTTTTTTGATGATCTGAACTGAAATTATTGTTGTTATTTTCCCAATAGAATCGTGAAGAGGAAGCACCAGTATTCGTCAACCAATACAAGGTAATATCATCCAGTATTGCATCTCTTGGGATTACTTTTTCTGGTTGTAGGTCACTTTCTGTCCATTCTGCAATTTTTTCATATAAGAATGCTGCAAGTGCGCTCGGAGAATCCGACAGAAGATAACCTGTTGTCTGTGGTCTTGTAACCATCATTCCTCCATAAGCTGCATTTCTTCCAAAGAATGTACTTAGAGCATTATATGCTTTAGCTTCGTCTTCTGAAAGTCCAATAGGAGTTGGGTCACCAGCGTTAATCGGTTTTACTAATTCAGCGGGAATTGTTGCGGGCATCGTAAGGTGTATTCCAAGAAGCCCCGCTGGAGCCTGTCGTGCCAGTGCATCGGAGATCACTGATCCATGGTCACCCCCTTCCGAAACATATTTTGTGTAGCCAAGGCGTTTTACCAATACATCCCAGGCTTTGGCTACACGGTCTGGATTCCAGCCTGTTTGTTTGGGAATTTCAGAAAAGCCATATCCTGGAATTGCAGGGATAATCACATCGAACGCATCTTTCGCTTTTCCACCATATTTTACAGGGTCAGTCAGCGGGCCAATGGCATCTATGAATTCTAGTGGTGAGCCCGGCCAGCCATGGGTAAGGACTACCGGAAGTGCATTGGATTCTTTTGAGCGGACATGAATAAATTGGATATCCAAACCATCAATTTTTGTTATGTATTGCGGAAGAGCATTCAATTTTTTTTCAAGCTTTCGCCAGTCATATCCTTTTCCCCAATAAGTTAGCAGTTCCTTCAACTGTGCTAATTGAATGCCTTGAGATTCATCATTCACAGTTTCTTTATCGGGAAAGCGCGTTTCCGCGATACGTCGTTTGAGTTCGTCAAGCTTTGACTGTGGAATGTTGATCTTAAATGGCCGGATACTGGTATCTGTTTTTGAAACAGTACTGGTTGTTTTGTTGTTTTGAGCACTGGCAATGGTAGGTATACTTAAAGTGAATGCTGCTAAAAGAACCGTTGTAAGTTTTGTTTTCATTGTTTCTTGTTTTAAATTTTTGTTCTGATTTTTTTGTTGAGACAAATGTATACCATGCCGAAGGCTATTGAAAGAAACAATCGGTTCAAGTGGACATAATAGCTGTCGAGTTGGTTATTTTAATCCGTGAACAAGATGTCAATCGTACTATAGCCCGCGGAGATATAGTTTAGATCTCGGGTCAGCTTGGTCACAATGAAAAAAAGGAGTTGCCGGAAGCAATGGTTCGCATCTGTGCCAACCATTGCTGATTTATGTTTGATCTAATTTATTTACGAGGTGTAAGTTGTTTATATAGAGGGTATAAGATCTAAAATTTCCTTTTCTGCTTAATCACTTTGAAAAAGTGCCAGGTGGTAAGCTGTTTTGTTAAATATTGTTTTTACTACTTTTTTTATTGTCTGATTTAATCGCCTCTACAATTACCTGGTTAAGCTTTTATACCGATTATGACTAAACAGTAATTATTAATAGTGTTTATAGCGTGGAAAAAGTAATTTACCACGGTAATTCCCCCTCTTCTCCAAAAAACTTTCCAGTAGGTCCATTCTTGTCAAGCATTGCATATTTAGCAAGGTTTATACAATTTTCTGCAGCAGATTTTCCTCCACTGTTACCATTAAAGTCTGTCGAAGTCCATCCCGGAGTAACACAATTTATTTTAAATCCAAGGTCTTTATATTCATATGCTAAGGCGACCGTATAGGCGTTTAAAGCTGTTTTAGAAGGACCATAACTTATAGATTTAGCGTTATAAAGAAGCCATGCCGGGTCTTGGTGTTTTGTTAAAGACGAGAGATCACTGGTAATATTTTCAATCACAGGGAGGGAAGATTTTTTTAGATAGGGTAGGAATGCTTCAGTTACTGCTATTGTCCCGAAAAAATTTGTTTCAAAAACTTCTCGCACATCGGAAAGCTTTAGAGGATTGTCCTTACTTTGTCTTTTGCCAAGAATTCCGGCATTGTTAATCAGAATATCCAGAACCTCACTGAACTTCCCGAATTCATTTGCGGCTTTCTTTACAGATTCTTCGTCAGAAATATTGATTTCTAACAGCATGCAGTTCTCTAAACCGTAGTTTTTTAAATTATTAATTGCGATTTTACCCATTTCAAAATTCCGGCAGCCGAGGTAAACAAAATATCCTTTCTGAAGAAGATATTTGGCAAGTTCAAAGCCCAGGCCCTTATTGGCACCCGTAATAAGTACTTTTCTCATTGTAATTTGTTTAGTTATTTATAAAGTAAATGTGATTATTGATTTCACATAGGAATCTTTTCAGAAGAGGCATTGAAACCATAGTATTTTTTAAATACGGTTGAAAAATGGGAAAGATTTGTAAAGCCAACTTGTAAGTAAATGGAAGAGGGTGGTTGCTTTTCGTCAAAAATAAGACGTCTGGCTTCTTCAAGGCGTTCTTTCATTAGCCACTTGTGCGGGGGCAGATTAAAGATCTTCTTAAAGTCTCTTTTGAATGTGGCCAGACTCCGACCGGAAAGGTAAGCAATGCGTTCTAAAGTGATATTGTAAATATAGTTCTTGCTCATAAACTCACCCAATTCGAGTTTTACTGGTTCAGTAAAATCAAAAAGACTTTTTTTGATACCGGGCCACAGTATTTCCAGCAACAAAAAAATCTCCTTTGTCTTGTTGGTACTTAATTGACCTGGAATATTCTGTCCCGAATTAATATATGGCTTTAGCGATTCAAAAAAACCTGACATAAGATCATTTTTAGCGATAAGAAATCGTTCCTTATATTCTTTGGAAGTGTCAGAATTTGTAGCAGCTGCATTTGGATCTTCCAGTAAAAGACTGGTTAAAAAATCGCGTGTAAGCAAAATTTTAACCATCTCAAACTTTCCCCCATTTTCACTGTCCATCAATGAAGCTTTTACCAATTGGTTTCTTCGGAGTAGGATCGTTTGGCCCGCATCTGCCCGGTAGGTTTTACCATTTTCATAAAATAATATAAATCCTTTTTGGATATGCCATATCTTATGTTCTACCATAAAAGATTCGATTGGCGAATTATTTTGTTCAGTACAGTAGAAGAATACTTGAGCCTGTTCGGTTGTTGCCATTTCCTTAAAATTATAAAGCAAATTTAGTCGGATTTTTAAATAGTTGGTTTTCTATTCGGCTCAAATTAACTTTTCTATTTGGCTCAGGTATTGAATGTACTTACGAGGATGAAATTTAATTTGTAAAGTTGAAATTCTAAATAATCCGCATCATATTTGCAATATGACATGCTTCAAGCGCACTTTTTGCTCGAAGTTTCTCCATAATGTTCTGTCTGTGACGATCAACTGTGTTCTTACTAATAAAGAGTTTTTGAGAAATTTCTTTGCTGGCCCTGCCGGCTGCAATTTCTTTTAAAATTTCTATCTCTCTTTTGGTAAGGATTTTTTTTGTATTGAAATTATGATCAGAAAGAATTTGACCGTTACTTGAATTAATGATTACAGGCTCAGAAGCACGGTTTATACCGCTGCTAAAACTGTACTGATATAAAATGAGTTGGATGCTATCAGTAGAGGATGCGAAGAATATTTTCAGTTCAATCGGAATATACTGTTGGTTTTTATTTAAAACTCTAATACCGATAATTATATGGAAATCCAGTCTGTCTTTTGAGCTTTTATCCTTTAGAAAATGGAATAACTTTAGCTCCATAAGGTGTCTTGTTTTAAGATCTTCAGGATGGATAAGCGGTAGAATACTGTCGGTTCCAACTGAACTTCGAATAGAACTTGATTTTTCTTCAGCAACACCAAAGTATAAGGACAATCCTCCGTGATACACATATTTTTCTTTTGATTTTAAATCGGTAAGAACTGCCGTGGAGTTTTGCAGGACTGAAAATATAAATGCAACATGCCTGTATTTTTCCAGTGACATTTTAGGATCAAGTTCGCCTTTAAACGTTTGGTCAAAAAGGATATCTGAAACCTGATCATCAGTTGTTGAAAAAATGGTCATTTTTTACTATTTTTTAGGTTTTAAGCCCTTTTTATCTTTGTCAAAATTACTAAATCTATGGTAATTTATCCCTTGTCATTAATAATTTTAATAAATAAAAATATGAAACAAAAAATTGTAAACTTTTGTCTAACCACTAATATCTGGATATATTTAATTCCGTTATTATCCATCTTCAGTGTCATGACTTTTTTTATCATTCCAAATCTGCAACAACAAATAGGCGGGGGAGAGTTGTTGGACACGAAATTTAGCGGATACGGGTTAAATGATGTTAATAGTCTCATGGAACAGTTGGGTAAGTCAGGACGATCTACTTACCTTTATCTTGAGCTTTTCGGAGATTTGCCTTTTATCATATTTTATGTCATCACATTTACAATTTTCATTGTAAGGCTGCTTGAAAAAAATAAGACTAAATCCCAGATTTTATTCTTAACGACTTTTTTACCGCTCCTGGTCGGAATTTTTGATTGTCTTGAAGATGTTGCGGTTATAAAGATATTACTAACTTATCCTATCATCGGTTCAAAAACTATTTATTTTTGTTCATCCATCACGACCTTAAAGGGCTACTTCCTTACTTTTACCATGTTTTCTCTATTGTTGAATCTTATTATTTTCGTACTCAAGAAAATAAAAGGGTAAGCTGCCATCTTTTGTGTCTGATGGGATATCACTTGATGCTGATTTAAAACTAAGCCCTCCCAAAATAAAATTAAAAATTAAATTTTCTGCCCCTAGAGTGGAAGATAATACATTGCCAGTTATAGATTCTATGATCCAGCCTGTGCCGCCCCACTCGAATCCATCATTTTTTTCTGACATTATCTGCTGCCAAATTGCAGCATTTTTTACGATTTTATAGGAATCTAACGTGTTACTAAAATTGTCAAAGGAATAATGTGTTCCCCGATCTGAATGAAAAATCTGGCCGGCAGAAAGTTTACGGTTTTTGATTGCCATTTTTCAGGCTGCCAAGGACATTTCTTCAGTTTTCATCCCATTATTGATACTCCAACTCTGGAAATCTTAACCCCGTCATCCAACAGTTCAGCAGCCATTCTTGGACTCCCATACAGCTGTCTTTTATCGAAGTAGACAGTCTCGCTCCCGTTCTCTGGTCTGATTTAGATTACCATTTTCCGGAAAACTACCAGATCTAAACTCTTCCGCTTATTGTTCTTTACTTGATATGCCGACTAAGTTAGCAACTCCACTATACAATGCTGTCAGACAATTATTATATTTATCATATAATTATGAAGACCCTCTATGGACGAGCTTATACGATATCCCTTCCTACACACTTTTAACCCAATTCAAAAAATTAATGCCACTACCATTAAAGAGAGATTAAGTAGAAAACCCCATCAATTATTCCTTCCTCATCGGACAGATTTCTATATGATTTTTCTCTTTACGGAAGGAAATGGCAAACATTGTGTAGATTTTCATCCGTTGTCAGTTAAACCTAAAAATATTCTTTTCATCAGCAAAGGACAGGTCCACAATTTTGATGAAAAGGAAACTTATGATGGCAATACAGTCGTATTTACAGAAGAGTTTTTTTGCAGAACAGAAGATGAACGTGCTTTTTTACACCATTCACCACTATTTAATGATCCCTTACAACTTGCTTATTTTGAAGTGGGCGAACGTTATCAAGAATTAGAAACACTGTATAATTTAATCATTGCTGAATTAAAAAGGCCCACACATCCTAATCAAGCTCAAATTCTACATAATTATCTATATAATATGATCCTTGTTGCCGAATTAGTTTATCAACCACGTAAAATTCAGGTAATTCCAAATAGACAACAGGTTCTTGTATCTGAATTCAAATCGTTAGCAAACGAATTTTTGTATGAACATTGGAGTGTAGATAATTATGCGGAAAAACTTAATGTTAGTTCACGTACACTTCAAACGGCATTCTCAGTTATCGAAGGCATTTCCCCAAAACTATGGCTGAATGAAAGATTATGCTTAGAAATAAAACGTCTGCTTACATTTGAATCGAAGACAATCAATGAGATTTCATTTTTATTGGGTTTTAAGGAAGCTTCTTATTTTGTCAAGTTCTTCAAAACCCGTACGGGTATTACACCGTCAGAATTTAGGAAAACCAGGCAGTTTTAATTTCTGATTTTTACCATACTTATTCCTATAAGTGTAAGTATTAAAAGAACGAGCCTTTTTAATTTTGATTGATGTAAAACTTATCTTAAATAAATCAATGAAAAAAATAAACGTTGATCTGAATTCGTTGGGAATTTCGATCGTGATATTTTCGTTATGTGCTTTTGTGATGACACATGCATTCGGATTATTAACTTCCGAAGAATCCCAAATTTTGAAGTACCAAAATATTGTGTCTAAAGAACCAATAGATTATATGTCAAAAAATATTTTGTTGGCCTTTAGACTTGTTGGTCTTTTGTTGCTTTCTAGTGGATTAATTTTCTTTTGCTCTTTTGTGAAAATGGAATTTAAGAATTTTCACAATCCAGTAATATTGAAATGGGGAATTTTAATCGCAATTATTTCAGGAATGCTATATGGAGCTTTAATGCGGATCGTAGGAAATCAACAGGGAGCAGCGCTGTTATTTTTTTTCGATATGCTTTTATATCTTTTACTGTTCTTCATTGAGCGTTACAATCCGAAGACAAATACTTTTTTCAGATCATTCATGTTATTACCTTTATATCTGATATTATTTTATACTATGGGCCTTCCTGGCTGGGCCAAATTATTTGGTGGTCCAATGGTAATCGAACGGTATGTTAAGATGTTTAAAAATAGCTTTGTTGCAGATTTGCCCGGTGGTACTCCATTGATGATATATGGTTTAGGGCTTCTTGAAATGTTGGTCCCTTTATTTTTGATTATTAGTTTGCTTAAATTAGAATTCAAGGTGTCTTCTAAAAAAAACTGGCTAAATTACGCAATGCTAACGAGCATATTTACTTTTGGTATGTTGTGTTTTGGTTTAGCAATTTTATATAATTTTGCCGGTTCAGTAAACCTTGTATTTTATCCAATTTTTACGCTACTGGTCCTAATCTGTATTAATAAATTAACTGTTTAACAACTAAATCGTTGATTATGATATGAGTTGAACTGTGCATGTTTGGAAATAATTCTATTAAGGTAATTATCATATTCCGAAGTGACTACTACAGTTACGATAGATATCGGAATTAAGCAATCAAAAACGAAATGAAATGGTTGAGTTTGTTTATTTTTAAGTGTTATATTAAAAAAACTCGTGATGAATAAAATAATCGATAAGGTGGCTTTGATTCATATTAAAAACAATTGTGTTCTCAGCACCCTTTCCCAATCAAAAAACAAGCTTTACTTTCCAGGTGGAAAAAGAGAAAACAACGAATCAGATATAGAATGCCTTAAAAGGGAAATTTTAGAGGAGCTTAATGTTCATATATTGGAAAACACTGTGAAATTCTTTGGAAGTTTTGAAGCCCAGGCTGATGGCCACGAGCCGGGAGTTTTAGTACGAATTTTATGCTATTTCTCCGATTTCAGTGGAACATTAAAGGCTTCTAATGAAGTTGAGTCATTTGAGTGGATAAAATATGAAGATAGATATAGAACGTCTGCAGTGGATATCCTTATATTGGAAGAATTGAAAAAGCAGCGCTTAATAGATTAGTTTGTAATGTGTTGAAGCCGATAATACCTGAATATGCAGCATAAAACCTTCGTTAATATAAGGTTACTCTTTGTTTGAATATCGATCTTATCTGAAAATTCCTCAAATAGTAACCTTTTCCCGGAAGTCTCAAATTTAGCTTGATTGAAGAGTCTTCTGTAAATTTTATGACATCAGTTGTTAAAGGTGGCGATATCTCCCAATCCTGTAGTTCATATTTTTTCTGATATTCCAGGATAGCTTGATATTGGGAGGGTCTTAAAGGATATTTGAATCGATTTCGGCTGAGTTTTATAACTTCATCGACGTGATGGACTTCTTTTGCAGCACTGTTTATTTGGATTTTACGAGTGTTTGTCCGATAGGTATGTGTTATTGAGAATGCTTAAAAAAGAACAACAAGTTTTGTTAAAAGCATAGAATAAATAATTTTTATATAGTATCTAGCTGCATAGAATCCTGCTTCTGTTTGGCACGGTCGTAGGCCTTGTTTAAAAGAATACATGCGTAGCCTACGTCCTGTTTATTTTTAAGGTAAAAGCTTATCCAGCCTGAATTTTTAAATACATGATGGTCTTTAATTTTTCCTTCAGTCATTAACGAATTTTTTAGTTCTGTATTTAATAAGATGTCAATAAACCATTACTATGTACATGTGCAAACTCTTTTCCCATATAATTAAACTCAATCCCACCATATTTATGTACCCCAATGGTAGTTCCGGGCATCTGCGTCACATTTTCTTCCAGATCATCAATCCAATCCAGTAATTCAGGTTTCGTTAAGAACATCCAAAATCTCATGAGACTATCAAATATAATGGCGAATAAAGGGATGTCCTTTAAAAAACCGGCTCTTTCTACCACAAAAGGAAACATAGGCTATCTCTCGCTTAGTAATTTAATATGTTTCATGACTCTAAAATGGACATTTCTAGTGATACTTTCTGCCCATAGATCGTAGTACCAGGTAGGGAAGACATGAAGGTTATACCAACTGTTCCAAATAAGAGTAGTGGTGCCGTTTCCATTGTCCTTTAATATAAATTCGCCTCTTTTTATATCTATATGTCCCATAATTTCAGGGTCTTTGGGTTGATCAACGATATCAAAGATTAGGTTTTTATTGATGTCAAATTTTACAATCTTCTCATCGAAAATATATCCATTGCTAAAAATACATTTTCGGTTTGCACCCAGTCTATGCTCACTTACCGTTGTGGCCATGGGGCTCGGCATCCCAATTTTAAAGAGCCAATAGTTTTCCTTTTGGGATATTGGATCGAAGGCGACCACGTGTTGCCATACCTCTTCTGGACTTGCCTGAATCAACAGCTCATCAGAAACCATATTTTCGTGATGATGGTCGCTCAAGGAGTCAACAATAAAAATCCCCATTAATAAGCTTACAATGCTTATATTCAATTTTTGATTTCTCTTTTTAAACATAGCCCTTCCAATAAAGGCACCAGAGATGACAAAGCCAGAAATAAGAGGCGAAACAATCAGTAGACAAATAAAGCCCTCACCTAAGAAGAAAAAGCTCATTAAAATGGCGATAAGACCATTCAGGATAGAATATCCGGTTATTTGTTTTCCCCTTATCCCCGTGTCTTTCCAAAACCAAGCCGTGATAATACCCATTAACATTGGAATAATCACAAACTCTGAAAAAACAAGTATACCAGTATCCTTAGGCGCCAATGAAGATTGAATACCAATGATTAGGAAGGCGAAAATGTTGGCTATCAAAATTCCTTGAAGTATTTTGGAATTTAGCACTTTAAATAATTTTTTATTCAAACTCATCCTATTTGATCGTTTATTTTGGTATACTATAAATGTAATTCCCTAATAAGAATTTCAATAAATGACTCGGTAAGCATTCTGAATCAATTCGTTAAATTTAGTTCTGCCTTTTCACAGATTCATCAATAAGTTTCATTAGATGATCGACAGCCTTACCTACTTCCTCTTTCTGCACGACCAATGTCTTTTTTTCTAGCCCCGGAGGAAGAGAAATCTTGCCATTAAATTCTGGAAGAAACAATTTAATTTTTTCCTGATCCATTTTATTGAAATTAAAAAAAGTCCATTTTTTGGTTTCGTCTTCTTTTAGCGCTAATAAATTAGCTGAAGTGATCGCCATTTTGTCTTTTTCAGGCATGGACATTACCAATACTTGAGGAATAAAGCAATACGCTATCCCATCAATTTTTGAGACATCCATATCGACATAATTGATCATGGAATCAATTTTAACCCCGTATTTTATAAGAGAAGAATAGAGTTCCTTGGTCAGTTTTGTTGCTTGATCTATCCCCCCCATGCTTTCAATTATGCGGGGCGATGTTTGACTTATAATACCTTCGATATCTCCGGAAATAGATGCTTTTGTCATGATAGACAGTGCTTCCCTGAGCTGCGGATCTTTTTGAGCAGAGCTTGTATGATGAAAAATAGTAAATAGCGTAATTAATAAAAATACTCTTTTTCGCTGGATGTATTTAAACTGGTTGAACCAATTGTTGCTTTGCATAATGGAAAGAGGTTAATTTCCATTGAATTTACAGGTTTTTATTTACAAATCAAATTTAGATAAGTGTCTCCGTATTCCACACATAATAGCGTGCTTTCCCAAGAATAACTGTATAGGCTAAGTAGTCTGTTTTGATTACGGTAATATGTTATATTGTGAGTGAAACAATCGAAATATATCGATATTACAGCAGATTATGGCTTAAAAAAAGTTTTTGGATCAGATACCAATAAAGTTCTTCTCATCGCTTTCTTAAACGAACTCTTCAGGGGGCGCAAGGTTATTGCTGATTTATATTATAACAAAAATGAGCATGTTGGCGATATAGAGGATATCGGTACCGTTATTTTTGATCTGACTAAAGAATAGGCTACACTTAGTTACGGACATTGAAACTCTTTGTTAAAGCACCCTTTCTGCTGTTGCGCTTTATGCCCAAAATGCATAAGCTTCTCGCTGAATTTTTTATAGTTTAAGACAGGAGCATTGCTAACATTCATGTTTATCAGATAAACAAAAGACCTCCCGTCATTGCTAAGAAAAAGCTTCCTAATCCATGAATCAAAAAGATTAGGAAATGAAAAATCACATCTAATATAAATAATTTATATTTTGTTCTTTTAGCCGCCAAAATTCCCAATTCAAGCAAAATTTCGATAAATAATGTCCCCCAAGAAATGGCTAAAATTACAGGAGGAAAATTACCATCTGTAAGTATTTCGGTCACATTCCATGAAGTTTGCCATTAGCGATGTGACTGCGAATTCTGATCTCTTCAATTTCATCATTTTTAAAAAAGTACTACTGTTGATCACTCCATTTTTTGAGACGGTTCTGCTGGTACATTTTCCTTTTTCATAAAAAGATTCTATGTCCGAACCGTCATCTGGAACCCAATTATAAGTGCCAGAGTAAAGACTGTCCAAGTTATCTCCTAGAGGTATTGTGGTTGAGATTAATAAAGCATTATTACATTGAGATAGGGCATAATTTACCTGATTTAATTTAGAAGTTTTAAATAGCTCAATATTATTCCATAGTGCTCGGCTTCGTGAAAGTTAGCAGCCTGAAGTGCTTGGAGGTGATTAGTTATGGTGATGCCAATTGGTAAGCTAAAGGCGGTGTATTTAACAAATATGCCCGATTCTAGATCTTTACTAAGTTGATTTACTGTATAAAGTAGTAAATGCTTTATTTCATCAACGTCCGGAATACTGTTCCATGTATGTGGCGAAGTTCCGATTTTGAACGTTTCCATAAATTCCTGTGATATATGCATTGGTAGCCCACTACGCATATACATATGCCTCTGTTGAGATGTGATACAGTGACCAATTTGCCAAACTATATTATTGTTAAAGTTTTCAGGGATTTTAAATAATATTTTGTTGTCAACTGTTTCTATTAATTGAAGCAACCTGATTCTGCTAGCTTTAAAAATTTCAAATTCAAATAATTCGTTGGTCATATTATAAATCAATTTAATAAAATTCAATACTGCCTATTCCAAATCTACTATAAAGTTGGGATATGGTCAGCTTCAGCAATACAATGGTATCGTCCATTTTTTTGCGCTACCGTTGCAGGAAGCACACCCTCGATAACCTGGATATTTCTGTAGCAGAGATTTCAATGGAGTGTGCATAATTAGCCGCATCTAAATCAAAATCAAATTTTTCAAAGATAATTGTGCCTTTTGTAGAATTAGATGTTGTATTAAAATTTTTGGATGTTGGGTAGTGCACCGGATCGTCATCTTATTGACAGATCATAAAAAATAGTTGACGTCTTTTATTTAGCACTTTCCGAAGTGTAATTTTGTTTGTCAATTTTTCCATCCGATCGTCGAAAAGCCAGCATATTGTGCAGTATTTGGCGACTGAACTAGAGATTTCTGCGAAATATTTAGCAAGCCTGTCAAAGCATGTTAGCGGACTTTAACACAGTACATTCAAGAGCAACTGATAGAAACAGCCATAAAGAAACTTTCTACAATAGCATTGTCCGTATGCGAAGCGGTGTTTGAATTAGGCTTTGAACATTCGCAATCATTCAGTAAATTGTTTAAAAGTAAAGCGCAATTATAGTTTAGGACCTAGCTTAAATACAGCCTCTTTGGATTAAAATTGCCGAAGTTACCTGGTGATTTTTCAAAAACGTTATTATTAAAAAATGAAATCAAAACTACCGCTAAAAATAATTCTTACCATTTTTTTAAGCTTTACTACTTACTATATTCTTTTTTTTAACTTCAAGCCTATTAAGGTTGGACTCGACAAAATTACCCAAGAGGGATTAATTAGCTATATCCTAACATATTTTATAATCGGAATTCCGATTTTTGCGGGAACTTTTTTAATTGACAGGGGGAGAAGTATCCTTAAAAATCTTGGCCTATTATCGAATATTTATATTGGCATCTCAACAAGTTTATTGTTTGCTTGTCCTATGTTTATCGGCGGATTTCTTTATTTCAAATTCAACAAAGAGATTCATTTTGAAAATTTAATAGCAGGGACTGTTGTTGCTGGTTTTATGGAAGAGCTTTACTTTAGGGGCTTTTTATTTGGACTATTATTTCGAAAGACCAACTTAGGTTTTATACCATCTATAATATTGGGTGCTTTAATTTTCGCTTTAGGACATTTATACCAAAGTAAGGACATAGGTGAACTATTGGGGATTTTTATGATTACCTTTTCAGGAGCAATCTTTTTTGCCTGGCTATTCGTAGAATGGGGCTATAATTTATGGGTACCTATTTTGACCCATACCTTCATGAACTTATGCTGGGAATTATTTCAGGTTGACGATTCTGCACTAGGTGGTAAGACAGCAAATGTTTTCAGAGGCATAACTATTCTAACAGCCATAATATTTACAATTTGGTACAAGAAGAAAAGAAATAAGAAACTAATAATTAACAGACAAACATTACTACTCAAAAAGAGAAACGATAAATAGCGAAATTTGCCAAATCGTGGCTAATAATTTTCAATTCAGGTTTTAACCTTTATTGAAAGCTGCATTTTAACTGAATCTTGGGATTCGATTATTATCATCTCGGTTCATACCTAATAAGTACAAGACCTGGCCGAATTGTAAAAACATTGGCAAAAAACATTAAGCAGTATGCATTTTTTGATTATTCGGTAAATGAAGCGTTGTTGTTATCAGAAAAAGAAGAAAATACACTTAACGGCATTATTGAAAACATACGACAGGAATATCATTCCAACATTGATAAGTTTAGCAAACAAATCATTTGTTCACATGTTGAAAGTTTGCTTGGTTATTCGGAACGATTTTACAACCGTCAGTTCATTACAAGGGAAAAGGCCAATCATCAAATTTTGGAACGTTTGGAAAACCTGTTGAAAGAGTATTTTAATAGCGATGATTTGGCAATTAAAGGTCTGCCATCTGTTCAATATGTTTCGAAAGAACTGAATTTCTCGCCAAGCTACTTAGGCAGCTTACTGCGAACAGTAACCGGCCAAAGCACACAGCAACACATACACGATAAATTGATAGAAAAAGCCAGGGGAAAACTCTCTAACACAAGCTTATCAATAAGTGAAATCGCTTACGAATTGGGATTTGAACATTCTCAATCGTTCAGTAAACTCTTCAAAACGAAGACAAAAACGAGTCCTCTGGAGTTTCGTAAACAGATAAATCTCAGATAACAAGTCAATACTATTCAAAATTTTGTATTGTAAGGGTAAAACTGCATGTTAAAGAATGCATGCAAACCTTTAGCATGTATTTACATATAGCCAATAGTAACTATTAAAAATTAGAGAATTTGGACCTGAATTAGTTTATGTTTAGAATGATGTCATTATCAACGTATTATTAATTAATGATATTTTTCAGTTGATGATAACTAATGTCACGATTGAAAGAAAATTTTAGATAATTTTTTTACTGGCATGCATTTCAGTAAATTTGATGTATAACATAAACTTTAAGTAAGAATGGAAAAGTATAATTACGGGGTCATTGGCCTGGGTGTAATGGGAAGAAATCTGCTTTACAATATTGCCGATAATGGTTTCTCTGTCGTAGGATTCGATTTAGATGAAGAAAAGGTAATAGAACTTCGTAAAGGAGTGGCTTCAGGTACAAAGGTTGTTGGAACTGTTTCTCTAGAGGAATTTGTGTTGAGTTTAGACAGTCCGCGAAAAGTTATTTTGATGGTTCCTGCAGGCAAACCGGTTGATGCTGTTCTTGAAAGCATAACACCACTTCTGAGCCCAAAAGATATTGTCGTTGATGCGGGAAATTCTTATTTCAAAGATACCGAGAGACGTATAGCTGATTTAGCTTCTAAAAGCCTCCATTTTATGGGAATGGGAGTTTCTGGAGGAGAGCAGGGCGCAAGAAGAGGACCAAGTATTATGCCAGGTGGAGATTTGGAAGTTTTCAAATTGGTGAAGCCTATGCTGGAAGTTATTTCAGCAAAAGTAAAGGGGGAGCCCTGCACCGCTTATATGGGGAAAGGAGCTGCAGGGAATTATGTTAAAATGGTTCACAACGGTATTGAATATGCCATCATGCAATTAATCAGTGAAGCATACGATTTACTGAGAAAAGGAGCTAATCTTAACAATAAACAATTGTATGAAGTTTTCCAAAGATGGAATGAAGGCGAGATGAATTCTTTCCTTATTGAAATAACAAGAGATATTTTCCAGCAAAAAGATGATGTAACAGACGGTTTTCTTGTCGACAAGATTTTAGATAAAGCAGGAGCAAAAGGAACCGGAAAATGGACCTCCCAGGAGGCTATGGAAATTGGGGTGTCTATTCCAACAATCGATATTGCTGTAACATCAAGAATTTTATCCGCTTACAAAGATGAGCGAGTGAAAGCTTCTCAATTATATGCTAAAGAAGAAGTAAAAACTCCTGAAAATACAGAATTGTTCATCAAAGAGGTGGGGGATGCGTTGTATTTATCTACTTTAATCAGTTATGCTCAAGGTTTGGCATTATTGGTAAAAGCTTCTGAAGAATATCAGTTTGAAATTCCGTTAAAAGATGTTGTTAAAATCTGGAGGGGTGGATGTATCATCCGTTCGGTTTTATTGGAAAAATTTTACCTGGCTTATTCAAAATACGAGAACTTATCTAATATTTTATTGGATCAGGAAATTTCAGAAATTGTAAAAGATAAAATTTCTTCATTAAGAAAAACAGCTGCTTTTGCTGTATCAAACGGAATTCCAAGCTTAGGAATTCAGTCAGCTCTAGGGTATTTCGAAGCTTACACCACAGCATCTTTACCTGTAAACTTGCTTCAGGCGCAACGTGATTATTTTGGTGCACACACTTACCAAAGAACTGACAGAGAAGGAGTCTTTCATACGTCATGGCAAAACCCCAATAACTAAATCCTAACAATGAGTGACAACACAATCCTGCATCCCACAACGATCGTTATTTTTGGTGCAACAGGGGATTTGGCAAAAAGAAAGCTTTTTCCTGCCTTTTACAATTTATATATCGATGGCAGAATGCCAAAAGGGTTTAATATTTTAGCTTTAGGAAGAGCCGAAAATACGGATGAAAAATTCAGGGCTTATATTAAAGAAAATCTGGAGAGTTTTTCCAGAAAGACTGTAATCAAGGAAGAGTGGGCTGGTTTTCAGGCCCACATCAGCTATTTTCAGCATCAGCTTGATGAAGAAAGCTCTTATCAGAATTTATATCAGAAACTGGAAAATTTTGATAATGTGTATGGAATGAGAGGAAATAGACTGTTCTATTTGTCGATTGCACCAAACTTTGTATCGGTCATTTCAAATCATCTTAAAAATACGTCAATAGCATCTGATCCAGCAACAGATCGAATTATTATCGAAAAACCTTTTGGTCACAATAAAGAATCTGCCATTGAGCTAAATAATCTTCTTTCGCAAACTTTCCAGGAAGAACAGATTTATCGTATCGATCATTATTTAGGTAAAGAAACCGTTCAGAATATTTTAGCGTTCAGGTTCGGAAATTCAATTTTTGAACCTCTTTGGAATCACAGACATATAGAATCGGTGCAGATTACGGTCGCTGAAGAAGTAGGAGTGGAAACAAGAGCCAGTTTTTATGAGCAGACAGGAGCTTTGCGCGATATGATTCAGAATCATCTTTTGCAAATTCTTTGTATGGTTGCTATGGAACCTCCGGCTTCACTTGAATCGGGTGAGATCAGGGACCGTAAAGTTGATGTTTTAAAATCCATCCGTAGGATTTCTCCCGAAAAAGTAGATTATTATGCGGTAAGAGGACAGTACGGACGAGGCAAAGTAAATGGGCTAAAAGTAAATGGTTATCGCCAGGAAGAGGGAATTGCTCATGATTCCAATACGGAAACATTTGTCGCTATTAAGTTTTATCTGGATAATGAAAGATGGGAGGATGTTCCTTTTTATGTTCGTACCGGGAAGAAGATGAAAGAAAAGCATTCTTATATAACGATCCAGTTTAAGCCACTTCCAAATTCTACGTTTTCAGAAAGCACCTCGCTTCTGTCGGCCAACCGATTGGTTATTAATATCCAGCCACAAATGGACATCAGATTGCAGTTTATGTCTAAAAAACCAGGCTTGTCTTTAGAGCTCAAACCTGTGGAAATGATTTTCGATAATTTTGCCTGTCAGACCGATACGCCCGAAGCTTATGAAACGCTTTTATTGGAAGCACTCGTGGGAGACCTTACACTGTTTATGCGCTCCGATCAGGTAGAAGAAGCTTGGGATGTGATAAAAACGATTCAGGAAACCTGGGAAAAAACCAAAGACCCATCTTTCCCAAATTATGCTTCGGGAAACTGGGGACCTGATGACAGTGATGCACTGGTAGAGCGGCAGGGACATCAGTGGGTTTAAAATCTAATTAAAAGAGAATGAATATTACGATATTTGATAACCTGGATGCTTTATATAAAAAAGCAGCAGATACATTTGTTGAGCTTTCGAAAAAAGCAATCCAGAAGCATGATAAATTTGTGGTTGCCTTGAGTGGAGGCTCTTCACCGAAAGCCATTTTTAGTTTATTAGCTACGCCCGAGTACGCAGATAAAATAATTTGGAACAAAATATATTTTTTTTGGGTAGATGAAAGATGGGTTCCTCTTGAAGATGAGAAAAGTAATTTTAAGATGACTTGGGAAGTACTTTTGAGTAAGGTACCAGTCAATAAAAATCAGATTTTCCCCATGTATAAAGAGGGAGTTGAGCCTGAAAATTACGCTAAAGAATACGAAACTCAAATCAGAAATATTTTGGGAGCTGACGGTATTTTTGATTTCATCCTTTTAGGAATGGGAGATGATGGCCACACAGCTTCTCTGTTTCCAGGTGAAAAGATTTTACAAGAAAAAGAAAAATGGGTTGATGCCTACTATCTAAAGCCACAGGCAATGTTCAGAATTACTTTGACCGAACCTATTATCAATAAAGCCGAAAATATTCTGATTGTTACCTTTGGTAAATCCAAGAAAAACGCTTTGAATGAAGTTCTTAATGGCGTCTATAATCCTGAACTATATCCGCTACAGTTAATTGAAAAGAAAGCGGGAGTCCAGATTTTCACCGATAAAGAAGCTGGAATTTAATGTCATTTAACTCTAGTTGGCTTCTAGCCAAAAAAGGCTCCCTTATTGATTAATAAGAGAGCCTTTTATTTGAAAAAAAAGAAGGTTCGTAACCAGTCATTGGTTTGGAAATATTGCTGGCAACTTTTCAAGGCTTGACGATGCCGGACAATCGAAGCACAAATCTTCAATTTTGTGCAAAAGTTCAATTGAATAACCTTCGCAGATAAACTTAACAAAAATGCGCAATCAAATTTGTTCATCCGGCTTGTGGCAATACCTTGTTGGCAGATTTTTTTTAATTGCCTTTGGTCGGTTGAACACCATTAGCATCAGCTTTGGAACTTTTTGCGAGATAGTTTAATACATCACGTTTAAAATTTTCTGTTACAAATGCATATTCCGGAGTAAATTGACCCCATGATTCCGGTACGTTGCACTGGAGTATATGCGCAATTCCATTGAGTTATCGCATGCCATTCCGGCAGATGTTGACCCCTTTATAAGATTTAGATGAACT
>Ga0222428_100234_pt1 | contig 39829 bp, 30 predicted proteins | sample 2B5Ametagenome_FD_182471 | JGI IMG/M metagenome (GOLD analysis project Ga0222428, IMG submission 182471) | Enriched microbial communities from leaf-cutter ant dump, University of Wisconsin, Madison, United States - 2B5A (version 2) | ecosystem: Environmental > Terrestrial > Nest > Insects nest >...
CCACCGCCGGCTGGCCCGCAGGCAACCTGACCACCCCGGCCGACACCGGCTGGAGCAACCAGATCACCTACACCACGCCCAGCTTCGGCGGCCTCAAGGCCAACCTGCACTACCAGTTCGGCGAGCAAGCCGGCAACTCGGGCAAGAGCAACATCGGCCTGAACGTCATGTACTTCGGCGGCCCGCTGACCCTGATGGGCTTCTACGAGCGTGCTGACATCAGCAACCCCGTGCCGCCCAACAGCCTGATGAACCGCAAGTCCGACTGGATGCTGGGCGGTGCATACGACTTCGGCATGGCCAAGACCTACCTGACCTACGGCCAAGCCAAGGTTGACGCCACCGACTTCACCGGCAAGACCTTCTCGCTCGGCGCCGAAGTGCCGGTGCTGAACAAGGCCGGCGCCATCAAGGCTGCCATGGCCCGCACCAAGGCAACCACCGGCCCTGGCGAAGCCACGCGCACCACCGCCAGCCTGGGCTATGACCACTTCCTGTCCAAGCGCACCGACGTGTACGCCGTGGGCATGTACGACAAGGTCACGGACCTGTCGTCGGGCACGAGCTTCGTGGTGGGCATCCGCCACCGCTTCTGATCCGCAGTACCACGGTAAAAAAAGCGCGGGACCCTTCGGGGTCTCGCGCTTTTTTGTTTTGGCCGCTCTTTTTTCAAGAGCATCCAGCGCTTGCTGGACGTCCTCCAAAGGCGTTTTTCAACCAAGAACAGGGTTAAAAACTCTCCCAGTCGCCCTCATTCGCCGTGCTGGCAGGCTTGGGTTTGGCGGCAGGAGCCGCCAGCGGTGCGGCCGGCTTGGGTGCAGGCACCGCTGGCGACTTGACCGCCGCCGCGGGCTTGGTGGAGAGGCCCACCTTTTTCACGGGTGCTGCGGCACGGGCCACAGGCGCGGCCACGCGCTGCGGCACGGGTGCATGCGCTGCCGCCGCATGCTGCTGCGTCAGGCGGAACACCGCCACAGCACCCACCAAGTCCTGCGCCTGCTGATTCAGGCTGGCCGCCGCCGCTGCACTTTGCTCCACCAGGGCCGCATTCTGCTGCGTGGCATGGTCCATTTGGGTCACGGCTTCGCCCACCTGGGCCACGCCGCTGGCCTGCTCGCTGCTAGCGGCACTGATTTCGCCCATGATGTCGGTGACACGGCGAATCGCTGTCACCACCTCCTCCATGGTCGAGCCTGCCTGGTCCACAAGCTGCGAGCCCTGCTCCACGCGCTCCACGCTGGCGGTGATCAAGGATTTGATCTCCTTGGCCGCATCGGCACTGCGCTGTGCCAAGGAACGCACCTCTCCCGCCACCACAGCGAAGCCCCGGCCCTGCTCGCCCGCGCGTGCCGCCTCGACGGCGGCATTCAGTGCCAGGATATTGGTCTGGAAAGCGATGCCGTCAATCACGCCAATGATGTCGGCAATGCGGCGCGAGCTGTCGTTGATGCCGCGCATGGTGTCCACCACCTGCGCTACCACCTCGCCGCCGTGGGTGGCGACGGTCGAGGCATTCAAAGCCAGTTGGTTGGCCTGGCGTGCGTTGTCCGCATTCTGGCGCACGGTAGAGCCCAGCTGCTCCATCGAAGCGGCAGTCTCCTCCAGGGCGCTGGCCTGGCTCTCCGTGCGTCCCGACAGGTCACTGTTGCCCTGGGCGATCTCGGCGCTGGCGGTGGCGACGCCCTCGGCGTTGCTGCGCACCTCCGAGACCACTGCCGCCAACTTGTCGCGCATTTCTATCAGGCCCTGCAGCAACTGGCCAATTTCATCGCGCGAACGGACACTGAGGGAAACAGCCAGGTTGCCGTTGGCGATTTCGCGCGTGGCACGCACGGCTTCGTCGACCGGCACGGTGATCAGCCGCGTGATCCACCACCCCAGTGCCACGGCCACGGCAACGGCCAGCGCCAGCCCAGCGCCGACCATGGCACGCGCCGCATCGTAGGAAACTTGCGACGCCTTGTAGGCCTTGTCCGCGCCATCGGTATTGATTTTGGCAAGCCGGCCGATGGTCTCGGCCATGGCGATAAAGGCTTTTTGCGAATCCCCGTACAGCAGCTTTGCGGTGTCGGCCTGCGCTACCCCGCCCTCCTTAGCCTGCGCCAAGAGCTGCGCCTGCACCTTCAGGTAGGCCTCGCGCGACTGCTTGAACTCCTCGTAGGTCTTGACTTCCTGCGGCGTGACCATCGGCGCATACACCTTCTCCTGGTCCGCGAGGATCTTGCCAACCGCCAGCACATCCTGCGCCAGCCGCGCCTTTGCCTCGGGGGACTCGGACAAGGCCAAACCAACTTCGCTAGCGCGCAGGCGGTTGGCGGTGGCCCGCATCTCCCCCAATATGTGCACGCTGGGCAGCCAGTTGGTTGCGATATCGTGCGTGTCCTCATGGACATCGCTGAGCTGTACCAGTGCCAGCACACCCACCAGCAGGCTCAGCAGAACCATGGCAATGAAAGCCAGGCCCAGTTTCATACCGATGCGCAGATTGGAGAATCCCATTTTGGCGCCTCACATTTCCTACAAGGCCTGACGAAAGCAAAAAATGCAGCCCGGCTCCGGCTCACAAACTCACGCCGTGGCTACCGCCTTGACGAGGCCCATTTCGCTGCTGCTCAGCAGCGACTCGATATCCACCACGATCAGCATGCGCTCGCCCACCGAGGCGATGCCACGCACGAACGCCGAGTCCACCTGGCTCTGGAACTGGGGGGCAGGCTTGATGGAGTCGGCCGTCAGCGCCACCACATCGGCCACGGCATCAACCACCGCACCCAGCACCGTGCCCGCCACGTTCAGGATGATGACCACGGTGAAGTCTGTGTAATCGGCCGTGGCGCAATGCAGCTTGAGGCGCAAATCAACGATGGGCACGATCACGCCGCGCAGGTCAATCACGCCCTTGATGAAATCCGGCGCATGCGCCATGCGCGTGGGCTGCTCGTAGGAGCGGATTTCCTGCACGCGCAGGATGTCGATGCCGTACTCCTCCGTGCCGAGTCGGAACGTGAGGTACTCCGAGGCGCTGCCGGCGGCGGCCCCCGTGCGTTGCGTGGAAGACGGGGAGGATGTAGCCATGTCGATGTCCTTCAGGATGCACAAAAACTGCGATGGGCCGCACAGCAAGGAATGCGCTGCACGATTTGCAACATTTTGGCCGATTTTCCGGTGCATGCAGCCCTGTTACGAACCCGTAGCGCACCGGCAACCCCTACCAGCCAAAAAGAAAGAGCATGCGTGCCACGGGGCACACATGCTCTTTCTTTCATAGCTTCTAGCGCTTGATGGATAAGCGCTGGAAGCCATTTTTCATGCCATCAGGCCTGTGCCTTCAGGTAGTTTTCAGCGCCGTCGAGTATTTCCTTGTGGGCGGCATCGATGCCTTCCCAGCCCAACACCTTGACCCACTTGCCCTCTTCCAGGTCCTTGTAGTGCTCAAAGAAGTGGCTGATGGCCTTCAGGCGCATGGGGTTCACGTCCTCCACGGTCTTCCAGGGCTCGTACATCTTGAGGATCTTGGTGGTGGGCACGGCCAGCACCTTGCCGTCAATGCCGGCTTCGTCTTCCATCTTCAGAATGCCCAGCGCACGGCAGGGCACCACCACGCCGGGGTGCAGCGGGTACGGGGTGATCACCAGCACGTCCACGGGGTCGCCGTCACCCGAGAGGGTCTGGGGCACGTAGCCGTAGTTGCAGGGGTAGTACATGGCCGTGGTCAGGAAACGATCCACGAAGACAGCGCCCGACTCCTTGTCCACCTCGTACTTGACGGGATCGGACTCGGCCGGGATCTCGATCACCACATTGAAGTTTTCAGGAAGGTTCTTGCCGGGCTTGACGTTGTTGAGCGACATGGGTTTGGGGGTCTGAGTAAGGATGTGGAGCGCATCGCGCCAAAGCTGCCACGCTGCGGCCTTGGTGCGAAACGGCCACGGATTTTAGGCGCTCGCGCCTTGCACCTTGCTTGCAGTCGCCGGTTTGGCGTTAAATGGCTGCGTTGGCCAATCGTCTCGCCCCATGCCTCCCATCCGGCGGAGCACGAGGAAGCAACGCAGCGGAAGCAATTTCCACCGGCGTTGCTTCCACCCGTGTACCCCTTTTTGGAGACCGAGTATGGCGGCATCGACGGCATTGACTTCCCCTCTGATACTGGCCCTGGTTTGCGGATTGCTCGCAGTGGGCTACGGTTTGTGGGCACGGGGCTGGATCTTGGCCAAGGACGCAGGAAACCCGCGCATGCAGGAGATCGCCGCCGCCATCCAGGCGGGTGCTGCGGCCTACCTGGCGCGCCAGTACAAGACCATCGCCCTCGTCGGCGTGGTGCTGGCACTTTTGATCGGGGCTTTCCTCGATGCCACCACGGCCATCGGCTTTGTGGTGGGCGCCGTCCTCTCCGGTGCCTGCGGCTTCATCGGCATGAACGTCTCGGTGCGGGCCAACGTGCGCACGGCCCAGGCCGCCACCCAGGGCATGGGGCCGGCGCTGGATGTGGCGTTTCGCGGCGGCGCCATCACCGGCATGCTGGTGGTGGGGCTGGGGCTGCTGGGCGTCACCGGCTTCGCCTGGTTCCTGCTGGGCCGTGCCGGAACGGATGCCTCGCTGGCCGGCACGCTCAATCCGTTGATCGGCTTCGCTTTCGGCTCTTCGCTCATTTCCATCTTCGCGCGCCTGGGCGGCGGCATCTTCACCAAGGGCGCAGACGTAGGCGCTGACCTGGTGGGCAAGGTGGAGGCCGGCATTCCAGAAGATGACCCGCGCAACCCCGCCGTCATCGCTGACAACGTGGGCGACAACGTGGGCGACTGCGCCGGCATGGCCGCCGACCTGTTCGAGACCTACGCCGTCACGCTCATCGCCACCATGGTGCTGGGCGCGCTGCTGGTGGGCACAGCCCCTGCGGCTGCCGTGGCCTACCCGCTGGCGCTAGGCGCGGTGTCTATCGTGGCGTCCATCATCGGCTGCTTCTTCGTCAAGGCCAGCCCGGGCATGAAGAACGTGATGCCCGCGCTGTACAAGGGTCTGGCCATCGCCGGCGCGCTGTCGCTGGTCGCCTTCTGGTTCGTCACCGCCTGGGTAGTGCCCGACAACGCGCTGGGCGCCACGGGCGCGCAGGCGCGCCTGTTTGGTGCCTGTGCCACGGGCCTGGTGCTGACGGCCGCGCTGGTGTGGATCACCGAGTTTTACACCGGCACGCAGTATGCGCCGGTGCGTCACATCGCCCAGGCATCCACCACGGGGCATGGCACCAACATCATCGCGGGGCTGGGCGTGTCGATGCGCTCCACGGCCTGGCCGGTGCTGTTCGTGTGCATCGCCATCGTGGTGTCGTACGCGCTGGCCGGGCTCTACGGCGTGGCGGTAGCGGCCATGTCGATGCTCTCCATGGCGGGCATCGTCGTGGCCCTGGACGCCTACGGCCCGATCACCGACAACGCCGGCGGCATCGCCGAGATGAGCGAACTGCCCCCCAGCGTGCGCGACATCACCGACCCGCTGGATGCCGTAGGCAATACAACCAAGGCCGTGACCAAGGGCTACGCCATCGGCTCGGCGGGCCTGGCGGCGCTGGTGCTGTTCGCCGACTACACCCACAAGCTGGAAAGCTACGGCATGGCCGTGCGCTTCGACCTGTCCGACCCCATAGTCATCGTCGGGCTGTTCATCGGTGGGCTCATCCCCTACCTGTTCGGCGCCATGGCCATGGAGGCCGTGGGCCGCGCCGCAGGCAGTGTGGTGGTGGAGGTACGCCGCCAGTTCGCCGAAATCAAGGGCATCATGGAAGGCACGGCCAAGCCTGAGTACGGCAAAGCCGTGGACATGCTGACCAGTGCCGCCATCAAAGAAATGATCGTGCCCAGCCTGCTGCCCGTGGCGGTGCCCATCGTGGTGGGTCTGCTGCTCGGGCCGAAGGCCCTCGGAGGCCTGCTCATGGGCACCATCGTCACCGGCCTGTTCGTGGCCATTTCCATGTGCACCGGCGGCGGCGCCTGGGACAACGCCAAAAAGTACATCGAAGACGGCCACCACGGCGGCAAGGGCAGCGAGGCACACAAGGCCGCCGTCACCGGCGACACGGTGGGCGACCCTTATAAGGATACGGCCGGCCCCGCAGTGAACCCCCTCATCAAGATCATCAACATCGTGGCGCTGCTCATCGTGCCACTGGTGGTCAAATTCCATGCGGGTTGAAGTGGTTTGAGCACAGCGCCTGGGAAGGGGCGGGCAGCAGGGGTGTTACCCTGCGCCCTTCCCAGCCGCGATTGCGCATCCGATGGCAGCAGGCGGCATTTATCCAGACGATGATGGACGCGAAACACGTCACCCCCTCTACCCCTGCCGACCTCGGCACCGCGCTGCACCAGCGCCTGATCCATGACGTGCTGACCGACTCCAGGCATTTCATGGAGCACATCGCAGAGGCCGCGCGCCAGTCTCTGCGGGCGCGTGAAGACCTGGCGCGTACGGCAGGTGAGCACCAAGCCATGCTCGAAGCCCGCCAGCGCCTGTCGCAACTGGCCCCCGTGATGTGCGAGCGTTACCCCACCGCACTGCGCAACGCGCTCGACCAGGCAATCGCGCAAAAGCAGAAATCCACGCGCGCGCTGTCCAGCATCCATTTCGACGAACTCGAACTGATGGACGAAACGCAGATCAGCGAGAGCGTCGAGCGCGCCCGTGCGCAGCAAATGCTGGCTGCGGCGGTAGAAGGGCCGCTGGCTGATTTCGACGCCCTCATGAGCGCGGCCCAGGGCCTGACCACCGTCCGCCCCGAGCACAACCCGCTGCGCCCGGAGGTCTTCTTGCAGGCGCTGCAAAGTGTGGTGGCGCAAATGCAGACCACCAACCAGGTGCGGCACGACTGGATGGGCCACCTGGCCCAGGCCCTGGGCAACGAACTGCGCAAGCTCTACCTGGCGCTCATCGAAAGGCTGCGGCAAGGCGACGTCCGCCCCGTGGGCTTCGCCATGCGCCAGTCCAACGGAAAGTACGTCTATCTCGCGCCCGCCGAAGGCAACATTGCGCCAGGCTTCGGCCCCGAGAAAGAGGAAGACGCACCACAGGCGGCGCAGGCCGACGCGCGGCTCACGCTCGACCGCCTGCGCCGCCTGCTGCTGGGCGAGCTCACCGATGCACCAGCCCCAGCACCTGCCCCGCAGGAGGATTTCGCCGAACGCTTCTCGCGCGAGTTCGAAAGCCCCGGCGCGTTCCCCGCGCTGGAGCCGCCCAGCACCGACTTCGCCGCCACCGTGCCCGCCGCCTTCGAGGCACTGCAGGAGATGAACCAAGTCGACCACATGATGCAACGCCTGGGCGAGCAGCGCGCCCAGCCCGGCGGCGCAGCCGGCTACGCCGCCCTGCGCCAGCACCCGGGCGGGCTGGGGCAGGCCTTGAGCATGGAAGTGGTGGCGCTGATGGTGGACAACATCGCGCGCGACGAGCGGCTGCTCTGGCCCGTGCAGCAATTCATCCGAACGCTCGAACCGGCCCTGCTGCAACTGGCCCTGGCCGACCCGCGCTTCTTCAGCCACAAAGACCACCCCGCCCGCCGCCTGCTGCAGGAAATCACCGACCGCAGCCTGGCCTTTCCCCACACCAAAGCGTCCGGATTCGACAGCTTCATGCAGTCGCTGCTCCAGATCGCCGGCAGCCTGGCGACCGCCGACATCGACGGCCAGGCGCCCTTCGTGCGAATTCTGGAGGAATTGCAGGCTGCCTGGGCCGAAAGCGAGCAGGCGCGCGAACGCGAACGCCAGCGCGCCATCGAAGCCCTGCAGCACGCCGAACAGCGCCACCTGCTAGCCGCGCAGATGTCGCGCGAGATCTGGCTGCTGCCGCAGATGGACAAGGTTCCCGGTGAAATTTCGCGCTTTCTGCTCGGCCCCTGGGTCAAGGTCATGGCCCAGGCACGTCTGACGGACCCGACGGGCAATGCCGACCCGGGCCGCTACCGCGAGACCGTAGACGCCCTGCTCTGGAGCGCACAGCCTGAGCTGACCCGCGCGAACACCAGCCAGCTCGCGCGCTTGGTGCCCAAGCTGCTGTCCAAGCTGCGCGAAGGCCTGGCATCCATCGACTACCCGCCCGCGCAGACGCACGCCTTCTTCGACCTGCTCATGCAGTTGCACCAGGAAGCGTTCCGGCCCGCACCGGCCGCAGCGCCCCGCCCGCCACAGCCGACCCAGCCGCCCGCAGCCACTGGCACGGCGCCCTCCCGGCCGGCGCTGCCGCCGGACGACGAGCCCTGGATCGCGCCCTCCGAAGCCAAGGAGTCCGGCTTCATGGACGTAGCGCCAGACCCGCAGGCGCCCCCCGCCACCAACGACACCGACGGCGCGCCCAAGGCACCGCCCCTGGACATCGGTACCTGGGTGAACCTGCGGGTGAACGGCCAGTGGGAACGCATGCAGTTGTCCTGGATCGGCCCGCACAACACGCTCTTCCTCTTTACCGGCGCCAGCGGCCGCACCCAGTCGATGCCGCTGCGGCTGCTCAACCGCCTCATCGAACAAGGCACCATGCAAGTGCTGACACAACAGAAGGTGGTGGACAGCGCCCTCGACGCGGTGGCGCAAGCCGCCATGCGCAACAGCCTGGACAGCACGCTGTAAACGCACGGGCTGCAAACTCCTATTTCCATAGCAGCCAGCGCTTGGTGGATAAGCGCTGGCGCCATGTGAAGCGATGACAACGTAACGCCTCACGTTCTGAGGGGCATGCCCGCGCCCCTCTTGGCGGCGGACGGGTTTGTGGCACGATGGGTCCATCGGCATCCCCCTCGAAACGCCCTTGCCTGCCCACGAACTGCGCATTGCGGACAGCCCAGCCGCCCTCTCTCCCGCCGCCTGGGATGCTTTGCTCGCCACCCAGCCGCTGCCTACGCCATTCATGCGCCATGCCTATCTGGCCGCGCTGCACGACAGCGGCAGCGCCACGCCGCGCACGGGCTGGGCACCGCGTTTTTTCACGCTGTGGCAGGGCAACGAGATGGTGGCCGCCTGCCCGCTGTACCTCAAGAGCCATTCGTATGGCGAATACGTGTTCGACTGGGCCTGGGCCAGAGCCTACGAGGAACACGGCCTGCCCTACTACCCCAAGGCGGTGGTGGCCGTACCGTTCACACCCGTGCCGGGGACCCGCCTGCTGGCGCGCGACGCCAATGCGCGCGCCCTGCTGGTACAGGCCATGCGCCAATGGTGCGCATCGGAAGGCATTTCCTCCCTGCACGTGCTGTTCGCCAGCGACGACGACCTGCAGGCCTGCACGGCCCAGGGGCTGATGCAGCGCCACACGGTGCAGTTCCACTGGCAGAACAACGGCTACGCCGACTTCGACGGCTTCCTTGCCAGCCTGGCGCAGGACAAACGCCGCAAGATTCGCCAGGAACGCCGCAAGGTGCGCGAAGCAGGCGTTACGTTCCGCGCTGTGCGCGGCACGGACATCACGCCGGCCGACTGGGACTTCTTCTACCGCTGCTACGAACGCACCTACCTCGAACACGGTAACCCGCCCTACCTCACGCGCGACTTCTTCACCCGCATGGCAGCGCACATGCCGAACAGCTGGCTGCTGTTCATCGCCGAGCGCGACGGCCGCCTGATTGCTAGCAGTCTGATAGCTGTCAGCGCTTCTCCTTCAAGCGCTGGAGACCAAAAAGACCCTGAAAACCTGGTGGCCTACGGTCGCTACTGGGGCGCGCTGGAGCGCGTGGACTGCCTGCATTTCGAGGCCTGCTACTACCAGCCGCTGCAGTGGTGCATCCGCCACGGCGTGCAGCGTTTCGAGGGCGGCGCGCAGGGCGAGCACAAGATGGCACGCGCCCTGCTGCCAGTGCCGACGGCAAGCGCGCACTGGCTGGCCCACCCGGCCTTTGCCGACGCGGTGCAACGCTTCCTGTCGCGCGAGGGCGAAGGTATGGCGCAGTATCTGGAGGCGCTACAGGCGCGCAACCCGTTCAAGCCAGCAGGCTGACCGCCTGTGCCCTTTTCGCCTACAATCCCTAGTTGACGGGCCTCCTCGCATGGGGAAGCGGCCAACCGGGTCAGGTGGGGAACCAAGCAGCCCTAACCGTGGATACAGTGCCGGGGGTAAGGCTCGTCAACTCCCCCTCCTCCTTCTGCCTATGCACGCACGCCCACGCTATGGTGCGGAGCGTCTTTCTGCGCACGCCGCGGCAGCTCCAGCCCATCGTCGTTGTTAAGCGCCTGGCGGCCACACAGCAGGCCTTGCCGCACTAAGATGGTGTTGGTATGGACCGGGACACCATGTCAACATACGCTACGCCCAGGGTCTGGCCCTGGTGCATCGGCAACCGCCTGTGCGGGCTGCTGGCCTGCATGGCGTTGCGTGTCCTGGCGTCCGACACGGCCCCGCCCGCCGAACCGCCCCTGCTGCCCAGCACCCGCGACCGGCTGGAGATGTCGAGCGACCGCAACCCCCTGCCGCGCAACACCGCCCTGCGCGTGGACGTGACGCGCTGGCTCGGCAGCGGCTCTGGCGGCAGCCTGGGCCTGTCGCTCGGCATGGCGACGCAGACTAGCACCTCGGTGCCGGCGCTGGCCATGACCGAGCCCATCTGGGAACCCACGCTGGGCGTGCACTGGCGCGCGCCACTGGGCGGCAACATGTACCTGGACCTGTCGACCTGGACGCGCGCGCCCTACCGCAGCCAGACACCCGATGTCATGGACATGATCTGGCTCAACCGCCAGCCCAACTACGGCACGCGCGTGGAGGTGCAATGGGCCTCGCCACGCTTTGGCGGGCTGTTGCCCGAGTTCGGCGCCATCGGCGTCAAACTCGAAGGCGATTCGCAGCTGCTGCTGCGCACGCGCTCCGGCGGGCCCATGCTGTACTACCGCACCAAATTCTGAGTGTTTTCAGGCCCCAGCCCTTGTGCACCAAGCGCTGGCAGCTATTTTTTTTGCAGCGCCAACCAGTGCGCCGCGCCCTCGCCAGCCGCACGCCCCGTGGCGCAACTGGCCGTGAGCAGGTAGCCGCCCGTGGGCGCCTCCCAGTCGAGCATCTCGCCCGCGCAGAACACGCCGGGCAGAGCCTGCACCATCAGGTGACCATCCAGGGCCTCGAAGGCCACGCCGCCCGCGGTGCTGATGGCCTCCTCGACCGGCCGCGGCGCCACCACGGTAATCGGCAGTGCCTTGATGGCCTGCGCCAGCAGCGCCGCATCCTGCATGCCGTCCTTGCCGAGCTGCTCGTAGAGAACTGCGGCCTTGATGCCGTCCAGCCCCAAGCGCCCTTTGAGGTGGCTGGAGAGGCTGCGCGCCCCACGCGGGTGGCGCACCTCGGCCAGCACGCGCTCGGGCGTGTGGCTGGGCAGCAGATCGAGGAAAAAAGTGGCATGGCCGTGCGCCGCGATTTCGTCGCGCAACAGGCTGGAGACGGCGTAGACCAGGCTGCCCTCCACGCCCGTGGCCGTGGCGACGAACTCGCCGCGCCGCGCAAAAGCCCGGCCATCGCTGGCGGTAAACGACAGCGCCACCGACTTGAACGGCTGGCCCGCATAGCGTTCGGCGAAGAACGGCGTCCAGCCTACGGCGGGTGAAGGGCCGCGCCCGATCAGTTCGCGGAAGAAATCACGCCGTGTCTCGCCCACGGGGGCATCGACGCGCGGCACGTCAAAGCCGCAGTTGGCCGGCTGCAAGGGCGCGATGTCCACCCCCTTGCCCGCCAGCAGCGGCACCCAGGCCGCGTCCGAGCCCAGGCGCGGCCAGCTTGCGCCGCCCAGGGCCAGCACCGTGGCGCGCGCGGCCACCTGCCGCTCGCCCTGGGGTACGGCAAAGCGCAGGGCGCCATCCTGTGCCCAGCCCAGCCAGCGGTGGCGCATGTGGAACTGCACGCCCAGACCGCGCAGCCGGTGCAGCCACGCGCGCAGCAGCGGGGCGGCCTTCATGTCGGCAGGGAACACGCGGCCCGAAGTGCCCACGAAAGTGTCCACGCCCAGCCCCTGCGCCCAGGCGCGCAGATGCTCGGCGCCAAAGCGCTCCAGCAGCGGCGCGATCTGCGCGCTGCGTGCGCCGAAGCGCGCGGCGAACGGCGCGAACGGCTCGGAGTGCGTGAGGTTCAGCCCGCCCTTGCCTGCGAGCAGGAACTTGCGCCCCGCCGAGGGCATGGCGTCGAACACGTGCACGGCCACGCCGGCCTGGGCCAGCACCTCGGCCGCCATGAGGCCGGCCGGGCCGGCGCCGATGACGGCGGCGTCGCAGGTAAGAGGAAGAGAGGGAGAAATGAGAGGTTCGGTCAATGCATCGGGCATGGGCCGATCATCCCACCATCAAGCGGGGGCACGGCATTCGTCACCTTTGTCCCGCCGCGCCGTCATGTGGCACATGCCTGGCGCCATGCCACGCTCTGCTCAAAACAACGTGCCCTGCACCGGCGCCGCCAGGGGCTGCACGGCCGGTGCCGGGGGATCATCCCCTTCGGGCACCCGCACCAGCCGCCCTTCCCCGCTCAGAAACGCCGCGCCCACCGCCTCACCCGGCACCTGGGCCTGTACGGCCGCGCGGTAGCGCTGCAGCTGGGCGATGAGCTGGGGCTGGCGCTCGGGCTGGGCGGCGCTCTTGTAATCGAGCACCCACCAGCGCGCGCCCTCGCGCGGCGCGTGCAGGCGCACCAAGCGGTCCAGGCGCAGGCTTTGCCCCTGGTACATCAGCGGCGCCTCGTTCACGGCCAGGCCCACGACGGCATCATCCCAGGCCCAGGCGCCCTCGCCCTGCACGATGCGCCGCGCCATGGCGGCGGCGGCCTCGGCCGCTTCGGGCGACAGGCTGAATTCGCGCGCCAGCTGGGCGGTGCGCTGCGCGCCCCAGCCCTGGGCGCGGGCCTGGGCCAGCGACACGCCAGCCACCCCCACACGCTCCAGCAGGGCATGCATGGCGCGGCCCTGCCGCGCGGGCAGGTCATCGGTCTCTTCCACGGGGGCGGGCGGCGCAGCGGGGGCGCGCTGGAAGGGCAGCTCCAGCAGGGTGAAGGGCGCCTCCTGCGCCGCACCGGCGCCGGGCTGCGCGGCCAGGGGGTCGGCATCGTGCTGCATGAGGGGTGCCAGGCGCGCCCACCAGCTGTCCGGGTTGGCGCCACTGGCCTGCACGCACGACAGCGCCAGGCACTGCTTGGCCCGGGTGACGGCAACGTAGAGGGTGTTCAGTTCCTCGCGCTGGCGCTCGGTCATTTCGGCGGCCAGGGTGTCCTGGGCGCTGGCGGGCGGGCGGGATTCGCTGGCCAGGAAGATGAAGCGCCGCGGCAGCGCCTGCTCGCCCGGCCAGTCCACCAGCACGGCCATGGTTTCGGCCTTTTTGCCGCGCGCGTCGGTGTCGAGCAGCAGCACGCTGTGTGCCTCCAGGCCTTTGGCGCCATGCACGGTGAGCAGGCGCACGGCCTGGGCATCGGCACGGCCGGGGGCAGCCATGCCGCCCTTCTTCATGGCGCGCACGAAGGCGTAGGGGGTGAGGTAGCGGCCACCGTCCTGCTGCAGCGCGCAGGCCAGCAGCGCGCGCAGGTTGGCCAGCACGCTGGCGCGCTGCGGCGCGGGGGCGCAGGCAGCAAAGCGCGCCAGCACGTCGCCGTGCTGGTAGATGGCCTGCAGCGCATCGTGCGGGGGCAGGTGCACCACCCATTCGCGGTACAGCGCCAAATCGGCCGCCAGCGCTTTGCAGTCAAGCGCTAGCAGCTCCTGTTGTTGTAGCAAATCGAACCAGCTCAGGGCGGCGTGCTCGGGCTGGCGACGCAGCGCCGCCAGGCGGGTGAGCAGCGCGTCGGGCGCGCCGAACAGCGGCGACTTGAGGGCGCGCGCCAGCGCCAGGTCGTGCGCGGGCGAGACCAGTACGTCGAGCAGGGCCACCACGTCCTGCACCTCGGGCGCTTCGCTGAGGTCGGCCTTTTCCGGCTGCACGCAGGGAATGTGCAGCGCGCGCAGCGCCTCCTGCATGCTGGCCAGGCGGTCGCGCTTGCGCGCCAGCACCATGATCTCGTGCGCAGGCACGCCCATGGCGATGCACCCTGCCACCCACTGCGCGGCCTGGGCGCATTCGCGCATGCGCAGGGTTTCCTCGGCCTCGTGGCGCGGGGTGGTCAGGCTGTCGCGCCAGGCTGGCGCGCCGGCATCGGCGCTGTCGCTGGCGTCCTCGGCCTTGGCGATGGGCGGCAGGCGCAGCAGCTCGCCCGCGTGGCCCGATTCGGTGGTGTGGTCGCGAAAGCCGCTGTACTGCTGCAGACCCTGCGCCGCCTGCATGGCGGCGTTCACGGTGGCGATGATGCCGCGCGCGTTGCGCCGCGTGTGGTCGCAGGCCAGCAGGTCGCCGCCCAGGCCGTCGCGCACGAAGGCCTGGGCGGCCTTGAACACCTGCGGCTCGGCGCGGCGGAAGCGGTAGATGCTTTGCTTGGGGTCGCCCACGATGAACACGCTGGGCGGGCGCTGGCCGCTGGCGCCGCCGCCGGCGCCGGCGTAGGCGGCGAGCCAGGCGTGCAGCGCCTGCCACTGCAGCGGGTTGGTGTCCTGGAATTCATCGACCAGCAGGTGGCGCACGCGCGCGTCCAGGCGCTCCTGCACCCAGCCGCTCAGGGCGGGGTCGGACAGCATCACCAGCGCGGTGCGCTCGACGTCGTTCATGTCCACCCAGCCGCGCGCGCGCTTGAGCTGGGCGAACGCGGCGATCAGGCAGCGCGCCAGGCGCGCCAGGCGCTGCTGGTGCTGCCAGGCTTCGTGCTGGGCGCGCGCCACGCACAGCGGCTGCAGCTCGGCCTCGGCCTCCTGCGCGGCGGGGAACTTCTCCAGGTTCTTCGCCAGCCGGTCTTCCTTGGCGACGAAGAACGCCTTGCGCAAGCGGTCCAGGCGCTCATCCAGGCGCGTATCGAGGCCATCGGCGAAGGCATCGACCACGGCGTCGGCGGCCTTCTGCGGCGTCTTGGCGCTCTCTGCGCCCAGTTGCCTGGCCCACGCCAGCCAGCGAGCGCGCGCCGCGTCGCCCGCCAGCGCATCGGCGGGCGCGGCCAGGGCGGCCAGGCGCGGGAACTGCACGCCGAACGCGGGCACCGAGGCATCGACGATGCCGGCCGCGTCGGCCAGCTCGAACTCCACGCGCTTGGCCAGCGCCGCCTCCAGCGCCTTGTGCGTCTGCGCGCGGCCATGGCGCGCCACGGCCGCCTCGTAGTCGGCGCGCAGCCCGGCGTCCTGCACCACGGCGGCGAGGAAGGGGCGCCAGACCTCGCGCACGGCCTCGGCGTCGTCCTCCAGCAGTTCATAGCGCGCGGGCAGGCCGCGCTCCTGCAGCAGGGCCAGCGGCGCCGCGCCCAGCAGCGCCGCGAACCAGCTGTGAAAGGTGCGGATCTGCATCGGCCGGCCGCTGGCGAGCAGGGTCTGGTACAAATTTCGTAGCGGCTCGCGCAGATCCCGTGCGGCCTGGGGGCCGATTCCGCGTGCAATCAGCTCTTGTTCGAGCTGCGCGGGCGTGGCGTGGGCGAATTGCTCCAGCCACTCCTGCAGGCGCTGGCGCATCTCGCCCGCCGCCTTCTTGGTGAAGGTGATGGCGAGGATTTCGTGCGGCGCGCAGCCCTCCAGCAGCGCGCGCAGCATGCGCGACACCAGCATCCAGGTCTTACCCGCACCGGCGCAGGCCTCGACGGCGACGCTGCGCTGCGGGTCGCAGGCGATGGCGTAGAAGGCCTCGCGGGTAACGGGCTGGCCGTTGTGTTCGTAGGCGGCGTCATGCATTCCAGAAATCCTTGCGGCACAGGCCGCGCACAGCACACCACTCGCACACGCTGCCTTCGCCCAGCGCGGGCAGCGGCGCGCCCTCGGCGATGCGCGCCATGTCACCCAGGATGCCCTCGATGAGCTGGTCGCGCAGCGCCACTACGTCGGGCTGTTCGTGCAGTTGCGTCTCGCCGCGCTCGCCCACGTTGACGTAGGCGGCGCGCAGGTGGTCGTCGGGCATGAGCGCGGCGTAGAAGGCGAGCTGCGTGTCCTCGCCACCGGCCTTGATGCGCTGGCGCGTGGCGCTGTCGCTCTCGGTCTTGTAGTCGATGACCAGCGGGGCGCCGCCCGCCATGTCCACGCGGTCGAGCGTGCCCACGAGTTCCAGCGCGCCGAGCGGCTGGCGGGTGTTCAGCTCGGCCTCGCGGAAGGTGGCGCCTTCGGCCTCGTGGCGGGCCAGCCAGCCCAGGTAGCCGCCACGCAGCGCCGGCCAGCCGCTGGCGTAGGGCAGGAAGTCGGCTTCGTGCAGCCGCAGCGCGCGCGTGGCGCGGGCAGCGGCTTCGTCCATCAGCGCGACGCGGTCGGCCTCGGGCGCGTCGCGCAGCGCTTCGTGGAAGTGCTGCAGCACGGCATGCAGCCAGGTGCCGAAGTCGCGCTTGTCGAGCGTGGCATCGAGTTCGTCGGACTCCTGCAGCCCGAGCAGGCGCAGCGCGTAGAAGCGGTAGGGGCAATGGCGCAAGTCGGCATAGGCCGAGGCGGAGAGCCGCGCCAGCGGCAGGGCCGCGCCATCGGGGCCGGGGCGCTCCACGGGCGCAGGCGCCACGTGGCGCGGCACCCGCGGATCGGCACCGCCTTGCCCGGGCTCGGGCAAGGCCAGCACCAGCGGGCTGGCCAGCAGGGGCTCGCCACCTTCGCTGGTGCGCCACAGGATGTCCACCCGGGGCTGGCCCAGGGCGTGGTCCCAGGCGGCACGCTGGGCCGCTTCCAGCGCCGCGCGCGTGGGCAGGCCCAGGGCCTGGCGCTGTGCGGGCGTCCACTGGCCAGGCGGTTCGGGCGCGGCCTGCAGGCGCTTTTCGTCGCAGCCCGGCAGCACCAGGGCAGCGAAGGGGCGGCCCAGCAACTGCGGCAGGGGCAGCACGACCACTTCGGCCGGGGCGCCCGGCGCCCCTTCCGGCTTGAAGCGCGCGGCCTCCAGGACTTCATCCACCCAGCGGGTGAACGACTGCAGCGAGAACACCGGGCCAGGGCCCTCGTCGAGTACGCTGCGGGCGTCCGCCGCATCGCCCAGGCGCAGCTCCAGGAGCACGCGCGCGCCAGCGGCGTCGGCCGCCAGCGGCTGCCACTGGCCACTGGCCTGCAGCAGCGCTTGCAGGGCCGCCATCCAGTCGGCCAGGGAGCGGTCGGCACGCAGCGGGCGGCGCAGGGCCTCGATCTGTGCCAGTACGGCCGCCACTTCGGGCGGTGCCGCAGGCGCGCCGCTGGCCACGGCATCGCGCCACGCGGCAAGGGTGTGGCGGCGCAGCCATTTCTCCAGCGCACGCTGGGCGAGCTCGGGCACGGCAGGCATTTGCTTGACCCAGTCGAGCACGGCGTCGGTGCTGGCGCTCCAGGCACAGGCGCGCAGCGGCGCCAGCACCTGCGCAGCCGCCCGGGTGGTGGAAAGCGTCCAGCCGTTCTCGTCGCGCACGGGCTGGTGCGCACCTGCCAGCAGGGCACCAATGCGGCGCACCAGGGCGCGGTCGGTGCTGGCCAGTGCGACAGGCACACGGCCCGCCTGCACGTGGGCCAGCACGCAGGCGGCGGCACGCTGCGCCTCATCCTCGGCATCCTGCGCGGGGTGCAGCGCCAGCTCCCCGGGGGACTGCGCAGCGTGCAAAGGCCAGGCCAGGGCACATGCGCCCCACGCGGCGCGCAAAGCGCCTGCCAGCGGGTCAGGCTGAAAGCCCTCCAGCACCACGAGCGCATCGACAGCAGCGCGCACGCCAGGCTCGAACAGTACGTCGCACGCATGGCGCGAGGCGGCGACCCACTCCAGCGCGATGCGCGCCACCACGGCCTCGTAGCGCAAGGTGCTGCCCTCCCCGGCCAGGCCCAGCAGCGCCCGCTGCGTTTCGGCCCAGGCCGCGCGCTCCGCCGGGGAAATGGCGGCTGCCACGGGAGCGAGCTGGGTGGCGGCCTCCAGCAGGGGCGCGGCCAGCGTGTCCTGCTCTGCGCCCAGACCGGCCTGCGCCAGCAGGCTGCGCGCCGTGAGGCTGTCGCGCGCCACGTCCATGGCCAGGTCTAGCCCCTGAGGAACGAAGCCGCCGAGCTGCTGCGCCCAGTTGCGCGTGGTCTCGAAACGCGGTGCAAACCCATCGGGCACACGCCGCGCCCACTGGCGCTGCGCTTCGGCCATGAGCTGCGCATAGGGCACAAGCACCACGGTGCGCGCCGGGTGCGCGCCGGTGGCTTGAATGTGGGCCTGCACGGCATCCAGCGCATGCGTCCACAGGGGGGCGCAAGCCGCGTTGGCATCATTTTTCGCTATGACTGTCATAGCGTCTGGCGTCGCAGACACAACGCTGGGCGGGGGATTGGTTTCTGTCACAATGCCCTGAATTTACCTTTGTCTATCCACCTCTTCGCAAGGAAATTCCCCCATGGCCAGCGATTTGATCAAACATGTCTCCGACACCAGCTTCCAAGCCGACGTGCTGCAATCTGGCACCCCGGTACTGGTGGACTACTGGGCTGAATGGTGCGGCCCGTGCAAGATGATTGCCCCCATCCTGGACGAAGTGGCGGGCGCTTACCAGGGCAAGCTCACCATCGCCAAGATGAACGTGGACGAAAACCGCGAGATTCCCGCCAAGTTCGGCATTCGCGGCATTCCCACGCTGATGCTGTTCAAAGATGGCCAGCTTGCCGCCACCAAGGTGGGCGCCATGAGCAAAGCCCAGCTGACTGCTTTCATCGACCAGCAACTGGCCTGATGGCGTCTTGCGCACCGGCCCGCAGGCCGGTGCGGCCGCGCAGAGTCCCTCGCGCTTGGCAGCGCATCCGATTTTCCTGTCATAATCCTCACTGATCGTCCTGCCGCACCGCATCCAGCGGCTGATTCCAGATCACAGGCTTGCCCCGTCCGCCACCTACCGTGGCCCCGCACGGCACGCAGCCCCACTCCCTCGCACCAAGACATTTCCACTCCGTCCAGGAGTCATTCATGCACCTTAACGAACTCAAGGCACTGCACGTGTCTGAAGTCCTCAAGCAGGCGGAAGCGCTTGAGATTGAAAACGGCGGCCGCATGCGCAAGCAGGAGCTGATGTTCGCCATCATCAAGAAGCGCGCCAAGGCGGGTGAGCAGATCTTTGCCGACGGCGTGCTCGAAATCCTGCCCGACGGCTTCGGTTTCCTGCGCAGCCCCGACACCAGCTTCACGGCCAGCACGGACGATATTTACATCAGCCCCAGCCAGGTGCGCCGCTTCAATCTGCACACCGGCGACATGATCGAAGGCGAGGTGCGCACGCCCAAGGATGGCGAGCGCTACTTCGCGCTGACCAAGCTCGACTCGGTCAACGGCGGTCCGCCCGAGCAGAACAAGCACAAGGTGATGTTCGAGAACCTCACGCCGCTGTTCCCCAAAGAGCAGATGAAGCTTGAGCGGGACATGAAGGGCGAGGAGAACATCACCGGCCGCATCATCGACATCATCTCCCCCATCGGCCGCGGCCAGCGCGCGCTGATCGTTGCCCCGCCAAAGAGCGGCAAGACGGTGATGATGCAGCACATCGCCCACGCCATCACGGCCAACAACCCCGACGTGCACCTGATGGTGCTGCTGGTGGACGAGCGCCCGGAAGAAGTGACCGAGATGCAGCGCACCGTGAAGGGCGAGATCATTGCCTCGACCTTCGACGAGCCCGCCGCGCGCCACGTGCATGTGGCCGAGATGGTGATCGAGCGTGCCAAGCGCCTGGTCGAGCTGAAGAAGGACGTGGTGATTCTGCTGGACTCCATCACCCGCCTGGCCCGCGCCTACAACAACGTCGTGCCCAGCTCCGGCAAGGTGCTCTCGGGGGGCGTGGACTCCAACGCACTGCAGCGCCCCAAGCGCTTCTTTGGCGCGGCACGCAAGGTGGAGGAAGGCGGCTCGCTGACCATCATCGCGACGGCGCTGGTCGATACCGGCAGCCGCATGGACGAGGTGATCTTCGAAGAGTTCAAGGGCACGGGCAACTGTGAAATCCACCTGAGCCGCCGCCTTTACGAAAAGCGCGTGTTCCCCGCCATCGAGATGAACAAGAGCGGCACGCGCCGCGAAGAGCTGCTGCTGCCGCCAGAGATTCTGCAGAAGACCCGCATCCTGCGCCAGTTCATGTACAACATGGACGAGATCGAGTCCATGGAACTGATGATCAAGAAAATGAAGGAAACGAAGAACAACGTCGAGTTCTTCGAAGCCATGCGCCGCGGCGGCTGATCAGCCCCGCTCGCAAAAACGAAAACGCCCCGTCTTTGACGGGGCGTTTTCGTTGGTGGAGCCAGTCTCAGCCCAATGCCTGCAGGGCCGCCTGTATTTTCTGCAGCGCCTCATCGGTAATCAGACCGCCGGAAAACTTGGCCACCGTGGACAGTGGCATGCCAGAGGCCATGCCAATCTGCGGATGCGCGGAAATACCCGGCAGATACTGCTCGAGGATGGCCTTGGTGGACTCGTTGCCGAGCAGTTCACGCACAGTGGATTCAAGGGAATAAGCCATAAAAGTTTGCTTTCTTGCTTGCTTGCAAAAATAGTGACGGGTGCAGGCCATGGATCGAGGAAGTGGCCTGCGCTGACTCTAGGGCAAGGCTGGCGCAACAAGTAGAGGGCACACCCCATAGGTATGCGCCCAGTCTGTGCCCGCTCAGTCCTTGAAGTGTGGTACCTGGCGCGCCATGCTGGCGGTCATGGCCGCCACCAAGTCCTTGCTTTGCAGCATGGCGGCGTTCCATGTGGCGATGTAATTCAGGCTGTCGGCCACGCTGTGGTCGCGTGCGTAGTTGAGCATTTCCTTGGTGCCGCGGATGGACAGCGGCGACTTGGCGGCGATGCTGGCGGCGATGGCCTGCACGCCTTCGTACAGCGCCTCGCGCGTGGCGAACACGCGGTTGAGCAGGCCGATCTCGCGCGCCTCCTGCGCGCCAAAGACGCGGCCGGTGTACGCCAGCTCGCGCGTAATGCCTTGTCCGATGAGCTTGGGCAGGCGCTGCAGCGTGCCCACGTCGGCCACCATGCCGATGTCGATCTCCTTGATGGTGAAGCTCGCGTCCTCGCTGGCGTAGCGCATGTCGGCGCAGGTGATGAGGTCGATGCCGCCGCCAATGCAGCCGCCATGGATGGCAGCAAGCACGGGCTTGCGGCAGCGCTCCAGGCTGGTCAGCGTGTCTTGCAGGTCGAGAATGACGCGGCGCAGCTTCTCGCGCTGGCGGCCCTCGCAGTCGTCGGCCACCTGCGCGCCCAGGCCCATCATCATCTGCAGATCGATGCCTGCGGTGAAGTACTTGCCCTCGGCCTGCAACACGGCCACGCGCGCCTCGGGCGTTTCGTCCACCCACTGGAAGGCCTGGCGGATTTCCTGCCACATGGCGGCATTCATGGCGTTGGCCTTTTCAGGGCGGTTCAGGCGCACGGTGGCGATGTGGTCTTGCAAGGCAAGGCCCAGGGTTTCAAAGGTCGGGATCGTCATTCACAACTCCAGTTTCAAGTGTTTTTGGCCTCCAGCGCTTATGGAGCAAGCGCTGGCAGCTCTCTTATCAATAGCAAGTCAGGCCTTGGCGCCCTTCATGGCTGCCAGATACGGCGCCAGGCGCTTGCCCATTTCCTCGCCCAGGGCCTGCAGGCCGCTCAGGGGGCGCACCATGACCTCGAAGTCGACGATCTTGCCCTCCGCGTCGAAACGAATCTGGTCGATGCCCTTGAGCTCCTTGCCGCCCACCTTGGCACTGAACTCGAGCACCACGCTCAAGCCGTCCTCGCTGGCGTAGCTGCGGTGGTAGGTGAAGTCTTCAAACACCTTGACCACCGTGCCCAGAATGAGCTGCACCGCCTGCGCGCTGGGGTACGGTGTGTGTGCCATGGGCGAGCGGAACACCGCCTGGGGGTGCAGGATGGACGGCAGCAGCGCCATGCTGCCCTCGGCCACCATGGCGTGCCAGGTTTTCAGGCTCTCCTGCACCGCAGCGGGTATCTGGTGCGTGGCCGGGGCGCTGGCCGGCGCGGCGGGCTGGAAGTCGATGCGCAGCGCCAGTTCGGTGCCCTGCTTGATGGCGCGCTTGGCGTCCAGCTCGGCGGCCTTGTCGGCGCCGCCAATCAGGTGCACACGCACGCCCTGCGCCTGCAGCGCAGCCTGCAATTCGCGGTTGGGGTCTTGGCCAGCGCAGACGATGACGTTGTCCACGGGCAGCAGCATGTCCTTGCCGTCCACGCTGATGTGCAGGCCCGCGTCGTCCACCTTGCGGTAGGTCACGCCAGGGATCATCTCCACGCCCCGGTTCTTCAGCCCGGTGCGGTGAATCCAGCCCGTGGTCTTGCCCAGACCATCGCCCACCTTGCTGGCCTTGCGCTGCAGCAGGTAGATCTTGCGCGGCACCTGGCCGATGCGCGCCGGCTGCAGGCCGCCGCGCGCGCTGCCGGTGGTGTCCACCCCCCATTCGGCAAAGAACTTGGCCTTGTCCAGGCTGGGGCTCACGCCCTCGTGCAGCAGGTATTCCGAGACATCAAAACCAATGCCGCCCGCGCCGATCACGGCCACGCTACGGCCCACGGGCTTCTTGTCGCGTAGCACATCCAGGTAGCCCAGCACCTTGGGGTGGGTGATGCCGTCAATCTCGGGCAGGCGCGGACGGATGCCGGTCGCCAGCACCACGTGCTGGAAACCCGCTTGCACCAGCTCCTGCGCGTCCACGCGCTTGCCCAGCTTCACCGTCACGCCCGTCTGCTGCAGGCGCTGGCCAAAGTAGCGCAGGGTTTCACAGAACTCCTCTTTGCCCGGCACCTGCTTGGCCACGTTGAACTGGCCGCCGATCTCGCTGGCCGCGTCGAACAGTGTGACGTCAATGCCGCGCTGCGCGGCCTCGGTGGCGAAGGCCAGGCCGGCCGGGCCGGCACCGACCACGGCCACGCGCTCTTTCTTCACCAGCGGCACCGGCACCAGGATGGTTTCGTGGCACGCACGCGGGTTGACCAGGCAGGAAGTGATCTTGCCGCCAAAGGTGTGGTCCAGACAGGCCTGGTTGCAGCCGATGCAGGTGTTGATGTCCTTTGCGCGGCCCGCGGCAGCCTTGTTAACGAACTCCGGGTCTGCCAGGAAGGGGCGCGCCATGCTCACCATGTCGGCCTGGCCACTGGCCAGCACTTCTTCGGCCACCTCCGGGGTGTTGATGCGGTTGGTGGCCACCAGCGGAATACCTACTTTGCCCTTGAGCTGCTGCGTGACCCAGGCAAATGCGGCACGCGGCACCTTGGTGGCAATGGTGGGAATGCGCGCCTCGTGCCAGCCAATGCCGGTGTTCAGGATGGTCACGCCCGCCTGCTCCAGCGCCTGCGCGAGCTGCACCACTTCGGCCTGCGTGGAGCCGCCTTCGACCAGATCGAGCATGGACAGGCGGAAGATGATGATGAAGTGGTCGCCCACAAGGGCACGCGTGCGGCGCACGATCTCCAGCGGGAAGCGGATGCGGTTTTCGTAGCTGCCGCCCCATGCGTCGTCACGCTGGTTGGTCTGTGCGGCAATGAATTCGTTGATGAGGTAGCCCTCCGAGCCCATGATCTCCACGCCGTCGTAGCCCGCGCTCTGCGCGAGCGCGGCAGCATTGGCGTAGTCCTCGATCGTCTGCTCCACCTCCGCACCCGTCAGCGCATGGGGGCGGAATGGGCTGATGGGGGCCTTCAGGCTACTCGGCGCCACCAGCTCGGGGTGGTAGGCGTAACGGCCAAAGTGCAGGATCTGCATGCAAATCTTGCCACCCGCGTCATGCACCGCCTGGGTCACCACCTTGTGCTTGTCGGCCTCGGCCTGTGTGGTCATGGCCGCGCCACCGGGCATGGGACGGGCGCGTTCGTTGGGCGCAATGCCGCCGGTGACGATCAGCCCCACACCGCCGCGCGCGCGCTCGGCATAGAACGCGGCCATGCGCTCGAAGCCCTGGGGGGCCTCTTCCAGCCCCACATGCATGGAGCCCATGAGCACGCGGTTCTTGAGCGTGGTGAAGCCCAGATCAAGGGGCGCGAGCAGGTGGGGATAAGTGGTCATGGGGTGTCCTTGTCGTCGTGGGTCGTGAGCAGGGGGGCCTGGCTGGCACACTATGCAACCAGTTGCACAAAAGTGTACGGTCGTTCGTTTAACTATGCAACGGATTGCATAGCTGGATTTCCCGGATAGACTGCGCCCCCATGTCTTTGCCGCACGCCGTTCTGACCTCCTTGCTGGAAAAATCCACCTCGGGCTACGACCTGGCACGGCGCTTCGACAAATCCATCGGCTATTTCTGGCACGCGACGCACCAGCAGATTTACCGTGAGTTGGCACGCATGGAAGGTGCCGGCTGGATCGAAGGCTTCGTGCCGCCCGACGCAGGCAAGACCCGCAAGAAGCACTACCGCGTGCTGCCCGCCGGACGTGCCGAACTGGTGCGCTGGGCCGCCGAGCCCACGCCCCCTATGGACCTGCGCGACAGCTTCACCGTCAAGCTGCGCGCCGACGCCATCCTGGACGAAGTGGATCTGTGCGAGGAACTGGCGCGCCACAACGCGCTGCACGCCGCGCGCCTGGCCCAGTACCGCGCCATTGAGGCGCGCGATTTCCCCGCCACCCCACCGCTGACGCGCGCGCAGGCCATCCAGCATATGATCCTGAAAAAAGGCATCCTCTACGAAGAAGGCGAGATGGCCTGGGGCCAGGAGATGCTGGCGCTGCTGCGCCGCCCGGCCCAGACATAGAATCGCGGCACCGTCCACCCGGGTGCCTGCATGTCCTCCCTCCTCGATTTTTTTCGCCGTCTCCTGGGCCGCAGCCGGCCCAGCCCGGCACCTGCGCAGACGCAGCAGGGCAAGGCCAGCGCGCAATTCCAGGTCCTGAACCAGCTCGCCCCCCTCAAAGCCGAGCCCAGCGCACCGGCCCCTGCCCCGACGCCCACCAACCGCAGTGCCTCCTTCATTTGCCGCGAGCCGGTACTCAACCGCCAGGAACAGATCGCGGGCTACTTCTTCCATTTGCACGGCCATCTGCAAAGCCGTCTGCAAGGCAAAAACGAGCCGCTGCACAAGGCCTACGACGATGCCCTGCTGCGCAACCTGATTGACCTGCACGTACACCGGCTGCTGGGCCACCGCAAGGCCTTCATCCACCTGAGCCCCGCCTCGCTAGACAACCCGCTGTTGGCGCGGCTCCCGGTGAAGAACAGCGTGCTCATGCTGTCACCCAACCTGAATGCGTTGGACCTGGAGCAGCTTCAGCCCCAGCTGGCCGCACTGCGCCAAGCCGGCATGGCCCATGGCTGGGTGCTGGATAAAAACCTGCTGGCATTGCACCCCGCGCTGCGCGAGCTGGCCATGCAGGCCGACTATGTGCAACTCGACACCGCCAAGTTTGATGGCCTGGAGATTGAAGCCCTGTGTGAGACCCTGGGCAACAGCCCCGCCCAAAACCGGGCGCCGCTGCAGTGGATCGCGCAGGAGCTGCACAGCTTTGACGAGTTCAACCTGTGTTTCAAGGGCGGCTTTGACTTCTTCATGGGCGATTTCGTCACCAGCCGCGAGAACTGGCATCCGCCCAAGAGCGAAATCAACCGTCTGCTGACCATCAAGCTGCTCAACCTGCTGCGCAGCGACGAAGACCTGAGCGTCATCGCCCAACAGATCACCGCCGATCCGGTGCTGGCCTTCAAACTGCTGCGCTACCTCAATTCCCCGGCCTTCGGCCTGTCCCAGCCCGTACTGACCATCGACAAGGCGGTGATGGTACTGGGGCGCGAGCGCTGCTACCGCTGGGTCTCGCTGCTGCTCTTCGACATTCAGCAAAGCGGCTACCGCGAGCGGGTGCTGATCGAACATGCGCTTACGCGCGCCTTTTATCTGGAGAGCCTGGCGGGCCAGGGCCTATTGCAAGGCCCGAAGGAGGAGCTTTTCATCCTGGGCCTGTTCTCCATGCTCGACCTGCTGATCGGCCACCCACTGGAAACCATCCTGCAGGAAACCCACCTGCCCGCGCCCGTGCACCGTGCGCTGCTAGGGCAGCCGGGAACCTACCGCAACGCCCTGCTGCTGGCGCAGGCCATGGAAAAGCAGCAATTCAACGCCGTGCAGGCGCTGGCCGAACGGCTGCAGCTCAATGCCCTGCCCGTGCTGAGCCTGCAGATGGAAGCCCTGGGCAAGGCCAACGAGATCATTGAAATGAGCCAGGAATGACAAGATTGCCGGGTATGCGATAATCGAGAGCTTTTTGCGGAAAGTACACCGGAATAGGCTGGTGCGGCTCCCGCTGCTGATTCAAAGGAAGATCATGAAAGAAGGCATTCACCCCAATTACCGCGAAGTGCTGTTCGTTGACCTGTCCAACGGCTTCAAGTTCGTGACCCGCTCCTGCGTGAACACGAAGGAAACCGAGACGTTCGAAGGCAAGGAATACCCGCTGTTCAAGCTGGATACCTCTAGCGAGTCGCACCCCTTCTACACCGGCACGCAAAAGTCCGTGGACAACATGGGCGGCCGCGTGGAGCGCTTCCGCAACCGTTTCGGCAAGAAGTAATCCAGATTCGCGCCTGGCGGGGGTCTCCTCCGCCCGCAAAAAAGGGCAGCCCGGGCCACCGCGCTGCCCTTTTTGACCTTCTACCCCCGTGAACCACCCAACCCCTGCCATCGTCACGCAACGCGCCGCCCGCCCCCTGCCGCGCTGGGCGCTGCTGCTGCTGTGCCTGGCCTACGTGGTGCCGGGTTTCGTCGGACGCGACCCGTGGCGCAACGTCGATGTCGCCTCGTTCGGCTACATGCTGGAACTGGCCCTGGGGCGCAGCCATTGGTTGGCCCCCACGCTGGCCGGATTCACGCCCGACGGCGACGGCCTGCTCGCCTTCTGGCTCGGCGCGCTCGCGCTGCAGTGGGCGCCAGGCTGGCTCGCCCCCGAGATGGCGGCCCGCCTGCCCTTCATTGCGCTGCTGGTGCTGACGCTGCTGGCCACCTGGTACACCGTGTACTACCTGGCGCGCAGCCCGGGTGCCCAACCCGTGGCCTTCGCCTTCGGCGGCGAGGCCCACCCCAAAGACTATGCGCGCTCCATGGCCGATGCCGGGCTGCTCGCCTTGCTCGCCTGCCTCGGGCTGGCCCAGTTGTCGCATGAAATTACCAGCTACCTCGCGCAATTGGCGTGTACGGCGCTGGTGTTCTTTGCCGCCGCCATCCAGCCCTACCATCCGCGCCGCGCCGCCGTCGCGATGCCGCTGGGCATGGTCGGACTGACGCTGGCGGGTGCCCCCACGCTCGCTACGCTGTTGGGCCTGGGCTGCGCCGCACTGGCCTGGTGGGCGCCCGCCCATACGGCAGACCGGCGCCGCACCGCAGCCCTGGCCTGGGCCGCCGCCACGCTGGCCAGCATGGGCCTGGCCTGGGCGCTGGATTTGTGGGCCTGGCGCATTGAGCCGCCGCAGGCTTTTCTGCCCTACGCCACGACCATGCTGCGCATGCTGGTCTGGTTCGGCTGGCCGGCCTGGCCGCTGGCACTGTGGACGCTGTGGCGCTGGCGCCGCCAGATCGCCAGCCGCACGGGCCACCGCCACCTGTGGCTACCGCTATGGTTCACCCTGGTGACGCTGGCGGCCACATTCACCACCCAACCGGCCGACCGCGCCCTGCTGCTGGGCCTGCCGGCGCTGGCAGTGCTGGCCGCGTTTGCCCTGCCAACGCTGGAGCGCAGCATCGCGGCGCTGATCGACTGGTTCACGCTGCTGTTCTTCAGCGTCTCGGCCATCGCCATCTGGGTGGTGTGGATTTCTCTACACACCGGCATACCCGCACAGCCCGCCGCCAACGTGGCGCGACTGGCCCCCGGCTTCATACCACGCTTCGATGGCCTGGCTTTCGTGCTGGCGCTGGCCGCCACCGCCGCATGGTGCGCCCTGGTCTGGTGGCGTGCAGCCCGGCACCGCACCGCGCTCTGGAAAAGCCTGGTGCTGCCCGCCAGTGGTACCACGCTGGCCTGGCTGCTGCTGATGACCATCTGGCTGCCCATGCTGGACTACGCCCGCAGCTACGCCCCGCAGGTACGCCAGATCGTGGCCACGCTGGGCCCGCAGCCAGGCTGCGTGCTCACGCACAACCTGGGCGACTCGCAAGTGGCGGCACTGCAGTTCCACGGGCACCTGGCGCTCTACCCCGCCAGCGCGGAGCCCCCGCAAGGCTGCCAATGGCTGGCCGTAGGCAGCGATACAAACGACCTGCCCGACGACTTGGCCCAACCCGCACAATGGCTGCCATTCGCCGCCATTGGCCGGCCAACCAACCGCAGCGAGCGGATCCTGCTGCTGAAGCGGCTGCCCCCGGCCTCTGACGAAGCCGCCCCGTGAGCCAACCACCACGGGGCATGAGCCAAATCGGCCTCTAGCGCTTTCCAGGCAAGCGCTGGCAGCTATCAAATCAGGAGTCAAGCTGCGCCTCGCGGGCGTTGCTGGCAGCACTCTCCACCGGCCCCACCAGGGCCATGCACGTTGTGGCCGCCTATCTGACGGTGCTCACACTGGGGGCTGTGCCATGTCGCCCTGGCAGTTTCTCGGGCCTGCGAGAATCCGCGCATGTTCTGCATTTCCGACCCCGCCGAGCGCTTCATCAGCTCCCAGCCATGGTTCGGCGGCCTCGGTGCGCAGCTGCAGCAGCAGGTGCACGCCAGCATCCGCCAGACCGAGGGCGTCAAGGGCGAGGTCATGCTGCCGCTAGGCAGTCCGGCCCAGGGCTGGCACGCGGTGCTCAGCGGCTTGGTGATGCTGCGCAGCTCGCCACAGCGCACGCGCGCCTCGGCCTTCATCGGCATGCCCGACGGCGAATGGTTCGGCGAGGGCACTGCCCTCAAGGGCGGGCCGCAGCTGTACGAAGTTGTGGCCCTGCGCCCCACCCGGCTGCTGTGCCTGCCGCTGCCGATGTTCAACCACCTGTACAACACCAGCCTGGCCTTCACACAGTATTTGGCCCAGCACATGAACCTGCGCCTGGGCCAGGCCATGACAATGATCGAAGCCGGACGCACGCGCAGCGCCGAGCACCGCGTGGCCCTGCAGCTCAGCCGCCTGTTCTGGCGCCGCCAGCGCAGGCTGAACCTGACGCAGGAGGAGCTGGGCCAGCTCGCGGGGCTGTCGCGCCAGACCATCAACCGCGTGCTGCAGGCCCTGGTGGCCGAGGGCATCGTCACCCTCGACTTCGGTCGCGTGGCCATCCTCGACGATGCCGCGCTGGAGGCCTACCTGGCCCGCACCGCCGCAACCTGACCGCAGGCGCCTCAGAACGCGCCCACGACCGCAGGTTGACCTCCGGTTGACCCCAGCCGCGCACGGGCAACGCACCTGCCACACAATGGCCCGATGCCCCCTGCATCACCCGCCCTGCCCACCGTGGACACCGGCCTGGCCTGGAACCACCGTTTCGCCGACCTCGGCCCCGCGTTCCACACGCGGCTGCCGCCCACGCCGCTGCCCGCCCCCTACCCCGTGGCGCACAGCCCCGAGGTGGCACGCCTGCTCGGCCTGGACCCAGCGTGGCTGGCCACCGACGACGCCCTGCAGCTGTTCAGCGGCAACGCCCTGCTCGCAGGCGGCGCCACGCTGGCCAGCGTCTACAGCGGCCACCAATTCGGCGTGTGGGCCGGGCAGCTCGGCGACGGGCGCGCCCTGCTGCTGGGCGAAACCGCGCAGGGCTGGGAGATCCAGCTCAAGGGTGCCGGCCGCACGCCGTACTCGCGCATGGGCGACGGACGCGCCGTGCTGCGCTCGTCCATCCGCGAGTTTCTGTGCAGCGAGGCCATGCATGCCCTGGGCATCCCGACCACGCGCGCGCTGTGCCTCATGGGCTCGCCCGCACCCGTGCTGCGCGAAAGCGTGGAAACTGCGGCCGTGCTCACACGCGTAGCGCCCAGCTTCATCCGCTTCGGGCATTTCGAGCACTTCGCCGCACGTGGGCAAACCACCGAGCTGCGCCAACTGGCCGACTACGTCATCGACCGCTACTACCCCGGCTGCCGCACCACACCGGATTTCGGGGGCAACGCCTACGCCGCGCTGCTGCAGGCCGTGGCGCAGCGCACGGCGGAGCTCATCGCCCAATGGCAGGCCGTGGGTTTCTGCCATGGCGTGATGAACACGGACAACATGAGCATCCTGGGCCTGACGATCGACTACGGGCCCTTCCAGTTCCTCGACGCCTTCGCGCCCGGCCACATCTGCAACCACAGCGATACCCAGGGCCGCTACGCCTTCGACCGCCAGCCCGGCGTGGCCTACTGGAACCTGCTGTGCCTGGGCCAGGCCCTGCACCCGCTGGCAGGCGAGGTAGACACCATACGTGCCGCGCTGCAGGCCTACCCGCGCACCTTTCAGGACGCCCTGGCGCGGCGCCTGCGGGCCAAGCTCGGGCTGAGCAGCCCGCACGAAGGCGATGAAGCCCTGGTGCAGGCCCTGCTGACCCTGCTGGCGCAGGACGGGGTGGACCACCCCATCTTCTGGCGCCGCCTGGCGCATGCCGTGGACAGCGGGGATTTCAGCCCGGTAGGTGCGCTGTTCAGTAACCGGGCGGCATGGGTCGCCTGGTTGCTATCGTATTCAGAGCGTCCAGCGCTTGTGGATAAAGCGCTAGCGGCCAAATTGATGTTAAAAACCAACCCCAAATTCGTGCTGCGCAACCACGTGGCCGAACAAGCCATCCGCGCCGCCGCGCAAGGCGACATGGCGCCGCTGCACACCGTGCAAAGGCTGCTGGCGCATCCCTTTGACGAACACCCGGGCCACGATGCCTGGGCCGACTTTCCGCCCGACTGGGCGGCCCACCTTGCCATCAGTTGCTCCTCATGACCCACCCGATCCAGAAAACCGATGAAGAATGGCAGGCCCTGCTGCGCGCCAAAGGCGCCGAACCCGCCGCCTTCCAGGTGACGCGGCACGCGGCCACCGAGCGCCCGTTCACGGGCCGCTACGAACAGCACTGGGCCGAAGGCCGCTACCATTGCGTCTGCTGCGGCGCCCTGCTGTTCCAGTCCCACACCAAATTCGATGCGGGCTGCGGCTGGCCCAGCTTCTGGCAGGCCGAGTCCGGCGCCATTGCCGAACATGTGGACCGCAGCCACGGCATGGTGCGCACCGAGACCGTGTGTGCACAATGCGGCGCCCACCTGGGCCACGTGTTTGAAGATGGCCCGGCACCCACGGGCCTGCGCTATTGCATGAATTCCGCGTCGCTGGCCTTCGAGCCCCCCACGTCCTAGCATGAAACTCCTGATCGACTTCTTCCCCATCATCCTGTTCTTCGCGGCCTTCAAGGTCTGGGGCATCTACACGGCCACGGCTGTGGCCATCGCCGCCACGGTGGTGCAGATCGCTTACCTGCGCCTGCGCCACGGCAAGGTGGAGCCCATGCAATGGGTGAGCCTTGGGGTCATCGTCGTGTTCGGCGGCGCCACGCTGCTGGCGCACAGCGAAACCTTCATCAAGTGGAAACCCACGGTGCTGTACTGGCTCATGGGCGGCGCGCTAGTCATCGGCCAGCTGCTGTTTCGCAAGAACCTCATCCGCTCGCTGATGCAGGCGCAGATCGAGCTGCCCGACACCGTCTGGCGCACCCTGAACTGGAGCTGGGCCGGCTTCTTCGCGGCCATGGGCCTGCTCAACCTGTGGGTGGCCTACGCATTCGACACCGACACCTGGGTGAACTTCAAGCTGTTCGGCGGCATGGGGCTGATGGTGGTCTTTGTGATCGCGCAAGCCCTGTACCTGAGCCGCCACATCAAGGAAACCGACGACACCACCGGTGCACAGCCATGAACAATCCTTTCTCCACCAGCGCCACCCTGCTGGAAGCGCGCCTGCGCGAACGCCTGGCCCCCACGCAGCTGGAGGTCATCGACGAAAGCGGCCTGCACCAAGGACACGCCGGGGCCAACGGCACGGGCTTCGGCACACATTTCCGCGTGCGCATCGCGGCACCGCAATTCGTCGGAAAGTCACGCGTAGCGCAGCATCGGCTTGTGTATGATGCGCTGCAAGAATTCATCGACCAGGGCCTGCATGCACTGGCGATTGAACTTCTCTGAGCGGGCCCCATCTATCCTGCCCTGGGGCGGCATGCCCGCAAACCATCCTTGTTTTTTGGATTTTTCATGAAGCAAAAGCTCTTGTCCGGCCTTGTGGCCGCCGCTGTGTTGGGCGCAGTCGCGCTGCCCGTCGCCGCACAAAACCTGGCCATCGTCAACGGCAAGCCCGTACCTAAGGAGCGCGCAGAGCTGCTCAAGCAACAGGTGGAACGCTCGGGCCGCCCGATCACCCCGGAAGTCGAAAGCCAGATCAAGGAAGAAGTGATCGCGCGTGAAATCTTCCTGCAGGAAGCGAAGAAGCGCGGCCTCGAAGCCTCGAAGGACTTCAAGAGCCAGATGGAACTGGCGCGCCAGACTATCCTGATCCGTGAACTGTTCGCTGACTACCAGAAGAAAAACCCGGTCAGCGACGCTGAGATCCAGGCCGAGTACGACAAGTTCGTGGCCGCCAACAGCGGCAAGGAATACAAGGCCAGCCACATCCTGGTAGAGAAGGAAGACGAGGCCAAGGCCATCATCGCTTCCATCAAGCAAGGCGCCAAGTTCGAGGACATCGCCAAGAAGCAGTCCAAGGATCCTGGCTCCGGCGCACGCGGTGGCGACCTCGACTGGGCCAACCCGAACAGCTACGTGAGCGAGTTCACCGAAGCCATGCTCAAGCTCAAGAAGGGCGAAATGACGGCCGAGCCGGTCAAGAGCCAGTTCGGCTGGCACATCATCCGCCTGGACGACGAGCGCCAAGCCCAGCTGCCCAAGCTGGAAGAAGTGAAGCCGCAGATCGCCCAGCAGCTGCAACAACAAAAGCTCGGCCAGTTCCAGGAAGACCTGCGCACCAAGGCCAAGGTGGAATAACACCACCCGGCGCCACACGTGCTCCTACAAAACGCGGCCCCCGGGCCGCGTTTTGCTTTTTCAAGCGGCCGTTGGCATCACCCCCGCAGCCAAAGCCACAGCGTCAGCCCCCCCATCATCACGGGCTGGTGCAGCAGGTAGTAGCTGAGGCTCCAGCGCCCCATCAGGGCCAGCCCCCGCATCGGCCCAGACAACGCCACCGCAAGCCAGGCACGCTGGCGGCGCAACAGCCATTGTCCCAAGGCCAGTCCCCAGCACATCACGCCCAGCCAGGGAAAGACAGGCACATAGTCTTCGGTGAACGGCTTGTGCGTGACAAGGCCCAGCCAGTTGAGCCAGCGCGCGTCAAACCACGGTGCCACCGCCGCCCAAGGGCCGACGAGCAATGCGCCCATCACCCAGGGCAGCGCCAGCGCAATACCGCCAGCCAGCCACAACCAGCGCCCCCAGCCAGCCATGCAGCGCGCCAGCACCAGCATGACGGCCATGCCATGCAGCACGCCGAAATAGATGTAGCTGCGTGGAAATACGAGGTAAGACCCGACGCTGACCAACAGCGCCGCCGCAGCCACCTGCAGCCAACGCCGGCGAAAACGCCCCCAGGTCTGCCGCTGGTCCCAGGCGATGGCCTGCCCCATGCCGGCGCACAACAGAAAAAGACTGACGATGGCCGTGCGCTGCCAGGTCCAGAACGGATCGCCCAGGAAGTTCTGAGGCCACAGGGCAAAGTGGCTCAGATCGAAGCAGAAATGGAACACGGTCATCCACACCATGGCCAAGCCGCGCAAGGCGTCGACACGATCGAAACGCGAGGACGGGCGGCAAGGGGCAGTCTTAGGCATGGATCTGGCAAATGGAAACAGTCCATGCAAGTCTATAGCCCATAGCGCCAGCACCGCCGGGAAGACGCCCGGTGGCGCAGCGCCAGCTGCGGCAGCCCCCCCCCCGCAGCGTTGATTGCAGGGCAACAATTTGCCGCCCCCTCTCAATACTGGGCACGCGGTGCCGATAATGGAGGGACATGATGCCCCACACCACCACCCTGCGACGCCTCGCACTCGCTGCCGCCATGCCTGTGCTGCTCTCGGCTTGCGACATTCCAGGCCTGGGGCCCGATCCGCGCGCGGTGCAGCGCGAGGCCGAGGCCAAGGCGGTCGGCGGTGCCTGCCGCCACGCGCTGCGCGGGCTGGAAGACTGCTTCACGCTCAACCCCAAGGCGCCCAAGGCCGCCGTGTTTGCCGGCTGGAAGGAGATGGACGCCTACATGCGTGAAAACAAGCTGGAAGGTACTCCTTCGGTGCTGGGCAAAGCCGAGCCCAAGGCAGAGCCCCGCCGCAGCCGCGCCAGTAACGCGGACGACGACAACTCCTAAACCGAGCGTCCGCCCCCCCGTGGTCATACGCGGATCGGGGCGGCGGCCCGCGCCTTCAGGCGCGCTCGAAAACCGCCATGCTCTCAACGTGGGCCGTGTGCGGGAACATATTGACCACCCCCGCCGCCACGCAGCGGTAGCCCGCCTGGTGCACTAGCAGCCCGGCGTCGCGCGCCAGCGTGGCGGGGTTGCAGCTCACATAGACGATGCGCTGCGGCGGCACCCAGTGCGCTGCGCCCGCTGGCAAGGGCGGCGCCCCCTCTGCGCCCAGACGGGCCTGGTGCAGGTCGGCCAGCGCCTTCGACAAGGCGAATGCCCCTTCGCGCGGCGGATCGACCAGCCATTTGTCGGCCACGCCATCCGCGACCAGCATCTCCGGCGTCATCTCGAACAGATTGCGAGCTACAAAGCTAGTAGCTGCTAGCGCTTGTTGGACGGGCCTTTGGGCCTGATTTTTCTCATAATTCTCGCGCGAGCGCGCCACCAGGGCCTCGCTGCCCTCAATGCCCAGCACCTCGCGTGCCTGGGTGGCGATGGGCAGGGTGAAGTTGCCCAGGCCGCAAAACCAGTCGATCACGCGCTCGGTCTTCCCGGCGTCGAGCAGGCGCAGCGCGCGCGTCACCAGCACACGGTTGATGTGCGGGTTCACCTGGGTGAAGTCGGTTGGCTTGAACGGCATGGTGATACCGAAATCCGGCAGGCCATAGGCCAGTTGCTCTGCGCCGTCTGCATCCAGCAGGTGCACCGTGTCAGGCCCCTTGGGCTGCAGCCACCATTGCACCCCGTGTTCGGCAGCGAAGGCACGCAGCCTAGCCAGGTCGCCCTCGCTCAGCGGCTCCAGGTGGCGCAGCACCAGGGCCGTCACCGTGTCACCGCAGGCCAGTTCGATTTGCGGGCACGTGTCGCGCGCTTGCAGCCCGCCGATCAGTGCGCGCAGCGGCATCAGCATGGCATCGACATGCGGCGGCAGAATCTTGCAGGTCTGCATGTCGGCGATGTAGCGGCTCTTGCGCTCGTGGAAACCCACCAGCACCTCGCCCTTCTTCGGCACGTACCGCACAGACAGGCGCGCGCGGTAACGGTAGCCCCATGCGGGGCCCTCGATCGGGCGCAAGATGGTCTCGGCTTTCACCTTGCCCAGGTGCCAAAGGTTGTCCTCCAGCACGCGCTGCTTGACCGCCACCTGGGCGCCGACATGCAGATGCTGCATCTTGCAGCCTCCGCAAGCACCAGAATGCAGCCCGAAGTGCGGGCAGCCCGGCCGCACACGCTGGGCGGATTCACGGTGGATCGCCATCAGGCTGGCGGCTTCCCAGTTGTTCTTCTTGCGGTGGGTGTTGGCACTGACCCACTCCGTGGGCAAAGCGCCGTCGATAAACACCACTTTGCCATCGGACTTGCGTGCCACGCCCTGGGCATCCATGTCCATGGACACCACTTCGAGCCACCCTGGCGGTAGTTCGGTGGCCGGGCCTGCCGCTTCGGCCAGCAGGGCCGCGCGGTCGTCTTTGTTCGTCTCGCTCATGGTGGGGAAAGGTCTGGGCGCCCGCGCTTCCCCTCGGTCACCAACAGGTCTCGCAAACCCGCGTGGTTAAAGGGAATTGCGGTGGTTGGCGTAATTCGTACGGTTGGAGTTTACCGTCAAACAAGTGCACATATTGCCGGCGCAACCGCCCCATATCCCTGAGGCCGTCGGCTGAAACTGGGCAAATCCTTTGGCACGGTGTACCTGTCTCGAAAGACGCCAAGGCATGCAGTGCACCATCTCGCGGAACAAAGCGTTTCAGGCCTTCTTGCCAATTTGAATGATAATGGTTATCATTTGAAAACCTAAAGGATGCCACATGCAACGCAGCCCGATCACCACCACGCCCTGCCATCCACCGGCTCGGAACACTCTGGGCATGCCCGTCGTCGCAGCCTTGCGCGATGGCCCGCTGTCTGCGGGCACCGTGGACAGCAGCGCCTTGCTGCAAGGACAAAAGGCCGTATCCATCGTGCACAACGGCGCGGTTTACCGCTTGCAAGCCACCAAGCAGGGCAAGCTGATCCTGACGAAATAAGTTTCATCGTGGGGCGACTCCGGCCTGTACGGGCCCAAGGGTCGTTTTTGCCAGCCAAGAGGGTCTCTCCTCGGTAGCCAGGCGTTTTTTCCACCGTGCAGTCGTGCTGCACACCCGCCGGCAGGCGTAGGCAGCTGCCTTTGGTTATGATTCACGCCTGCTATGGAACCTCCTCCCCGATGGCGCATGCTTGCGCCCCGCTTTCCTCTCCCCCCCACCCCAGACTTCGCGCAGCGCCCAGCGCCATGCGCCCATCGCCTTGACACGGCTGCAGGAGCTTTCCCATGGAATGGCTGAACCTGCACTGGGTCTCGGACCCCTCGATCTGGATCGGCCTGTTCACGCTGATCATCCTAGAGATCGTGCTGGGGGTGGACAACCTCGTATTCATCGCCATCCTGGCCGACAAGCTGCCGCCCGCACAGCGCGACAGGGCCCGCGTCATCGGCCTGGCTCTGGCCCTGGCCATGCGCCTGGTGCTGCTGTCGGCCATGTCCTGGCTGGTCACACTCACCACACCGCTGTTCAGCGTGGGGCCACTGAGTGTTTCGGGGCGCGACCTCATCCTGCTGGTGGGCGGGCTGTTCCTGCTGTTCAAGGCCACCACTGAGCTGCACGAGCGCCTGGAAGGCACGCAGCACAGCAGCAGCGATACCCCCCGTGCTTACGCCAGCTTTGGCGTAGTCGTGGCGCAGATCGTGCTGCTGGATGCGGTGTTCTCGCTCGACTCGGTGATCACCGCCGTGGGCATGGTCGATCACCTGGCCGTGATGATGGCGGCCGTCGTCATCGCCATGGCTGTGATGCTGCTGGCCTCCAAACCACTGACGCGCTTCGTCAACGCGCACCCGACTGTGGTGGTGCTGTGCCTGAGTTTCCTGCTCATGATTGGTCTGAGCCTGCTGGCCGAAGGCCTGGGCTTCCACCTGCCGAAGGGCTATTTGTACGCTGCCATTGGTTTCTCGATCATGATCGAGTTTTTCAACCAGTGGGCACGCCGCAACATGCTGCGCAACGAGGCGCGCGTGCCGCTGCGCGAGCGCACGGCCGACTCCATCCTGCGTCTGCTCGGTGGCCGCAACACGCCGGCCAGCGATGCCCCGCATGCACCGGACAGCCCCGCGGAAGCGCCGGCCTTCGGCCAGCAGGAGCGCCATATGGTCAGCGGCGTGCTATCGCTCGCTGAACGCAGCGCCCAATCGGTGATGACGCCGCGCGCAGACATCCAGTGGCTCGACCTGGACCAGGAGCCCGAGGCACTGCGCGCCCAGTTGGTGCAAACGCGCCACGGCCTCTTTCCGGTAGCCCATGGCGAACTCGACCGCCTTGCGGGTGTGGCGCGTGCGCGCGATCTGCTGGCCGACCTGCTGACGTACGGCAAGATTGACGTGACGCGCAGCCTGCGCCAGCCACTGGTGGTGCCGGCCTCGGTGAACGTGGTCAAGCTGGTGGAGCAAATGCGCCACTCACGCGCCCAGGTGGCGCTGATCAGCGACGAGTTTGGCAGCATCCTCGGTCTCGTCACACCCATCGACCTGCTCGAAGCCATTGCTGGCGAGTTCCCCGACGAGGGCGAACAGACTGAGATCCAGCCCCAGGCCACCCCTGGGCACTGGATCGTCGATGGCCTGGCCGACCTGCACGCGCTCGAAGCTGCCACCGACGTGCGCCCCCTGGCCGACAGCGACGACTACAGCACGCTGGCCGGATTCCTACTCGCACGGCTGGAGCAACTGCCCGCCGAGGGCGAGGTGCTCGAAGCCATGGGCCTGCGCTTTGAGGTACTGCGCATGGACAAGCGCCGCATCGCGCTGGTGGACGTACGGCGCATCGAGCCCGATCTGCCACCAGCATGAAGCTCACAAAAAAATAGCTGCCAGCGCTTTCCCAGCAAGGCCAAAACCCACAAAACCCCTAAAAAAAGAAACCCGGCAATGCCGGGTTTCTTACTTGGTCGGAAGGGCTTATGCGCCTTCGCGGCTGGCACGCTTGCGCTCGTGCTCCTTCAGGTGGCGCTTGCGCAGGCGGATGCTCTTGGGCGTGATTTCCACCAGTTCGTCGTCTTCGATGAACTCCACGCCGTATTCCAGCGTCAGGTCGATAGGCGGCGTGATCTTGATGGCATCTTCCTTGCCGCTCACGCGGAAGTTGGTCAGCTGCTTGGTGCGCGTGGCGTTGACGATCAGGTCGTTGTCCCGGCTGTGGATGCCGACGATCATGCCCTCGTACACCGGGTCCCCGGCCTTGACGAACATGCGGCCACGGTCGTCCAGCTTGCCCAGGGCGTAGGTGAAGATTTCACCGTCGTCCATGGAGATCAGCACACCGTTTTTGCGGCCACCGATCTCGCCCTTGTGCGGCTCGTAGCTGTCGAAGATGTTGGAAATCAGGCCAGAACCACGGGTCAGGTTCAGGAACTCGTTGGTGAAGCCGATCAGGCCACGCGCAGGAATGCGGTACTCCAGGCGCACGCGGCCACGGCCATCGGGTTCCATATTCACCAGCTCGCCCTTGCGCTCGCCCAGGGCTTGCATCACGCCGCCTTGGTGGCCTTCTTCGATATCGGCCGTCACCAGCTCGATCGGCTCGCAACGCTCGCCGTCGATGTCCTTGAACACCACGCGCGGCTTGGACACGGCCAGTTCATAGCCTTCGCGGCGCATTTCTTCCAGCAGGATGGTCAGGTGCAGTTCGCCGCGGCCAGACACTTCAAAGATACCGTCTTCGTCGGTTTCCTTGACGCGCAGGGCCACGTTGGAGCGCAGTTCCTTTTGCAGGCGATCCCAAATCTGGCGGCTGGTGACGAACTTGCCTTCGCGCCCTGCCAGGGGCGAGGTGTTCACGCAGAAGTTCATGGTCAGCGTGGGCTCGTCAATCTTCAGCATGGGCAGCGGCTGGGGATTGAGCGGGTCGGTGATGGTCTCGCCAATGCCGATGTTTTCAATGCCGTTGACCAGCACGATGTCGCTGGGGCCGGCCTCATTCACTTGCACGCGGTCCAGGCCCTGGAACTTGTGAATTTGGTTGACGCGGCCCTTGTAGCTGGCGCCATCGGGCCCGGCCATGACCAACACTTCTTGGCCTGCACGCAGCGTGCCGGTGTTGATACGGCCCACGCCAATACGGCCCACGAAAGTGGAGTAATCGAGTGCCGAGATTTGCATCTGCACCGGCGCATCCGGGTCGCCCTTGACCGACGGCACATGCTTCAGGATGGTGTTGAACAGCGCCGACATGTCGGGGCCCCACTGCTCGCCCGGAGCGCCTTGCTCCAGCGAGCTCCAGCCGTTAATGCCCGAGGCATACACCACGGGGAAATCCAGCTGCTCGTCGTTAGCGCCCAGCTTGTCGAACAGGTCGAACGCAGCGTTCACCACCTTGTCGGGGTTGGCACCGGGCTTGTCCACCTTGTTCACCACCACGATGGGCTTGAGGCCCAGGGCCAGCGCCTTCTTGGTCACGAAGCGCGTCTGGGGCATGGGGCCTTCCTGCGCGTCGATCAGCAGCACCACGCCGTCCACCATGGACAGCGCACGCT